>ENA-UOJA01000191-UOJA01000191.1-human-gut-metagenome-genome-assembly--contig:-C19-NODE-191-length-63121-cov-13.262487_pt1 | contig 63121 bp, 71 predicted proteins | sample MGYA00242337_ERZ723884 | MGnify/ENA metagenome assembly ERZ723884
AAAATCATACTTAATACCTTTAAATTTATTTATATATTGTACTTCGAAATTTTCTGAATCATACTTCAATAAATAACTTATATCGAAACAAATTAATATTTATGAAATATTAACTCAATAGGTATTATATTTTATAGTTCTGTTAAATATCGTGATTGTTTTAGTATGATTTTTGTCTTTACAAGAAAAATCGTACATTTGCCAATACAGTAAACTTTTATTATATGGCACGTATTGGATATTTGCTCGCAGAACCAAAATCAGTAAGAGAAACTGAGGATTTGAAAAAACTCGAAGAACAGAAATGTGACATAATCTATAAAGATGTCATAAAAAATGAAACAACGCGACCTGAATGGAAGAACCTGTTCAGTAGTTTGAAAAGAGGTGATGAGTTGTTCTTAATAACCTTGCATAATGCAGTGCGAGGTCCTAGACAATTGTCCTTACTGTTGGAGCTATGTAGGGTACAGAGAATAAGGCTTGTTGCATTAAGAGATAATATAGATTCATGGGATGAGATGTTCAAGAGTTCGACCGCTCATGTACTGGATATTATTGGTGCTCTTCCTGGCGATACGCTGGCCATGAGAATATCTGGTGAAAGATATGTATCAAACAAACGTGGGCTAAAAGCTAAGGGACTGAAATCAGAGCGTGACAAGAGATGCATTAAGATGTATCAGGAAGGATATCCGATAGAAGACATCCAGAAAGCTACGAATTTCAGCAGTAAGAGTTCGATTTTCAGAATCCTAAAGAAGTATGGGGTGGAATTTTCAAGAAGAACAGGTAAGAAAGCAGTATCATCAACTGAAGAAAAACGACAGGAAGAAAGTACAGATGAATAGAATATGGAAAAACATGGCCTGATTTTTGGCATTAAAGAATCCTGCGCAACCGGAAAACATTCTGCAAACACTCAAAATAAGCAGCCATAAAACATAAGCTGAAGCGACGAGGGTCCGAGGTAAAATACCGACAATAGAGAATTCTACATATAATGATGCACATCCCATAAGCAGAATGGGTAAGTAAATGAGATTTCTATATTTAAAAAATGCATCATACCATAATTTAGGTGACTGTGAATGAAGCATATTAACAAATTCGGCAAGAAAAATGAATGCTACAGCTATATATATAACATAAGGTTTCGGTATTCTGGCCATTAAGGTTATCTGAACTGATGATATAAGTATGGTCGCAGCCAGAATTACAACAATGCTTTCGATAAATATCAGCTGAACCCATTTGATGATGGAAGGAATCTTTAGGGTAAAACTCCTTATAATGCGTAGAGAATATATTGCTGTAATAGGAAAAACGATAAAAGCTGAGAACTCTAATATATGACGTACAAAGTGATTTACATCCGAGATAGCGCCTGAAAATACAGCCAAAAGTAATAAAACATTGAGTAGTACAGCTGATATCGCTGCCTTGTAACCTGCAGCCAGTCCGAACATGATCAGAGACCAGGCAGGACAAGAATTGAATTGTCGCAAATGGTAGATAAGAACTGCTATTGCCGAAATCAGAGAAGTGGCAAAAACAGTCGTTCCAAATCCTTGGATAGATACTAAGTACATATACAACAAGTAGATAATCGGAAGCAGGTAATAGTAGAGTTTCTGCCTTATACCAATGTTCATTAATAATACCGGGATGCCGTAATAGGCCCATGTTATATCTCCAGTATATAGATAAATTGCAAAAGAAAAGCACAGACACAATAATTCTGACGGACACTGCCGCAAGAATCTGCAACAGGAACCCGTCAGTCCGGTAAAAAAAGAAAATATAGTAGATACAAAACTCATTATCGGTAATATACTTTGGAAAACACTTTAGCCGTAACGTTGATCACATCTTTAAATCCGTAAAATATCTATATCTCTTAAAAGAAGCAATAGTCTTTAACTGTATTATCGGCCGACTTACGGGGTTGTACATCCTGTATATAAGCTACCGGCTCAAACAAGCGGATATCCATATCACCCATAAGGAAGTGTGGAACCATAAGAGGAGGGTTCTTTTCTTCCTCTGGCCGGTAGGTATAGATAAAGTCGTTGATGAGAGAATATCCCGTTCTGCCGTCATCCGTATGAAAGCAAACATAATCGGACTCCAGAGAGACAATGCTGGCCTTTGTGAAGACCAAAGGAGCCGCCTTCTCATCAGGACGGTTGGCGATGAACCTGGCACCCGGGCGGAGCATCTTAGGGTCTGTACGAACCGGTTCTGTCATTGACCAAGTGGCATAATCTGTGAGCAGGCACAGTGACTTGCGTGCCCTTGTCAAGGCAACGTACAGGCATCTTCTTTCCTCTTCAATCTGTTCCTGACCGTTGCGCACGGCAATCATTGATGGATAATTGCCTGCTGTCACGTCAAGAATATACACATTTTCGGCCTCCAGTCCCTTGGCGGAGTGAATGGTGGAAACGGTAACAAAATCTCCTGTCTCACTGTTTTCCGTGATAGTGTCCACCAGGTATGTAGAAATGAACTCTTCAAGTGATTGGGACAATCCGATTGATGCAATCACCATGTCCAGATCTTTTTCACGCCGCTCCCAGTCGTTCGGATACCTGAGAGCCAGAACCGGGGTCATAGCCAGAGATATCGCACGAATAGAGGATGATGCATCGTTCCTGCAAGCTGCACCCTCAAGCAGTATCTGTGAAGCCTGTTTCAGCCCGGAGGTTCCACCCATGAAGCTAATCTTGTCCACAATATCCACATTTGAAGGAAGGCGGGAGATAATAGTCTGTGCTTTGGCTTTGCCGATACCTTTCCAAAGAGAAAGGTAACGTATCCAGGCGAGCTCATCGTCAGGGTGAACTATCAGACGTGCTGCGGTCATGACGTCACGAATATGTGATGAACGAACTATAGAAGTACCTCCAAAAAGACGATAGGGTATGCCATGAGACATGAAAACGGACTCAAGCTGTCTGGCCTGGTATGAACTGCGCACAAGAACCATATAGTCGGAATAAGTTCCCCCACGGGAAACACTCCGGCTTATTTCTGACATTATGAATTCTGCTTCTTCCTTCTGGTTGTGTACAAAAGCAAGACGGGGCTTGACACCACGCTTGCGCATGGCTACGAGGGACTTGTCGTAGTGGAGCGGTGAGTTGTCAAGGAGAGCATTAGCTACATCGAGAACCGGCTGACTACTGCGATAGTTGCGAACCAGCTTGATGACCTGCGAGTCAGGAATCCGCTGTGTAAACGAGTGAATGGAATTGAAGTCGGCACCACGGAAACCGTAGATGGACTGGGCATCGTCGCCTACGCAGAACAGACTGCAGAATGGTGCGAACTGTTCAAGCAGATTCCACTGCAGGTGATTGGTATCCTGCATCTCGTCCACTAGTATATGGTCGTATCTCGAAGTGAGCTGCTGTCTGAAGGAATCATCTGAACGCAGCTTGTCCACAACAACCGTGATTAGGTCGTCGTAATCGAAATAATGATGCTCTTTCTTATAAGCGCTGTATCGTGCGAAAAGCCTCTCCAGTGCACTAACGGGCAGCTCGGAGCAGTCTTCAGACCTGCTTACCGCCTCATGCAAGGAAATACCAGTATTGACAATATATGAACAAAGAGCTATGAGTGATGCGGTCTTGATACCAGCAAAGGATTTGTATTCCGGTTCGGTGAGAATGTGGCGGAAAACAGACTCCTGGTCATCGGTATCAATGACATTCCAATTCTGCATACCGAACACGGCTGGATAGGTGCGTATAATCTCCAGGCACCAGCCATGAAAGGTCGATCCCTGAACGGTACAGCCGTTACCGGAATCCAATAATGACTGGGCACGGGATGCGATGTCTGATGCAGACTTCTTGGTAAAGGAAATGATCTTGATACGAGATGCCTGTACACCCTGTTCAAGCAGCCATGCTACACGGGATATGATAGTGGTTGTCTTGCCTGTTCCTGCTCCAGCCAGAACGAGAAGATGCTTCCCACGAAAAGTTGCAGACAGTCTCTGTTCCTTATTCAAACTCTTGAATTCCATATATCTATAAACTTGTTGATTTACATACAAATATACTAAATTTTTGCCAAAAATCAAAGTTTGATTTTATAAATGTATGATAATCGAATGTTAATAATCATACTTATATAAACTTAATCATCACTAACAACTTCGAGGTTAAATGTATCAATAAGAGTCTTGACTGCAGGATTGCGACGGACAAACTCGTCAAGAATCGCCTCGGGCAATGTCTTCAACAAAAGAATGTCGGCGATATCAATTCCGTCATTCCACTGAGTGTCTGTAGCTCTCTCTTCAAGCAAACTGGAGATTGATATATCAAAATCCTGTTCCCGCATACGGATACACAGGAGATTCCACTCATTGAAAGCCTTGGAATCAGGGAAAAGAATGATACGGCGATTCTTCAGAATCGGGAGACGTGCCTGAAGACATCCGTGCTTGCCGCCACTGGCCAGCCAGAGGAGATCGCCCATATAGGCGGAAGCGACAATTGCAGTCTTCTCACTCTCTACGATTGCAACAGTCCTGTCCGGATAGATGCGCAGAAGATGTTCGCCAAAGAAACACTGGGACAAATGAAAATCAGGAATATTAAGTTCGGTATGCGCCCAGGATATACGGCTGAATCCGTCCTTGACCCTATGTCCGGACGTGCGGTCATAAAGCATAATCTTGCCAGAACGTACATTGCCTTCGATATCCACCTGCCAGAATACGGTCGAGGAACCATTCCACTTGCGTGATGTACCCACATGGTATTCCAAAAAGACGCGCATCGTGACATTCCATCCGAGTATCAGGCCCAGATAGCCATAAAGATTGTTGTATGGATACCAAGTAACGGAACAAGACTTGAGCATAATAGCGGGGTCTATATATGAAGGTTTCTGCTCCGAATCCGTGATAATGGCAGTGCGGACTGTACTTCGTGCCGGCAGGGATGCCCCGTCATTGTCAAACAGAAGCTTGAGCATGTCGGGATTGTCACGGAAATAGTTTGACGGCGGATAATGATACCCGCAGTGATTGGTACGGTTGCACCGTCCAACATATTCGGGGAACTTGATAAGTCCCAATGTATCCACATACCGGGTGAACTCGCGGGGGTGTTTGCAGTGAGGACAAGTATATCGGTTTCGTCTGGAACGGTCGTATTTCTCCAGCGTAAATCTGTGAACTGTCATGGGTAGAAAATTTATGTATTCATGAACTGGAATCAAAGTGAGAAAATCCTGTGATAGATACCGTGCTTCTGCTTGCTGAACAATTTTGTATTATCACTGATAAAACGGGAAAAGGTACGCTCCGGCATACCAAGCGCCACTGCTATCTCTTTTCCTTGGCAAGTCTCAAACTCATCCGGAAGAGCAGAATATACCTTCCGCTCCAACTCGCTCAAACGGATATCGCCTTCGACAAAGAAATAGAAATAGATGCGGTGGAACACTTTCCGGAAGTATTCGACAAGCAGTATGGCCCGTTCAACCGATTCTGCATCTATCTGCTCCATGTCAGTCTCACGGTTTCGCCACCGCTCAATCTGTATTATGAGGCACAGACGGCCGAGAGCGGTACCGAGCTTACCGAAATAGCTGGCGAGGACACCGTTGCCGCTCGAATTCATTTCATTGATCATATTGATATTATCCTTTTTCCACGACATGAAAATCCTCTTGGCTTCGCTGCTAAGGCGTATGGTCCGGGGAATGACAGTAGTTTTCTTGTCGTCAAGAACAACATCGAGGTCGATAATCTCGCGGATAAAGCCGTTCCACCAATGAATCTCATCTTCGGGTACGTCATCGTTGTCGGAAAGCTCAAGGAGCTGGTCCGTAGGATAAGCAAACAACAGACGTGACATGAAGCCATTCTCTGTCTTGTCTCCATCGATGAGATGCTTGAGCTGTTCGATCTGAGTACCACCGATAACGGAAATAAGCGGCTCGTTGACAACAATATTATAGTCCTCGCTCTTGCGGTTGTAAATGATATCGCTGTGATTGTAACGCTCGTTCCAGAATGTACTCTCGTCCATGCCCTTGGAATAACGCATGGAGCTCTTGGTCCAACCGCTAATCTCGTCCTGGAAAAGCAGCATTCCGTTCATGGAACGGTTGAGCGCTCCAACGAGCCACTCCAGCGTGTAGTCCTGTGTGATGAAGTGCGGCTTACGGGGCTTGCGGGGCTTTTCCATTTTTTCCTTGTCCTTGGAGTTCTCATACTTCTCCAGACGCTGATAAAAAGCATCGAGTTCTTCATTGTACTTGACAGATATCTCACGATTGTAATCGAACAGAGGCTTGAGAATAAGGCGCATGGGAGGAGTCTTTCCGATAGACGGATAACCGACCATGACATAAAAAAGACCCGGATAATCGTGGAAAGTATTGTTAATCTCTATACGGTACCTTTTGCCGGCGGCCACACCAATGGCGCAGAGGATATTGATACCCAGATAATCCTTCTTGAACCGGAGATGGTCATAAACTGATGTTATGAACTGGCGTGTCCTCTTGGAAAAAGCCTCGATAGGAAAAGGATTGGTATCATGGGCAGAGCTTGCGGACAGCCTTTTGGCTTCGGCAATAATATCGGAGGAGGAGATAAGCTTATCACCAACCTTTGGCTTGTTCGTTCTCATGGAAATATAATTGATGCATGATAATTACTAATGGTTTGTGATGGATATGTATGGTTAACCAACGGTTAGGAGTATCATTTCAGCCAACTGTCCGGTTATCGAGGATCAACCGTCCGGATATAGTGGAAGAATATCAAAATACAGAATTTCAGACATATATGTATCTCTGGAATAAACTGTAATGATGTGAAACAGCCTGATGACTTGCATCATCAGACTGAACCATCACTAACCAAAAGTTAACCAATTTATGAAATCATGACTAATTCTGAATAGATGCGACAAAGTCTGAGAAAATATTCTTCTCACCTTCGATTCTATAAAGAGGAATACGGGTGTTGGATGTAATGCGTGTGGAATTGCGATACATCGCATGAATATTGCGGACCTTGAGATCGATGAGCTTGAGCAGGAACTTGAAGAGGTTGATTTGTCTGTACTTCTTGAAATGACCAATCAGCTCGGCCAGATTGTGGGCGAAATGGGAGAAATCCTGTAAAGGCAGTTCGCTCGGATAAGGAATCTTGGACTGCAGTTCTACCTGACAGTTCTCATTATCGTAATAACGTGTAAGATAAAGTGCAATGGTATGAATCTGCTCCTCTGTGAAGAAAGGCTCAAGAGTGGTGGTAGTGTACTCGCTGATAAACTGTTTGACTTTTCCATGAGCCATGAAAAGTCGTCTTATCTCACGGGAAACGGTCGCATCAGTGGTGAGAATATCGTTTTCGGAAAGATGATGCGTCGTCAGGAAGGAGCGCACCAGCATGAGTTTGTCCTGATTGAATCGGGAAGGATTACGCTGATAGTCCTTATGCGCAATGAGAATAAACTTGCGCAGGTCCTGTGAATCATTGATACAAGATTCCAGATCTTCGAGAAATATCTTCAGCTTCCATGACCGAATCTCGGCAATGTGAAGACGCGCCAATCCTATCAGAGAAACGAATGAGACAAAGGGTAATAAAATCTGCAAAGGCAGGGGCAGCTCGATAAAGATTGCAGTAAGCAGAGGAAGACAACAAATGACTTCCATCACAGTAAAACCGGATGTTGTTTTCTTGTTCATAATGAATTTATTTTAAGTGAATAATAAGTCATTTGTTCAATAAAAAATGATGTATGACGACATTGAATGAGTACGGAATCATCAAGCTGTGACATGTATAGGATATCATGAAACAAACCGACAACAAGCCGTAAAGTGTCATCCCTATAAGTCGGCATAAGAAATATGCTGCAAATAACAGATGATGAAGCGGAAGAAAAAAATTATCGCTGATGATAATCGGATGATAATCGTATAAAAGGAAGGTTGACAAGGGTATAAGAGGGAGAACGCTGGGGTAAATGTGGAGCAGGTTCCAAAATGGAACCTACCCGTCAATAAAGATTCACCACATTCATCTGACGGCGCAAAGCACGACTGTAGGTGTAGAATGTACCGCCTTTGGGTTTACTGTCGAAATATGCGATGACGTGCATGGAATGTTCGAGCATATAGTCATTGCGTTGCAGATAGCAGCGGTCGGAATAATCCTCACGAAGTATAATCTGTCTGTCTGCCTTGCCAAGCAGACGGAAATAACGCTTCTTGTCTGTCTCAGAATATCGGACATACTGCCTGCGGAAAGGAACTACGGCTATGAGCTGAATGTCGGGACAAGTATCTTTAAGCTCCAAAACCACTTCTGCTGCAAGCATATCAAAGCCTATAGCCATGCCACAATAATAACACGTTACACCTCGCTCGTAAAGAGAAACTACGGTCTGTCTGACTTTGGATTTCAACATGGACTTGTTGCCCTCGAAAATCTTGCGATGTCCGGTAAAACAGGCAGAACCGGACTTTAAAATCAATTTGTTCATATATTATATTACTCTGTATGATGTTCTACCCAAAAAGAAACCTCCCAATACCTCTGCTCCGAATGCTTCAAGCTGATTGGCGAAATTTGCATAAGACAAACCTCGCGAAATGACATCATCGAAAACAAGCACTTTCTTGTCTGCGAAAAAATCCTTGTCAAACTCTATAGCCTGTGTCTTGCGTATTTCTCCTTCGGTCTTGCGATGGTCGTGAACGGTTTGCCTGTCCGCCAAGATATGGATATGCTCATAACCGTTGTTTGCTCCTGTGAGTTCGCAAACACGTGCAGAGAACTTCTTAAAACGAAGCTCGTTCTTTTCGGCAGTGGATGCCGGAACACACGCAAACACGATGTCCTTGCGGTTGTCTCCGAAATGTTCCTTGAAATGTTGGGCGGTCTCCTGTGCCACATTCTCGAACTCTCTGCCATCCTTGAAATCCCAAACTATCTGACGTGACTGTTTCTCTTTCTCACCGACATTTCTGATGCGTACAGGGTAATACTTCAAGAATGTAACAATAAGTTTTGTCAATTGTTTCTTAACGCTTTCTTCAATCTTTGCCATAACCATAAAGTTTTAATTCCCTTATGTCCAGGACTATCATCCTGTCAAGGGTTGTTTTTCTGCCTTGGCAAAGGAGAGTCACCAATAAGGCAAATCGGGTGGCAGAAATACGCTCTCAGCATGAGAGGAAGATTTCTGCCAACACTGTGTGGCCTGACCGATTTGAATATTTGGTGAAAACTCTCAGTAACTTTGCGGAAAAATAACCTAAGACAAGGATGGATAATGAAATGGCCTGAAATGTAGAAAAGGCAAAGAAATGAAGTTACAAGGGGGGAGTAGAGGAATATAAGGGGAGAGTCGGGGGTATAATAGTGAAGGAGCAGTCCTGATTGAACAGGACTGCCGGTAAAACAATCAAATCATACTATCTCAATCTGATAAACACAAAGGTCTTCGTCCTTCTCGTATTCGTCAGCAACGGCTTCCATATCCTCGAAAGTATCAACCTTGATACCTGTGTAGGACTCAAAATCTTCTTTCAGGGATTCAAAATCATTGTAATCATTCCTGTCATGTTCGGTGTACATGACGTAACGGGCAGGGAAAAAGATACCCTCTGAATCATTCGTCCTGTAAATGATACTGCCAGGTTCTTCTTCGTAGAATTTGATATTCACATGATATTTCTCAGCAAGAATATCAAAAAGCTCATTGCAAGTACTCCATGCTGTCTCGGTAGATATTCTGACAACACTATGTGTTTCGTCAAGCTGCTGGACGGTATCCGAAATAGATGATACGGTACCTCGGCAATCGATCTCGGTGTTCTTCACGTCAGGAAGAAGTTCGTCAATGATATATCCCAGCCAGCTTGCATCGGAATAAAATGTAGAAGAATCCTGGTTTGCGCTGCGGTCTATCGCAATGACACGCTTGAAATCTGAATGCAGGCGGGAAATGTCTTCATGCTTGCCTGTAATGGCATAGTCTGTTGTACTCCAGTGTGGCATAATAATATGTGTTTAATGAATAATACATACTTCCCTTGTTTAACATAAAATCCAAAGGATTCCATGTAGGGATAGATTTTACATGCCTGATAATTCAGCCACAAGCAGAGATTGAGCAAGAAAATCGCTATGAAATTGTGTATGTACCCAAATCTATGATTTAAAGGGTACAGCCACAATTTCAAGCAGATTAGTAAAACGGTTCTTGATAAATGTCTGCAGGCTGTAACTTTGCATGGGAAAATAAAGCCCACATGAATACGGGATATCCATTAAAAAAATAAGTATATATAACCGGCAAAACTGATAAATCGGGGAAGCATAGAAAGGATGAAACAAAAAGGACCGATATGAGAGAACCCATAATCAGTCCTAATAGTAAACTGTATATATCAGTGATAAATAACTGAAACTCTCTTTAAACAACAGAAATGAACACGAGCAAAGTGACTGTTAAGCCTAAATGAAAGTCTTGTGAGAAAATGTGAGTTATCATGCTGATTGCCAGCTGTATAATTGAAAATGCAAAATGGCGGAAGCGGGAATGACAATATACGGGGCAGAAAGAAAATGCCACAAATGCCACAAATGTCAGCGGTACTGACGGCCTGTTATCCGTCATCGGAGAAACGGAAACTTCCCGGTTTGGGATGATCAAGCTCGATTAGGCATTTGCCGTCCTGACGGAGTGTACGGAGAATAGTTTCGAGTGACTGGTTGCGGAGTTCTTCAGCAAACACCTGCTTGACGAATGTTGCCTTGCTGATACCGGAGTAATCGAGCCGGATACCTATATTCCAGATAAAGTGCTTGAGGTCTCGCGGATGAACAGGCACTTTTGTACGCACCGGCACGACCTGTTCCGGAAACGGTGACAAGGTATAAAGGCGGATATCTTCCAGCAGGATGTGCAAATTCTCCTGATCAAGATAAGCCGACATCTTGCGGACTGTGTATGCTGACAAACAATCGTATAGCCCGTCCTTGTCGGTATGGCCAACCGCTTGTTGCTCATCGGCGACATGAGTACAGTGATGTGAAGTATCAGAAGAATGAGGCTTGTACCACAGCGAAGTAAGGACAGTGTACAATATGGACTGGCAAAGGTAGTAGGAGATATTGATAAAGAACCATACCAGAAAGAAAACAGTGACTCTGACAAAAGTGTCGTGCCCGAAATCAGCACCTACAGCAAGTGCGGCAAGTAACGCTACAGATATAAATGGAATCTGCGGCAATCCCCAATAAATAACCAGACTACGGTTTTTTGAACTGAACATAACGGTGAATATTAGTGTTGAATGCCTAAAGTTACCTATAATAGTCGAGACGGGTGGCAGAAGGATAAAAGGGGAGTAGAAGATTTAAAATAGATTAAATTATCATACTTCGGAAGTATGATTTTCAGCAAATCTGATTTTGTCAATGAATAAAAAAGCACCACTAAAAAAGATAAACTTGGGGTCGTAAGCTCCTTCTTAATGATGCTGGCATTTCCGGCATTACCGGCAATATACCTTGTTGGTATGAAAGAATGATAGAACTGTTTCTGTCAATGGCATTTTTGGCAATTGCGGCAATTCCGGCATGTGTCACTTGTAAACTGAACGGTACGAATGACGCAGCTTGTCGCTGATAGTATCGAGTTCCGGCTGAGTAAGGTTCTTGCTGTCTGCAATCATGTTCTCTTTCAAAGCTGCATCAAGTGATTCGTTGACGGACTTGGAGTCCATAAAAACTGAATACTCCGTAAACATACGGTTACAATGGAATCCGTCGAGTGCTTCAGATTCGGTCTGATAACGTATATAAACCGTCTCCTGCATACGGGATATGAAGTTGAGACTTCGCGCCTCCGACTGCCGTGCATTCTCAAATATTACAGATATGGCCTTGCGCTTGCGCACGCTATTCAGTTTGGACCATCCATAAAACACCCTCAGACGGCGTGAATTCGTAGTCTTGCCTTCTGGCTTCAATATAAAAAGATTAGTCATACGAAGAATGATTATAATAGGTTGAACACTTGTGGCATCCGGCCTATGAGAAAACCAACAAGCCGAATGCCTGAAGCAAGATTGACTAAACAGCCAATTCAAGCGGGCCCGAATAGACTGTCCCATCGGAATAATATAAGGTATCGAGGTCATCCATCAGCACACCACGGACAGAGTTGTCGTCGTCCGCCCATAGCTGAAACTCCTCATGCCATGCACTGAACATCGAGCCGATACATTGGTCTATCAGCTGGGAATAAGTTGTCTTGAAATCGTGGGACGACAAAAATTCGATAAACGGTTTGAGAATACAGGTATCCGTCACGTCGCCAGTAAGCGGACAAACACAATTCCTGATGATACGGGAATGGCGGCTTTTGCTTCTGCCGTTCCAATAAAACTTGCGGGTAAACAGACAGGGTACGATATTATTGTAAATATATCGCCTTAACAGCTTGCCGCTGAGTTCTTCAAGCGGAAATTCGCCAAAAACCTCTTCGCCATCTTTCCGGACATAATCAAAACAATACGCATCAATCTCATTAATCTTGTATCTGTAGGTAAAACCACAATAATCAACTTCCCAGTTGAAGACACTGGTCGAGAAAAGCTGTTCAAACTTGGCCAATGTCTTTCGGAAAGAAGAGTTGCTGATTTCCATCTGCCTGTCCATAATATTGAAGCGTTCACGGTCGATAACCTTGTTCTGAACTTCGGGTGTGAGTTCGTCAAATGTGTAAAGTGTGAGAGATACCTGTTTCATATTTTTTACTGCTTTATGTATTAATAATGATATTGTTCATTTTCCCTGCTATAGCTGACACTATAGGAGTGAGCCTGAATTTTGCTGCATATAATGCGACATGCCTGTTCCGAGAGAAATCATCGGAGAATACTCTTCTGCCCGCAGAAGGAAGATTGTCCGAAATGATAGCCGTGCGGTTCTTGAACGAACAAGTGGCATGTTGCCAACTTTGCAGAAAAAATCAGCATACTCCGATTGTTGGCTGAAACAGATGGGTATAAAAGGAGTGAAACTGAAACTACAAGAGGGATAGAGGGTAGGGAATGGCCCCCAGAAAGAGATTTCTTTCCGAGAGCCAGGCAAGTCAATAGTCGGGTATTGTCCCGGTGCGTATCTCTACACCATCCTTGAAAAGGCTGATTTGTCCGGGGATGAAGCCCATCTGCTCACGTGCGACATGACGTATATACATCTTATAGTCGGAGCCTTTGATATTGACACCGGTGAGATTGTTGAAAAACATAGGAATGCTGTGCTCATCCTTGCTCTGCAAAACGCATTGGCCATTCTGTCTTATCTCGTACATAGCTTAGAAACATTAAATTGTGAGGAATATATTACTTGTGTAAAGGATTTCAGAAACGATAGTCGAGTACGCCGCCGATATAAAGGCAATCTCCTTTGGAAAGAGCTGCAACCATACGCATGAACTCGTCTGACTTGTCGGGGGTAAGGCTTGCTCCGGCCTCGTATATATAAAACAAGGCATCGGTATGAAGAGGGTTGGTAAGCTCCTTGGTAAGCTGTTCTGTTCCACCCGTCCACTCGATGATATTATCCACCGTGACAAGTTTAGCTTTTTCACGAATAGCGTTCACCCAAGTCTCTTTCCAAGTATCAATACCTCCTTCGTACCGGATAGTATCATCATCCATTAATGTAAACATGCCTTTGGGAAGGACAGAGGAAACAAGAGATTTAATTCTTTTGGAGCGTTCTTCAGGTGATACCTCTGAGCAATAATCGATGGGATAGCCGTCGCCCTGGTCAAGTGAGTTTTGGCCAATGTAGTTTTCGTTTGAAACTTTCTCTCTTGTAATCTGGTAAATTGTAGAGTGCATAATTAAAAGTATTTATGTAAAACATTAAAATTCAAATTCCCTACCATATAAAGCAGGTGCTTCTCATGGAAGTGTCATTTTTGACGTGCAATCAAGACTATGTGCTTCAGGATCGAGGACAAGGAATTTGGGCTGTATTTTGCGGCATCCATTCTTAAAATGGATAAAAGACGAAAAATACTGACCTAATAGCGTAGCGGTACTTGGCTGTGATACGGCACATAGTACCTTTGCATAGGAAAAAAGTAACACACCATGAGTAGAAGCATAGCAGACTATGACAGGATAGAACAGGGAAAAGGCAAATAGAATAGGGGAAAAACAGGTAAAAAGGGATAGGGTAACACAAGGCATCCAGTCATTCGGCTGACCGGATACCGTATCGTGTTAACTAAAGGGAAATCAGTTCTTTAAGTTTGCGAATAGAATGAAAAATATGTTCGGGGCACAATTCGGGATTATAGTCCATATTATCTTCAGTGACGTCAGAGGAACTCAATATGGTTTCGTACCAATGTCTCTCCTCATCCTCATACAGGTAGTCAATGACCTTGCGAATCAGGTCGTACAGAGGGACAGAATCGTAATACTTGTTGACCGGAATACAACCGCTACTTTCAATAAGCTGTACTTCTGAAGACGAGAGGAAAACAACCGTCGGGTCTGAAGATGCTGCCGGAAGTGAGTCCTGATATATGACTTTGGCAAGTAATGACAGGAGCATGTCGATTTTAGTTTCTTTATCCATATATAAACAAATTAGGTCAAACATAATAGCCAAGTACCGCACCGATATACAGGCAGTCACCTTCACGGAGTTCCGAAATGGAGCGCATGAAATCGGCTGCATTGTCGCAATACCTGTTTTCTCCGTCTTCGCACAAATAGAACTTAACCGGCATTTCGAGGGGATTTTCAATAAATTCCTTCAGTCTGTTATATGAGGAGCCGAAATATCCTCTGACCGTATCGGGAGCAATGTTGTCACTCAATTCATGCAGTTTCTCAGTCCAGCATTTGAACCACTCACGAAAGCCGCCGTTATATCTAACAACATCGGTACCAATTAAAGTGAACATTCCGGAAGGGAGACATTCGTTAACAAACTGTCTGATGACCCGCAATCGTTCGTCCTGACTCAGGTTGTAACAGTATTCGAAAAAACGGTTATTAAAAGTCGCCAAAGCGTTGGCATCGAGTTGAAACGGCTCGAAAATTCTACTCTTGGTAATCTGAAAAACATGTGAGTTCATAAATAGTCCTGTTTACGTTTAACACTCATTTTAACTTCCCTTACATCTGAGGCTTTTGCCTCCTATGAGGGTGTCAATTTTGACGTGCAACCAGGACTATGTGCATAAGAAATAAGGACAAGGAATTTTCGCTGTATTTTTCAGCATCCATTTACACAAACGGGAACATGATGGGAAATACAGTCAAAATAGCATGGCGGTACTTGACCGGGATGCTGCACATTGTAAATTTGCAAAGGATAAAATGATAACTCTCGTAGGAGTAAAGATACAATAACAGCGAATAATATGCGGTGTGTATTAGGGGTAATTACTGAGGAATAAAAAGGATACTGTAAGATAATCGTTCTACAACAGGGAAAGAAAAACGGTATCTCATTCTGTGGAAAATGGCAGTATGAGATACCGTTGGTGTAGAAGTAAGGACAGGATATTATTCCAACTTGCTGACAGCCGAAACAAATTCCTTGGCCGGTTTGAATGCCGGAATTTCATGGGCAGGGACAATCAACGTTGTGTTGGTTGAAATATTTCTTGCGGTTTTGGCAGCACGGTGCTTGATGATGAAGCTGCCGAACCCACGAAGAAAAACCGGCTCATTATCAGAAAGGGATTTCTTTACTTCGGTCATGAAACTCTCGACTACTGTAAGAGCCGTCTGCTTATCTATTCCGGTCTGTTCTGAAATTCTGTTTATGATTTCTGCTTTTGTCATAATAATATATAGTTAAAAAATTAAGTAATTCCCAATAACGAATAAGCCCTCCTGACATGATATTACGGAAGACTGCGGGAGGCTTCCGAAAACAAACTGCAAAATTAAGCAATTGAATGGAGACTGCATATCCAACCCACAAATTTTAGCAGATGACTTTCCGCAACATGCAATTTTTCTCATGAAAAGAAGGTGTTCACAAGTAATACAAAATGTATGATTTATGAACTTATGAGCATTTGCAATATACATATATCGTACTCTATGTTTCATTACAAATTATCGTAACTAATTGGTTTAAAGTATGATTTATTTGTATAAAGTATGATTTTGCGAATATACTGAAATATTATTAAATTCACACATAAAAACAAGATTTTTCTTTTCTGTTGGAAATATTATCTTTTTCTTTGCTGAAAATAAAACAAAGATGATAGTAACTTTTTCAAATCAGAAGGGAGGGGTAGGGAAGTCAAGTCTGTGTGTGTCGTTGGCGAACTTCTGGTCAGCTCAGGGTATCGGACTTCAGGTACTTGATGTTGACCCCCAACACTCCCTTATGAAATTCCGTGTACAGGAGGAAAGTTCGGACCAACAGCATAAACCCAAGTTTGAAATCAAGGAGTTTACACTGCACAAGAACATCAGCAAGGCACGGGAATTCATCATGGGGCTGAAACAGGAAAAGATTCATACTCTCATCGATACCAGCGGTTCGGGGCTGTCTGAACTGAACATGAACATCGTATTGTATTCGGATGTGGTAATAATCCCATTCCAATATGAAGACTATTCGATACAGGCCACCGGTGAATACGCCACGCTGCTGAAGAACCTCGGAAATTCATTTCCGGACCTGAAACGGACGTGCATATTTGTGCCGAACATGGTAAACACCAAAATTGGAAGAGCATCGGACAGACTGAAATGGGATGCCTGGGATGCCAGTATAGACAAGGTCGCACTGCGTTCGCCCAGAGTTCCGCTGAGGGTATGCCTGCAACGAAGAAACACGCTCTATCAGACTGATGACGAACTGAACTGCGTAACACCCTGCTTCAGCTATATCACACAGATAGTGATGAACAAAGAAACAAATGATAAATAATAAAATAATATGAGTCCATTCGGAATTTTTTCAATAGTGCTAATTGCACTCTACATAATTTATTATACAGTGTTGATAGCCCGTGACCTGCACTCCCAAAAGGGTAAAGGTACCGGCAGTGATGATGAGTACGAAGTGACCTCAATGCAGCAAGAGGTGGATACAGTGGGTGTTGAAGAGTCTGCAGAAGGGTTTACTATCGGTGGGCAGAGGAAAGGTCCTGAAAACAGCAGTGTCACGGGCACAACATATAAACCGAAAAATGATGATAAAAGAGATGATGAAGGAAATGAACAAAAAAAGAATGAAAGAGACGGGGTGTCCGATGGCACGTCGAGAAATGAGAAACAGTCAGAGAAATCAGAAAGAATACAAAAGAAAATCGAGCAGACCGAAGAAAATATGGAGGCGACCGCCCCACAAGGAAACGTAACCTTCTCTAAATCTGAACTTGAAAGACTGATAACCGAATCGGGAGTTGAAGGTTCGCTCTTCAGATAAAAGAATTATCAATATAAGATGAAAGCTACTACCAAAAGGAACATAACAGCTATTCTGATGCTGCTTCTGACGGTACAACAAAGCATGGCCCGGTGTGGCGGAGTGGACTACAGTTGGGGTGCAAACTCTCTGGCTTCGATGCATGACTATGTTGTAACCATGATGCTGTATGTGCTATTCCTGGTATATGCCATTGCATCGATAGTAGTACTGATAGCTGCCACAATGATATATATGAAGATGATGAACGGAGAACAGGGCGTGACAAAGCAGATAATGTCAACCATAGGCGCCTGCATGTATCTCGTAGGGGCTACAATCGTATTCCCGGCATTCTTCGGATATATAATATAAAAATGACTCAACTGCAGAAGAGTAAATATATTAATTAACTCAAAACAAAAATCGAAAATTAAGAAGATGATGAAAGAAAAAATCGAAACTTTTTTGAGACAATACAATTTGTCCAGAAGAGCTACGATGCTTGTGACGATGATGATTTTCGGTGTCATCACAGTGCTTGCCCAAAACGGTGCAGGTGACTATTCGGCAGGAACGGATGCTCTTACCCAAGTTACAACTGAGATTGTAAAGTATGTACCAATCGTTGTAAAACTCTGTTATGCAATAGCGGGTGTGGTTGCAGTAGTAGGTGCAATCAGCGTGTACATTGCAATGAACAACGAAGAACAAGATGTCAAGAAGAAGATTATGATGACCGTCGGTGCGTGTATCTTCCTGATCGCGGCTGCACAGGCATTGCCTCTCTTCTTCGGTATTTCGGCAACATAAAAAAGGAGGGAATACGGAACAGAAACAGGAAAGCGGATATCCCGAGTATCCAATATTCAAGGGATTGCAGCGCCCCTTAGAGTTCATGGGAATACAAGGAAGGTACATTTACTGGGCCGCCGCCACCGCTGGTATAGGGCTGGTGGGATTCGTTATCACCTACTGTCTGCTCGGATTTATCGCGGGTCTGGCGACACTGGTGACTGCTCTGGGCAGCGGCGCCCTTCTGATAATCCTTAAACAAAGAAGAGGACTGCACACAAAGAGGATAGACAAGGGAATCTTTGTCTATGCTACTTCAAAAAAATTATAAATCAAAATTGTCCTGAAGAACAATGAACGGGATTACTTCCGAATAGTGAACGTCAACAGGCTCATTCCCAGATGGGTGTGGGCCTTTTTTTATATAATCCGAAAATGAAAGCAATAGTTATATATCTGATAATATGTGCAATGGCAGTGACGGCCTGTATGCAAAAGGAGAATGAGGAAGGAAAGCTCCGTGCAATCTCGGCCAACGAAAGCGTCAAGGAGAAATGGCAGAGAAGCAGAAAATCTGTGGAACTGGAGGTGACAGCCAAAGGGGAGCAGATGCCAATGAGAATAGGAGTATTTGCCGAATCAAACGAAGCGACGGAAGAAGAAAGCGAAAGCATCAACGGTATTCCGTTTGTCCGCTCGAAGGAGGGGAACACATACAGGCCAGAAAACTCGGCAATATATACCGGTGACACAGCGGCAATATTCAGAATCAGCTGGCCATATACGGCAAAACTGAAGCTGAGCGACACGATAAGTCTGGACGCACCTTTTGATGCCTGGCTGTATGGTATCGAAACAAGCCGTGAAATCACTGATGAGAAAATGAAAATCAAGATTGGCCTGCAGCACTCCACCTCGATGGTGCGACTCAGGCTTGAAAGTGCTGATATGAGAAAAATCCTGACTGAAACAAGTCTGTCAGGGAGCAACATATATACGGCCGGAGATTATGTGCCTTATACCGGGAAATGGCTGAACCTTAGAGGTACCGGAAATCCGATCTCTCTGACAATGGACAAACGTATGAGCAGGTATCAGTATATCGACTTTGTGATACCGCCTTCGCCCCATGCCGGAGATGTGAAGATAGGCATTAAAGCAGACGGTGAGCAATATATCGTGAAGACAACGCTTCCGAGACTGGGAAGAGGAGAAATGACACAACTGAACATTGAACTGGCAGATGACGGTCTGAGAATAAAATCGAGCTGGATAGAAGGCGAACGCGGTGTAGAAACTGAACAGGCAGCCTGCACTGACAGTATTGCCGAGGGGGACTATCTGCTGTCGGACGGGAGTACAAGCAGAGTGTATGGCAAAGATGCCGTAGCAGTAGTGATAGAGTCTGACGGAAGACACGGAAAAGCGGTGGCCCTGAAAGATACGGACGGTCTGATCTGCTTCGGGAAAGAAAAGTACAGTAGTGGTATTCTGTTTACCTCTGTTGACAAGCAGAAAACAGAAGGATATATCAACCCGACCAGAGCCACCTCCATTGATGAACAGCAGAGAATTGTATATACACCCACAATGGCATATCCAACGGACTGTGCCCTCGGCTACACAGACGGGTGTCTGCTCAGCCAGAAGCTACAGTCCCAAAAGAAAGAATGGGATAAGGATGAGCTTGGGGCATACATCAACAAGACAGATGCAGCCTACGTCCCTTCGCTCGGTGAACTGGCCAAACTGTATTATATACTGAACCCTTATAAAGGTGAGACTTTTTCGCCTGAAGGATTCTCCAGACCAAGCGGTGTATATACAAGCATTAGCGAATCCACGGAAGGGAGGAACTATATCATGGATTTTGACACAGGGCTGGCAAGCGGCAATGTATCGAAAAAGACAAGACTCAGACTGAGAATGTTTTATCTATTTTAAAATCATCCGACAATGACAATATATGTAATTCTTTTTATAACAGCACTGCTGATAGGAATAGTAGTGTCAATGTCAGTATTCGGGAACAGCAACAAGAAGAATAAGCTCTTCAAGGAACTGTACTTCTCGATTGAGGAGACCGAGAGGCATGTCGGCATACTGTACACAAAAGGCGGTGATTATTCGGCCATTCTGAAGATTGACAACCCGGTGACACAATACTGTGCAGACATAGAGGCCTATTATGAATTTTCAAGTCTGCTGACTTCGGTTGTGAGAACTCTGGGTGAAGGGTATGCTCTGCATAAACAGGACGTATTCACACGTAAAGGATTCGAGGGAGAGGAGTCGGACAACCGTGAATATCTCTCTGAATCATATTTTAATTATTTCGAGGGAAGACCATATACCGAGTGTCAGACCTATATAACAATTGTACAGGAGGTGAAGAAAGGAAGGTTCAACCAATATGATGAGAAAAAATGGGGAGACTTTCTGGTCAAGCTTCGTAAGGTGAAGGACATACTGGCTGACGGAGGGATACAGTCGAAGTATCTGAATAAGCAGGAAGCATCCGAGTATGTTGACAGAATCTGCGCCATGGAGTTTGCCAAGAAAAACTACTCGTTGACCAACTTCAAGGCCGGAGAAGATCATATCGGTATGGGTGACAGGAAAATGAAGATATTCTCTCTGGTAGATGTGGACAGCATCGGCCTGCCCAGACTGGTAAGACCATACACGGACATAACCGTAAACAACGCCACAATGCCCGTTGACCTGATGTCTCATGTGACGAAAATTCTGGGAGCTTCGACTGTAGTGTATAATCAGATAATATATATCCCGAACCAAAGAAAGGAGCTTGCTGCGCTGGAGAAGAAGAAGAACAGACACGCCTCGATGCCTAACCCGTCGAACCTGATAGCGGTGGAAGACATCAAGCAAGTACAGGATATCATAGCAAGAGAGAACAAGATGCTCGTGTATGGACACTTCAACATGATAGTATGCTGTCCGGCCGATACCGACATGCAAAAACCTACGAACCAGCTTGAAAATGCCTTCAACAAGATAGGAATACATATCTCCAAGAGATGCTACAACCAGATGGAACTGTTTGTGAACTCATTTCCCGGCAATTGCTTTGAAATGAACGAGGAATATGACAGGTTTCTCACCCTGTCGGATGCTGCCATGTGCCTGATGTACAAGGAGCATATGAAAAGAAGCGAGGACAGTCCTCTGAAAGTGTACTATACGGACAGACAGGGAGTGCCGGTGGCCATAGACATAACTGGGAAGGAAGGGAAGAAAAAACTGACCGATAATGCTAATTTTTTCTGCCTCGGTCCCTCGGGCTCGGGCAAATCGTTCCACATGAACTCTGTTGTACGGCAACTCTATGAGCAGAACACAGATATCGTAATGGTCGATACAGGTAACTCATATGAAGGACTGTGTGAATACCTGGGAGGTAAATACATATCCTACACCAATGAACGTCCGATTACTATGAATCCGTTCAAAATCGGAAGGGAAGAGCTGAATGTGGAAAAAATGGAGTTCCTGAAAAACATGATTCTATTGATATGGAAAGGTGCGCAGGGAGAAGCAACGAAGCAGGAAGCGAGAATCATCAACATGGTGATAGGTGAATATTATGATGTACACTTCAACGGTTTCAAAGGGTACTCGAAAGAGACAAGAAGAGAGATAATATCAAACATCCAGGCTGACATGCGGAAAAAACTGGATGAGAACGAAGATGAGACCAGACACCAGCAACGAATATGTGAGATATATGAATGGAAGGACAGAATGAATGAACTGCCGGAAGACGTGCTTGAAGCTGGAAGGCAGGGTAATGTATCTCCGGAACTTGCACAGGTCTTAAGAAGCGGTAAAGGGCTGAAGATAGAAGACCTTGAACTCAGTGCCGAGGAAATATACAAGGCTGAAAAGGAAAGATGGATAATGGACAACATACTGGGCCGCATGGATTCTGTGGAAGAAAGAAGAAAGAGACTGAAAGTGGATACTCTTTCGTTCAACAGCTTCTACGAATATGCGACGCAACGCATCCCTGACATCTGCTGGGAAAACTCGGTTGACTTTGATTTCAAGTCTTTCAGATTCATGATGCAGGACTTTTACCGTGGTGGTGACTATGAAAAGACGCTGAACGAGGAACTTGACAGCAGTCTATTTGACGAGACATTCATAGTATTTGAAATCGACTCGATAAAGAACCATGAGGTACTGTTCCCGCTCGTGACGCTGATCATCATGGATGTGTTCCAGCAAAAAATGTACCTGAAGAAGAAGCGCAAGACACTGATAATAGAGGAAGCATGGAAAGCAATCGCATCGCCTCTGATGGCAGGGTATATACAATACCTGTTCAAGACAGCACGAAAGCACTGGGCAAACGTGGGAGTAGTGACACAGGAGATACAGGATATCGTGGATTCGCCAGTGGTGAAACAGGCCATAATCAATAACTCGGACGTGGTGATACTGCTTGACCAGTCCAAGTTCAAGGAAAGATATGACGAGATTAAGGCCATACTCGGTCTGACTGATATCGAGGTGAAGAAAATATTTACAATCAACCGACTGGAGAACAAGGAAGGACGTCCATACTTCCGGGAAGTGTATATACGCAGAGGAACAGTGGGTGATGTGTTCGGAGTTGAAGAACCGAGAGAATGCTATATGACCTATACGACCGAACGTGCAGAAAAAGAGGCATTGAAGCTGTATAAAAAGGAACTGCAATGCAATATCCACGATGCGCTGACCGCATATTGCCGTGACTGGAATCTGTCCGGAGTGGACAACTCTCTGGAGTTTGCACGTCTGGTTCACAAGACAGGACATGTCTTGAACCTTGGGAATTAAGAATAACATAACAGACAAACAAGCGAAATGATGAAAAGAATAGTCCTGACATTATTAACGGCCGTTTATCTTTCGGTATATGCATGTATGGCACAGACATACATGAAGGTAAACTATGACACCAAGACTGTTGCAGCTATGTCTGCCGAATATGCTGCAGCTGCCGTGGCTGAAGGATACTATGACGAGCAGGTAAAAGACATACTTGCAAAGTACGGTGTAGCGGAAGTGGCAGCAGCAGGAATATTCACATCAAAATTCCTGGAGAGAAAATCGCTTACAGATCTCGGGATATGGGACAGCTACACGGAGAACTATTACTACAGGAGGGTGTACGGACTTGTAACGGCAAAGCTGATACCCATGATGTGGGATGTAGCCGGTGATCTGGTAAAATATCCGCACAAGTCTCTGTACTGGGGCTCATATCTGATAAAAATATGCTCGGAAGTAAAATCGCTCTGCAAGCAATTCGAGACGGTAGTGACAAACAGTTCACTTACCTTCTCAGATGTTCAGTTTCTGGAGATAACGCCTGCCCTGCACAGCTTCATGAGAGTGACCGAGTTCGGCGGTGTGGACTGGAATACCCTGATGGACGATTTCGGCAGTGTGACATCCAACATGACACTGGACAACCTGAAAAGTGATATCGGAACGCTGTATAATCTCGGTACTCAACTGGCATCGGCAGGTCTGGGTAATCTGGTGACCGACATCACAGACAAGTCGAGCTTTGACGGAACTTTCGGCCAAAAGGCTCTTGCTGCGGCTCAGATGGCTAAAAACGTATATGACATTTATGGAGAATGTGACGGTAAGATTGAAGGACTCTTCCGTAATTATCTCGGTGAAGACCCTACAGCTGCAGATCTGTTCAGTCTGTCATCGTATAATCTGACCGGATGGATTGACGACTATGTGAATGAAGCTGCCAATATGTATTATACCCAGAGATGGTATATAGAATGGACCGACCGGGGAAGCGAGACTGTAGCCGAGTACACACCCCCGACGGATGACAACAGTATCCTGAACGGGGGCCAATGGGTCAGATTCGAAACTTCAGATCCGGGATTCTACCCCAATTCGGCCCAACTGGAAACCGTACTGTCGAACTCGGAGAGATATGCCGGATGGTCGAGAAGCAAGATAGATGAGTTGAACTCGCGTAATGACGGCAACACATACAGAATGAGCAAGTACCTGCAGGCATACAAGATATCGAAAGGAGACAAACAGACAAAAAAGGCATACGCTTATAAAATAACTGTTACCAGATCGTGGAGCAGGAGTGAAGTGGTGTATGAAGAAAATTTTGACTCATATACTATGGATCTGAATACGTTCAAGATGAAGATGCAGGATATGCTTAACGAGTTCAACGAGAACGAGGACGGGAAAGTATATCAGCTGAGAAGCGGTCCTAAAAGCTACTATGAGGTTGCGGATGAAGTAAAGCTGAAGGGTTGTGAAAGTGTGGTAATCACGATGACCTGTACGGACGATGTAAATCTGGGCGAAGGTGCCACGCAGTACAAATGCCGCAAGTGCGGAAGTTCGCTGAACGCACACTCAAAAGAATGTGCCATGGTAACTTCGCTGGATGAGGATGACCTGCTTGACACCTCGGAACTGGAGAATGCCGCAAATGAGTACAGGAATAAAATAAAGGTTCTGGAAAATGAGATTGCGGCACTGGAAGAAGACAACAGAAGGCTTGCAGGACTGATAGCTTCGGCTGCGGAAGAGGATATCCCAGCCTACCGGGAACAGATGGAAGCAAACAACAACGCCATAGCGGGCAAGCGGAATGAAATAAACAGTCTGAATACCGACCTGGCAGAGATAGAGGCTGCCATATCGGAAGCAGAAAGCGATAATGAGGAAAATACGGATGACCATTACAGGATTCCGGCTATAATGGAGGAACTGAGACAGTCCTACAAGCTGACGTGGCAGGGTGACGGATGGTGGAGCGGATATACATATTACAGATATGCCACAACCCCCAATATCAACGGTACCATAACCTTCAAGGCTACACTCTCTATAGCAAAGAAGCCGAAATATTTCCTCGGAATAAAGATACACCGTGCCATACTGAAAATAACATGGGGGCTTGGGGCATCGTACTCGGACAGTCAGGTAGTCGCTAACATAGAGCTTGATCCTGACATGAACGAAAGGGATAAAAAGGCGATTGTGGACGCAAAACTGTCGGAACTCGCCAATGAATTTCCTTCGTGCAGATTCACAACCGAATACATTAAGTCCGAACCCATAGAAGAAGACAATACGGATGACACGTATCACCTATTGTGGGCCTCGGACCGACTGGCCATAGCCCGACAGATAGAGACAAGGCTGATGAATATATATGCAGACCTGGTCTCACTGAAGAAGATGATGCATTACAAGCTGAGCATCATAGATGTATTGAAGGACATTGCTCCATACATCAATACGGATAAAGGGAAGAAACAGACCATAGCGGAAAAATGCAGAAAACGCTGGCTGCATAACGCTGCGGAAGAAATGCACTCAAACGGATATAACGGCAAATATGATGATGAGGATAAACAAGGATAAACGGTCGGCCAACCTGATTGCAGTCATGCTACTGACAATAATGCTTTCGTTTCCAAAAGAGATGAAGGCCCAGTTTGCATTTGACTACACGTCAATAGAGGCATACATAAGTGACCACAAGAGCGTCCGCTCACTGCTGATGACACGCGCCACCCTGGAATACGGAAACCAGCTGCTGCATGAATACAGCCAAGAAAAGACGGAAGGCTACAAAGACCTGAACTTCGAGCTTGACAGATACACCAGGGCCTTTGACATAATAGATATAATGTACCAGTCGCTCAGGCTCGGACTGAACATCTACTCAACATACGACAAGGTATCGGAAAGACTGTCCGGATATGGTGATATGCTTGACCGGTACAATGAACTCGTACTGAAGAGAGGAAAACCCGAACTTGCTGATACCCGGTTGCTGACAATAAACTACGAAGCAATAAAAAAAATTAGTGCCGAATGTGACGATCTGTACAAGTCGGTCTATGACCTGATACTGTATGCGACCGGTGCGGCAGCCTGTTCGACATCGGACCTGATGACGGTAATGGAAAGAATAAACACTTCGCTCGACCGCATAAGGGAGATGGTAAACAGCGCGTATCTGAGTACATGGAACTACATACAGGTACGAACCGGCTACTGGAAATCGAAAATATACAGGACAAGGACAATCGAAGAGATGGTTGAAGGTGCATTTGAGCGCTGGAGAGCATCCGGCCATAAAATAAAAGTAAACTGATGATGGGAAAAAAAATGATGATGACGGTCATGCTGCTGGCAGGCATGATGCGGATGTATGCTCAGGGAGTAAGAGTTACCTATGAGCATGATGATGCCAAAATGAACCAGATAACGGTGATGGAATCCGGGAACGGAATACTGACACCCCCGTTCTACTATAACCTGCTTCACAGCAGATACAGCAAGAATGCGGCCTCCAAGAACAAGACACTGTATCGTACCACTGCCGGCATAAACCTGTATAACCAGAAAGATGAAGCGGAGAAGATAGACTCGGCACTGGTAAAGCGAGCAGCCATAGAAGCACTGAATGTGGCTGACCGTTCGGGTGGGGCACTCGACCTGGCATGGCAGGCTGAAGGAGGAAAGCTGACGAAAAAGCTGAACGAATACCTGAAGCATGTTGAGATGATCCGTACACAAGGAGGGACGGAAGAGGAGTACCAGTACTGGATGCAATACTACAACATGTATTCGAGTGCGATAAAGATAACACAGCAGGCATATCAGCCCAATGCCCAACGTAAGCGCGAATATCTGAGAATATATGAAGACGTGCGGAAAAAGGATGAAATGCTGGTGTATTACCTTGTCCGTCTGTTCAACAAAGGCAAGGTAGAACAAATGCTTGCACAGGCATACGAAAAGCCGCCTACTGACAAGGCAGGAATCATAAGAGCAGCCATGTCAAGATGGAAAGGCGCAGGAATGACAGTAATAGACAAACCAATAACAGAATAACGATATGGCTGATATACTATCCGACCTTGGTATCGGTATCCTCGAAGAGGAAATCGATGACGTAATCTTTCAAACCAACGAATTCCTGTGTGACGCAACCTTCACCGGTTCGCAGGGCCCATTCTGGTGGATATTGCAGATGAGTATGGCACTTGCCGCACTCTTTTCTCTGATTGTAGCCGGAGGCATGGCATATAAAATGATGGTGAAGAACGAGCCGCTTGATGTGATGAAACTGTTCAGACCTCTGGCAATCTCGATAATCATGTGCTGGTGGTATCCTCCTGCCGACACGGGAATGACCCGTGGCGGTGACTGGTGCGTACTCGACTTCTTGTCCTACATCCCAAACTGTATCGGCTCCTATACTCATGACCTGTATGAGGCGGAAGCGACGCAGATTTCGGACAGGTTCGAGAAAATCCAGGAACTGATATTTGTCCGTGACACCATGTACAACAGACTGCAGGCACAGGCAGATGTGGCACACAGCGGTACAACCGAGAGTACGCTTGTCGAAGCAGCAGTGGAACAGACCGGTGTGGAAAGTGTGACACAAATGGAGCAGGACGCTTCGCAACTGTGGTTCACTTCACTTGTGGGAGGAGTGACTGTGTGCATTGACAAGATTGTAATGGTTATCGCACTGATTGTATTCAGAATAGGCTGGTGGGCTACGATATACTGCCAGCAGATATTGCTGGGTATGCTGACAATCTTCGGACCAATCCAGTGGGCTTTCTCGATGTTGCCAAAATGGGAAAGCTCGTGGGCAAAATGGATAACCCGATATCTGACCGTACACTTCTATGGAGCGATGCTTTACTTCGTAGGATTTTATGTCCTCCTGCTGTTTGATATCGTACTGACCATACAGTATGAAAATCTGGCTGCCATAACGCAATCTGAATCCACTATGGCATCATACCTGCAGAACAGCTTTTTCTCTGCCGGATATCTGATGGCCGCCTCAATCGTAGCACTGAAGTGTCTGAATCTCGTTCCTGACCTTGCTGCCTGGATGATTCCGGAAGGCGACACCGCATTTTCTACCCGAAACTTCGGCGAGGGTGTAGCGCAACAGGCAAAAGTGGCAGCTCACGGAGCGGTGACCTCTGTCTCTGGCGGGATGCTGAGATAGTAACAACGAAATATCAGATTAATGTAATACTATATTTTTATATTATCAGAATTATAGACACCTAAAATATCAAAATATGATAATCAAAAATCTGGAAAACAAAATCAAAATGGTGACAATCATATCGTTGTGCTGTATAGCCGGATGCATAATAATAAGCATCAGTTCGATGGTTACAGCCACGAATATGGTAATGGACTCACATAAAAAGATTTATGTACTTGACGGTAATGTTCCTGTACTTGTAAGGAGAACATCGATGGAAGAGACAAGAGAAGTGGAAGCCCGTTCGCACATTGAGATGTTTCATCATTACTTCTTTACGCTCGCACCGGACGACAAATACATAAAATACACAATGGAAAAGGCCATGTATCTGGTCGATGAAACAGGACTGGCACAATACAATACCCTCAAGGAAAAAGGATTCTACAACAACATCATGGGTACGAGCGCGGTATTCTCCATATTCTGCGACAGTATCAAGCTTGATATGGACAAAATGGAGTTCACGTACTACGGCAGGCAGCGAATAGAGAGAAGGACTTCGATCCTGATGAGACAACTGGTAACAGCCGGTCAGCTGAAAAGAGTACCAAGAACGGACAATAATCCTCACGGAATGATGATTGTCAACTGGAGGACGCTGCTGAACAAGGACATCGAACAAAGGACAAAAAACAGCTATTGACAATAAACATATACATTAACAGAAGCCGTTCAAACGGCTATAAACGAAAGAATTATGGGATGGAAAAAGATGTTTTTCGGCGAAGAAATGCCTGACAAGGATGATCCGAAATACAAAGAACGAAGGGAAAAGGAAGTAGAAGCGGGAAAGAAAGCCGCAAGGATACTCCGTGTAGATAAAATGGCAGCAGGAATACAGAAATGGGCACTGAAATATCCACGACTGTTCCTGTGTACAGTCTTCGGAATAGTGACCATGTGTCTGGGGTATAACATAACCTGTATGGTAAAGACATACAAGCAGCAACCGGCGAAAGAGACTGCCGTACAAAGGCAGGACGCAGTTCTGAACAGGATAAAGAGAGCAAAGAAAGACACAGGAATGGTGGAGCAATATGAGAAGACCCTGAAAGAGAAGATAAAGTCGCTAACGGAGAAAGGAGACAAGATGACTGCCGAGGACTCCATAAAAGTCAGATTCATGATTGAAGAATTGATAAAACTTGAACAATTAAAAAATGAGAAGTGATGAAACTGGATAAACTGAAACAGATTAACTGGAAGCATCCGAAATATGTGTTGCCTCTGATAGTGTATATACCGGTTATGGCTACGGCCTACTTCATCCTTGATATGTTTGACACCAAACTGGCTGAAAAGCCAAGCAATCTTGAAACAACGGAATACCTGAATGCCAACTTGCCAAAGGCACAGATAAAGGATGACGGTATCGGCAAGAGATACGACAACATGCTTGAGTCGTTCGGTAAGATTCAGGATTACAGTGCGGTAGAGAATATTGAAGGGGATGAAGAGAAAAAGAAAGAAAAATATGACTCCAAATACTCGGAAGAAGATCTCGCCATGCTTGAAGCTGATGCCGACAAAAGAGCCAGGGAACTGGAGCGGATGAAGGATATGCAGGAACGTATCAAGAACTCTGCCGACAAGGGGCGTGCAATGAGCAGCGGTACGACAACAATCCCGACAGAAGAAGAACGTCTCGCCCAGGCTGAGAAAAGGCAGAACAAGGCTCTGGAAGAACTGCAGAAAGCACTGGCTGAAGCAAGGAAAAGAGGAGAGACATCCGTAGTGCAAAAACCAGACAGCAGCGCAACGGAGCAGGCACAGGTAAGCATCAGGAACAAGGAAATGAGCGAAAAGAAAATAGTGGAGGGTGCGGTGACTGCCAATGACGAAAACTCTGAATCAAAAGTTGTCGTTAAGAAACAGCGGCCTTCATCCAGCTACTTCTACACTATTTCGGACGGCGTGGAACAGAATAACCTGGTGAAAGCCATTATAGACGAGAATATTACGGCTGTAGAAGGCTCGCGTGTGCGTCTGAGACTGCTTGACGATGTAGAGATAGACAACCATACGTTGTCCAAAGGTTCGTACTTGTATGCAACGATGTCCGGCTTCGGCTCGCAGCGTGTAAAGGGACAGGTGGAGAGTATCCTGATAGAAGATGAAATCGTGAAAGTAAGTCTTTCACTATATGACACTGATGGACTCGAAGGACTGTATGTACCTGAAAGCCAGTTCAGGGAAACGGCCAAAGATGTAGCCGGAAGCGCTGTGGGAGGAAGTATGAGCATGAGCGGAACCGGAACAGGCAACATGCTTGAACAGTGGGGCGTGCAAGCACTGAACAATGCTTACCAGAAAACGACCAATGCCCTGTCGAAGGCTGTAAGAAAAAACAAGGCCAAGCTGAAATACGGTACGTTCGTCTATCTGATAAATGGAAGAGAAAAAAACAAATGACAGAAAAACAAATAAGATATGAAACTGAATAAGATATGTATGGCAGCTATGTTAATCGTAGCTGCAAGCGAAATGTCGGCACAGACAACACCTGTGGAAATGGAGTGGCTGACCGTAAACGAGAATGTGACAACAATAGTGACTGCAAGCGAACCGGTTAAACTGGTTGACCTGTCAACAGACAGGATTGCCGGTGACCAGCCCATAGAGAACACTGTCAGACTAAAGCCAAAAGAAGCATCGAAAGACGGGGATATACTGGCAATCGTGACCATCGTAACAGAAAGATACAGGACACAATACGGCCTTGTATATACGTCAAAGATGTCGGAAGCGGTTACAGACAAAGAAATTCTGCCTGTGGAAAGGACTGCATACGCACATCCGTCTGTAACAATGTCGCAAGAGGAGATGTACAGACATGCCCGGAGAATATGGAACTCACCGGCCAGATTCCGAGACGTAAGCTGCAAAGGGCATGGTATGAGGATGCGACTGAACAATATCTATACCTGCGGAGACTATTTCTTCATAGACTTCTCGGTAAGCAACCGTACAAATATAAGGTTTGACATTGACGAAATACGCCTGAAGCTGACAGACAAGAAAATAACCAAGGCCACGAACTCGCAGAGCATAGAGCTGAAACCGGAAATGATGCTTGAAAAAGCCACCTCGTTCAGCAAAGGGTACAGAAATGTAATCGCTGTGAAGAAACTGACCTTTCCTGATGAAAAGGTGCTGACTATCGAAATGTCGGAAGACCAGATATCGGGCAGAACGATGAAACTGGAGATAGACTATGAGGATGTACTGAGTGCAGACAGTTTTGACGACCGGCTGCTGGAAATAGAGTAAAAAGGAGGTGACACATGAGAAAAACAATAATGGCCTTGCTTCTGACCGCTATAATCTGTGGTAAAGCTCATGCCGCAGACGGTGATAAATATTTCGGAATAGCCCCGGGTATAATGTACGAAAGGGGAATGGAAATAACGGCTGGCATGGAATGGGAGACACGAAACCATAAAGCATGGGAGTTCTTCGGAAACTACTATCTGAAATGGGAAGAGTGCGGGAATTGCGGGCACGTATGTCCTGAAACATTCTGGAGAAGCTATAACACATGGGCTCTCGGCGCCGCATACAAACCTTGTGTATTAAGACGGAGGAACACAGTAGGCCGTCTCAGGCTGGGACTGTCTGCCGGGTCTGACAGAAATGAAATGATCGGGGGCGTACATGCCGGGTATGAACATAACTACAGGCTGAAAAGCGGTCTGATAATATACTGGCAAGCGAAAACAGACTTAATGATAAACTGCCGTGACCTGTTCCGGACCGGAATTGCAATCGGCATAAAATTACCAATCGGATGAAAACATTACAAACAATAGCAAGCATGTGCGCTGCTCTGCTCATGATTGCAGGATGTGACGCACATATAGAACTGCCTGACAAAGGTCTGAAGGTAGGTGATGTGATGTACGGTAACGGAACCGTGATGCCCTTTGACAGTGCAGAAGCTGTGAGGAACGGAGTAATCGGTGTAGTATTCTACGTGAACCACGACATAGAAAGCAATGGTGTACAAGGGTATGCAGTAACACTGGAAGAAACCCCGGCACTGGCCCTGTGTGACACTCTCGGAGTGGAACAGGAAACATCGTGTGACATGGAAGCACTGGACGGGAGCATGAATACATTTAAAATCAGAGAAAAGCAGACCAGTGACGGAATAGGTTCGCCTTTGGGAAGCTATGTAACCGAAAACTCAGGCAACAAGGGAGTCTTCATACCTTCGGCAAAACAGATGGATATCCTGATAAAGAACAGGGAAACTGTGAATCTGATGATGGAGAGATGCAACGGGGACTTTGTAGGGACTGACAATCCTGACTGCTGGTACTGGACATCGACTGAAGTAAAGGAAAAGGCAACCGAATATGCCTGGTGCTATTCGATGGCTAACGGCCAGTTGAACGAGACATTGAAAAACAGAGTTTATCCAACAAGAACCATAATAGAAGTAAGAAACTGCGATGGAAGAAAGTAAGGAACTGCAAGGACTCTACAAGATATTCAGATGCGCCATATATGTATCATTGCTGCTGGAATTCTTTGAATATGCCATTGACCCGGCAATGCTTGACCATTTTGGCGGTGTGGTGTGTGACATACACGGACGAATAAAAAGATGGATAATATACCAGGACGGCAATCTTGTTTATAGTAAAATTGCGACCTTTGTACTGATATGTATTACATGTATCGGAACAAGGAACAAGAAACATCTTGAATTTGAAGCTCGCAGGCAAGTGCTTTACCCTCTTATAAGCGGTATCGGACTAACCATACTGTCCGTATGGCTGTTCGGGAAAGAAACAGACTTCCGCCTGTACGGTCTTGCATATACAATAATACTGTACATGGTGGCATCCTTGATTGGTACGATACTGGTACAGGTTGCACTGGACAACATATCAAAATTCCTCAAGGAAGGGCTGATGAAAGACCGGTTCAACCTGGAGAATGAATCGTTCGACCAATGCGACACGCTACAGGAAACGCCGTATTCGGTAAACATTCCAATGCGTTATTACTATAAAGGGAAATTCAGAAAGGGGTGGGTGAACATATCCAACCCTTTCAGAGGCACATGGGTAGTCGGAACACCCGGTTCCGGTAAGACTTTCTCCATAATTGAGCCTTTTATCCGTCAGCATAGTGCCAAAGGATTTGCTATGGTAGTATATGACTATAAATTTCCTACACTGGCAACAAAACTGTACTATCACTATCTGAAGAACAAGAAAAACGGGAAACTGCCCAAAGGGTGCAAATTCAATGTGATAAACTTCGTCGATGTAGAATATAGCAGGAGGGTAAATCCTATACAGAAGAAATATATAGACAATCTTGCAGCTGCATCGGAAACCGCTGAGACACTGCTCGAATCCCTACAAAAGGGAAAGAAGGAAGGCGGTGGAGGAAGCGACCAGTTTTTCCAGACATCAGCCGTCAACTTCCTTGCAGCATGTATCTATTTCTTCGTGAACTACAAAAAGGAACCTTATGACCAGAACGGAAAGAAGCTTCAGATAGAAACGAAATGGAGCAAGGAACTCGGCAGGGATGTACCTACGGGAAGAGCCCTTGATGAGAATGGCAATGAAGTAACACCGGCATATTGGCTGGGTAAATATTCGGACATGCCCCACATCCTTTCATTCCTTAATGAAGGTTACCAGACCATATTTGATGTCCTGCAGACAGACAATGAGGTCGCCCCGCTGCTGGCACCATTCAAAACAGCATTCCAGAACAAAGCACATGAACAGCTTGAAGGTATGATAGGTACACTGCGTGTATATACGTCGCGACTCGCTACCAAGGAATCGTACTGGATATTCCATAAGGACGGTGATGATTTTGACCTTAAAGTATCAGATCCGAAGAATCCGTCTTACCTGCTGATTGCCAACGACCCGGAGATGGAAAGCATCATCGGGGCATTGAACGCACTTATCCTTAACAGACTGGTGACACGTGTGAATACCGGACAAGGGAAAAACGTGCCAACAAGCATCATAGTGGATGAGCTTCCGACTCTCTACTTTCACAAAATAGACCGATTAATCGGTACTGCACGAAGCAATAAGGTGTCGGTGACTCTCGGATTCCAGGAACTGCCGCAATTGGAAGCAGACTACGGAAAAGTAGGTATGCAGAAAATCATTACGACTGTAGGTAATGTCGTAGCCGGTTCTGCAAGAAGCAAGGAAACACTGGAATGGCTGTCGAATGATATCTTCGGAAAGGTAGTGCAGATAAAAAAGGGCGTGACAATCGACAGGGACAAAACCTCGATTAACCTGAATGAAAATCTTGACAACCTGGTTCCGGCATCGAAAATTTCGGATATGTCAACGGGTTGGATATGCGGGCAGGTGGCAAGAGACTTCGTGAAAACCAAGACCGGAAGGGGTGGTAGCATGAACATACAGGAAGCAGAAGAGTTCCAGACCTCAAAGTTTTTCTGCAAGACGAATTTTGATATGGACGCAATAAAAAAAGAAGAAGAGGAGTATGTTCCTTTGCCTAAATTCTATACCTTTGCATCTAAAGAAGCAAGAGAACGCATACTGTATGCCAACTTCATACAGGTTGACCGGGATATCAAGGAGCTGATCTCGGAAGTGTTCAATATAGAAAACGGAAAATAACGACATAAAATGGACAGTAAAACTCTGGGCAGGCGCATGAGGGCCGTAAGGGAAAAAATCGGGCTCAACCAGAAAGACATTGCTGAAGCCCTCGGCGTTGGCCAACCCTACATAACCCGCCTTGAAACAGGAGGTGTGAAAACCGACTTCCTGCTAAGAGCATTAACATTCTACAAACAGTATATAAGTCTGGACAGACTATTCAACGAACAGGTGTCCATACTGGACTGTCTTGCAGAAGAAATGAAATCTCCCCGAAAGGAACTGATTGACAAGAGGGCTGAAAACATCAGGGAAGAGGTCAATGAGATACTCGCAAAACTGAAGGAAGAACAGAATAAGAATATCGAAAAGGCAATAAAGGAGTTCAACGTAAAGATTGATGCCATAAAGGAATAGTTGAAGAGTTTTTCTGAAACAAGTTGAATCTAAAATAGTTACAAAATGGAAGCGGCAATAGGAATACTGATAATGCTTGCTGCAGGTATATTCCTGCTGGCATTGCTGAAAAATGTAATAAACATCCTCGGCGGACTTTGGGCCGCATATCTGCTACTGGTAGATGACAATTTCTGGGGCGGCATAATAGTTATCGGACTATTGGTTGTCCTGAACAGCGCTTTGCCTGATAAAAAAGGTAACGCAACCGACTATAAAGCAGAGAAAGTAGAAAAGGCAAGGAAAACAGTACATAAAAACAAGAAGAGCAGAGGTAAGAGTGACGCATGGATGTGGCTCATTCCTGTTTTATGGCCATTGCTGATATTCAAGACCTTTTTCGGAGGTAAGCAAGTGCCGCCTCCAACTCCGGCTGACTACGAACATCATCTGCGCTGCAATGGGAAATGATATTTCGCCTCAGTTGTTGTACCAGGGATTTAATGTTCTTAGTCACAGAAGGGAAGCAGTACATAATTAAAGCATAACTTAACCATATAAAAGGAAATACACTACAAGAAAAAAGCAGCCATCCGGTTATTATACTGAATGGCTGCTTAACTTTTATTCCGGTCTATCCTTAAGATTGATGACCGGTCGAATGAAGAAATCCACATCAACGGTATCCCCAATCAATGACAATATCTCTTGTTGAGACTTGTATGCCATCGGGCTTTCGTCAAGAGTACTTGGAGTAACAGAGGTGGTATAGATGCCATTCATAGCAGTTCTGTACTCGTCAATATCGACAAGAGCCTTTGCCTCTGAACGTGACAACAGACGGCCAGCACCATGCGGAGCCGAGAAATTCCACTCAGGATTGGATTTACCAGTACAAACGGCAAGTCCATCTCGCATATTGAAAGGAATGACAAGGCGTTTGCCCTGAATAGATGCGACTGCACCCTTGCGAATCATGCGCTGCTCAAAATCAATATAGTTGTGGGTAGTCATTATCATCTCTACGATATGCCCCTTATTACCATTGAGGTCAGTGAGAATCTGCATGACCAAACGCTGTATCTGAAGATGATTGTATTCGGCATACGCCTGTGCGATAACCATATCTGTAATATATCCACGCATACAATCGCCTTCGAGATATCCGGTCGTATTCACTTGTGAAGGATTGGATGCAATCGTATGCCAGTACTTCCAAACTTTTTGGCCGAAATTGCGGCTTCCACAATGAACGGTCACAGCATAGCATCCGTCAGGGGACAAACCTATCTCGACAAAAATGGTTGCCACCACCCACTGTCGCAATCTGACGATAAAACACATAAGGGTCCATATCGACACGTTTGAGGAGCTTAGCGAATCCATTTTCTCCAAGATCTATATCTGATACATATTCCGGCCACACTCTCCGAGCCTCGGAATGACGCTGCCTGATATGAGCGTAGAACTCCTTGATAGGGAAGAGCAACCTGTCCTGAAAGCCAAGGCCGAACTTTACAGTTTCGCGAATACGTTCTTCAATGTCAGGATAATGTTCCGGATTGGCCGGTATGTCTGTAATGAAAGTGCTGACAGTACATCCAATGTCACCTCCAATATGATCAGGATTGACATGTGAGGAAAAAGGTGCAGTAAAACCTACAACAATATCCTTGCCCTCGTGAACATCAGGCATAATCCTTATTCTGGTATCTGCGAACATCGGGTGGTTGATAAAACCATATATAATGGAAAGGGCATTGCTTTCAATGCTGTCTGAAAATATAATGCAGTCTTTGCAACTGCTACCTACTAATTCTATCATATTCTATTGTTTTTATGTAAGACATGTGTGAAAAAGGCACACGAAATAAATTGCCGATAAAAAACCGACATTAACAAGACTGGAAGCATCAACATAAATGATGTCAAGTATCTTGAGAAAAACAATCTGATAGAATTACATTTGTATTGAATGTTGTAAATGGGTTAATAATAGCAGAAGATGTATCATGTATCTTCTTTAATTCTCGATGCAAAGATATGAAGATAAAACCATAAATGCAACATTCCAAAAATACAAACCATTCTACCATAACGTATTGGACGAAAATCATTTATATATATTCATAATTCTGCTCAGCGGTATGGCAAGCGGATAAAACAGTCTATTCAAATCATCTGTAACATCACTAACAAGGCTGGCACCTGAAGCATCAAGTTCTGCAAGAATATAGTAAACCTTGAGATTCTGTTTTTGCGAGTAAAAACGAACAGCCTGAACCATGTATGGACTCTGTGTTGACAAACAGATTCTGACACCGGATGAAGCGCACATCACAAGCAATCTGGAAATGGCGACCTGCCATGAAGGGTGAAGGAATGACTCCGGCAAATCCCAAAACAGAATTACAGAGGAATGAATAGTACCAGAAGACAACATAGAAAGAAAATATGTGAGGGCTTTAACACCAAAATCAGTTTCCATATTCGTTTTGTTATCAGATGATGACAACAGCTGTTGTAAATGAGAAATTACTTCGTGAAGTAAAATTGGTGATGAAGAGGTCGGTACAGATGACATCTGCCTGTCTTGTAACAATGAGACAGGTGTGATATAAACGGGAACTACGCCTTGATGAACATCATTGAGCTTATCAAACTCATTTTTAAAGACGAGGGATCTGTCACTGGCGTTATCGCCTGAAATAACCGTAAAAAGTGAAGTTGCAATATTAAATTCCATACCAATATGATTGAATAGTCATAACAGGCAGAAAAATATCTGCCTGCTTTAAATTAAACAACTGTAAAAGAAGTGACGAACCATTGTGTATCAGTCAATCTCTATCTCATCGGGATAAACATCTATCTCGGCTCCACTACTGACCTGAACAACAAAACCATGGTCACTCAAACGAACTATTGTCGCACTACTATATCCACGCCAGGGATGAATTAGAGTACACTGTTTGCCATACTCCGGGAAAGACTCAAAGTCTTGACTCTCATTTTCAAAAAACATAAGCTAAAACATTTGATAAAAAATAAAATTCAATAAGCAATCAATCCACTACAAAATGTACAGTATAGGTTGAACAAGGCTTGCCAAATGCCGGACAAGTGTCGAACTCGGTATGACTGTCCCAATCTACAGACATACAATATCCATTTGGGAAATTATCTTTGACAAAATCGTCAATCTGTTTGATGTCCTCTTCTGTCAAGCCGGAATCTCCTTCCGAACCATATTCAAGAGAATATAAAGCCCAGCTCGGAACATGCTCAAAATCAATAACAGTACGTGCCATAGTAACTACTCATTAAAGGGTGACTGAGAATAAACCTCCTCGTATAAATCTACCGGAACAGCATAAGTGCTGTCTCCACACGGATGTCCTTCTATCTCCTCACAGAAAACACATTCATCCCATCCTGGATGCTCCATAAAATCCTGAATTTCAGGCCAGCCAACTAAATAATACTTTTGCATAATCATAAATAATTTGTTAGAAACATGAACTATAAAAACTTTTTCTCCCTACTGTTCTGACTTGCATTATTCGGGAGTTTAAATTCAATTTTTACTGCCCGAAGCATTGAAGGCATTTACCTGCAAGGTTTTGTTCGGAAATACGCTTTTCGCAAAGTGAAAAGGAAGATTTCCGCAACAAACAGAATGGTAACCTTAGCATGGTACAAATGACGTAAATGGAACTTTGCAGATAAAAATGAATAACACTCCCCGGATAACAAAATAGAACTTGCTGCTATTATAAAAGGGTAAGGCAGATGTAATATAACAGGATAGAGAAATATAAAAGGGAAGGAGATCTGATAAAAGTTCCAGTCCCGTTATCGGGACCGGAAAACAGACAGGTAAATCAAATGCGCAGGAATTTATTAATTTCCGGATGTTCATCACAAAACCTCTTGTACTTATGAAAATTTATGCCACCTACAAAATAGAATTCTGGATAAGAGGTGGAACCTGATTTCACAGAACGATTCGTCTCCAAACCAAAGCCATTATCGACAAGCCATTCAATAATAGAGGAACCATTATTTTTGGTGTCAACAAACTGGCAACAAAAGCCACGCGGCTTCTTAGGGAAATTAATAGTAACAGTAGTTTCTTTTACAAATTTTCCTTCTTTCAGATTCCAAGAAAAAAGTGCAAAGTAAATTGGACTATCTTTACCTGACAAATAGTAAGAAATAAGAGGAAATACCCACTTATCACGCCACTTCAATAAAATGAATTTGCAATCACCTACTTTAATAACTTTTTTAGCCATAACCATAATATTTAAGTTCTACAATTCCCTACAATAATTCTATTGTTTTCAATCGGGAGTAATTAATTCAATTTTACTGCCTAACATATTGATGCCTATATCTGCAAGGTTTATGGCTGAAATACTCTTTTTCTTCAGGGAAAAAGGAAGATTTCTGCCATAACTGAAAGGTAACCTTGTAAAGATATGGCTGGCATCAATACAACTTTGCAGTGAAATGAATGGCTACTGCCGATGCAACAATAGATGTTGGAACAACAGCTATAATGGGTAGAGTAAATATATTGATAAAAGAGATTTCAAGACTACTGAAGTCAGCCAGTTATACTGTTTGACCTGATTATGCAGTATTGCACATATAATAGGGTAGAAAAATATAAAAGGGATGAGGATCTGATAAAGGGTTCCAGTCCCATAACCGGGACTGGAAAGGCACTATCGGATATATCAGACAAATAATATTTCGGCAATTTCCGGATGTGCATCACAAAAATTCTTGTATATGAGAAATTTTTCACCACTCATGAAGTAGAATTCGGGAAAACGGCAAAAGCCTGATTCCGCATAGCGATGAGTCGGGAATCCAAAACCGTTGTTTACAAGCCAGTCTGTCATAGATGAACCATTATTGTTGGTGTCAACAAACTGGCATCCTGCTCCTCTCTCATAATGCGGGAGATTGACTGTAACGGTAGTTTCCTGCTCGAATATATCCTCTTCCTGATTCCATGAAAAAAGAACAATACATACCGGACTACCCAAACCAGACTGGTAGTAAGTAATAAACGGAAATACCCACTTTTCATTCCACCGTAACAACTCGAATTTGTAACCACGTACATTAATAATTTTGTCAGCCATAATCATAATATTTAAATTCAACTTTTCCCTACAATAATTCTATTGTTTTCAATCGGGAGTAACTAATTCAATTTTACTGCCTCATATATTGATGCCAATATCTGCAAGGTTTATGGAAGAAATACTCTTTTTCTTCAGGGAAAAAGGAAGATTTCTGCCATAACTGAAAGGTAACCTTGTAAAGATATGGCTGGCATCAATACAACTTTGCAGTGAAATGAATGACTACTACCGATGTGACAATAGATGTTGCTCCAACATCTATAAGGGGGGGGAATGGAAATATAAAGTGGATATACTGACTAAAAGAGGGAAGTGGTATCTAACCGCAAGGCATCAAGCTAAACTCAATGCCTGCGGTGTTTGATTATGGCTTGTATATAGACTTATTCAGCAGAAGGCATCATCTGTCTTGCATATTCCTCAATCTGAGCCATAGAAATCCATTGCGGTTTCTCACCTTCATCGAAACTGTTATAAAGCTGTTTCATATATTCTATCTGTCTTTCTTCACTTCCTGCCCATAAGCGTGAAGTATTTCTGTTGCCATACCCAAGATAGAACTCACAATCAGACTGCATACGACCAAGTAACATATATCTGAATCTTGAATCTTGCTGTAAAATTTCTTCCATTGCCATTGTATTAACCGATTTAATTGAACATTAATTATTTATTTCCCTTTTGTACATCCTTTGCCAAAAGGTTGATTTTTTCTGCCCAATGGATTAACGACAAATCATGACAAGGATGATGCCTAAAATACTCTTTTCATAAGATGAAAAGGAAGATTTTGGAGCAGCAAACCGAAGTGTTCCTTGGCAGGACGACAGGAGATAATCAAACTTTGCAGGGAAAATAACCGGGCTTTGGCATTGATGATACTAACCGACAACGAGTATAACAGGGATATCCGGGACAACAAAATATAAACGGGAAAAAACCTGCCGACAAGCAGCCGACAGGTCTAATGGGAGAAACATGGTCAATCGGTACAGAAACCGGCCTGACAGCCTGAACCTGTACCATAAAAGAAGTCGAGTTGAAGCGGCAGCTTGGATATGGTGGAAAGACTCATGTTGTCCTTAAAGGTGTTCCCTTGCAGATCCTCCTGTATTGCTGACCACCACATGACGGGTGGACACGTATCGAAATTCTTGCGCAACTGTGCGGGAGCCTTCCAGAAGCAGTTGAGACAGTTGGAATCTTCGGGAAAGTCGATTCCTTTATCCTGCCAGTAGCGCTTGATGTCATAGTGGGTGATACGGTCTTCAATAAGAGGAAACTCACCCACACGCCAGCGAATATCCTGCCAGCGGTTAATCCAGCGGCATGACCGCTCCTGCCACTCGGCCATATAAGCGAACTTGAAATTCTCGGTAAAACGCAAAGCGCGTTCCTGCTCGTCGTAACGGTAGCCTATCCTCATACGAACAGGCAGCTCGTGGTATGAATATAGAAACTCAAAGATAGGCTGCATCTTCAAGACTGTTGTACAAAAGCGTTTGGTCCGATTGGGAATAGCACGCTTACGTCGTATCATTTCTTCCCAGCCCATACCACGTAACCAGATAATCTCACGACCTATACGCTGTTCGAGGTCGAAAATAACCTTGAGGACTTTCGGATCTTCGGAAGTAGCCACAAATTCGGGATAATGAGAACAATACTTCTGCAACCTGTCATTGACCATCTGCTTCATGCGCTTGTCGATGGTAGCCCCGGCATTGTGACAATCAATGCAACAAAGGGCAAAGAGTTCGATATCTGCCGGATAATGCACGGCGATGTAAGAGGATGTTTTTCCTCCTGACAAACTATTAACTGTCTTCATAACTTAAATTCAATACTTACCGACTGTTGACTTCAGATAACTATAAAAGCGAGAGGAAGTGCAAAGGGAATTAGACTCCTGGCGCTGGTAACTCATGTCTCCATTACTGCAGACCATGCCTTTGGCATTGAGATAAACATCGCCGTGAACGACTCCATCCCCATCCATGTAAATGGGATAAACCGGATTGTCAAAACCGACTGTGCATCTTCCTTCCTTGAAAAGGAACATGTGTTCGGACTGGCCACGCATCCCGAAAAAAGACAAACCAGACAAACAGGTGATTACCTTTTCGCGCTCTGCACTGTTGTGAAAACGGTCGTCGCTGAGTTCGAGCATGTTCCTGCCGGTATCTTCGACCTTCTCTGTCTGGTAATCATACAGAGCGCAACAGGTTTCTATGAAGTCAGAGGAGATAGAAGACAGTGAACCATTGGTGACAATGTAGAAACGGTCAACAGGTATGCCACGACGTTTGAGGCAGGAAAGGAGGTACCGCATAGCCTTGACATTGAGGGACGGCTCACCACCGGTAATATTGATGTTGTGAACCCCACGAACACGACTTAGTATGTTCCTGATGTAAGCATGACTTATATCGAGTGCTATAGCATTGCCACGCATACAATGTGAACACGCCATATTGCAACGGCGTGTCACTTCAATGCTGAAATTCCTGATATATATACTATCCATAGGCCTTAACTGACTGAAGAAGACTTGCTGTCTTCGCCACCTGTAAACTGTACCAGAGAGGTGTGTTCCTCACAATGATGACACCAGTTGTTGCCATTGTCATCAATTCCAAGATAATCGGCGAAGCTATTATTTTCGTTTGGCCTGACCCAAGCAAGGGTTTCGACATCCGAAGAACCGCACTCCTCGCAAACCCAATCGGGAGCGTCTGTGTCCGGCAAAAAATGATTAATACGCAACCAATGAACGACCTCAAACAGGCTTTCAAGAAGAAGTGTATCAAGTGGAACATCATTCTCGCTGCAATCCTTGTCATCAACTGTACACATCAGGCTGTCATCAGGTGCAAGATAAATATCGTACAGCATAGCACTCTCATATCCACCGGCAGTACAAGCCACACCTCCACGAAAAACTACAGCCGGAACATCATCGTACATGTCTCCGGATTTGTATTCCATGTGATGAATCTGGAGATTCTTGTAAAAAGTTCCAAGACATCCTCCGGCTCTGACAACAGCCTGACGTACCAGTGTGACAAGACGCTGCCGAATGGCTTCACTCTGAAGCAGGAAAGGGTCTCTACGCATACGGGATTTCAGTTCACAAATGACATCTTCGTGTACAGCATCAAACGGAGAATGGCCGTCATGCTCAAATACGTACTTATCAATATCGAAACCGTACCTTACTGATATTACTTTACTAAACAGCTCATACTCGTGTTGGGCCAATGTACGGATATTATCTTCATCATAGGGTACAGGGAAATATAAAGGCTGCATGAGTTCGCTAATCTCACGAAAAAGCTGTTTCTTATCGATGTTCTCCAAATTCATAAAAAACGTCTGATTAATATATTGAACCATAAAAGTTACTTGAGCAAACGAACCCAATAACCCAAATCATTAAAGCACTCGTCGTTGATATAGGACAGAAACTCTTCGATGGTGTATTTCCTTACCGGATCATCATCATTGGAATTGTTCATGTAATCTGAGATAATATCCTCGTCAGAAGCATCACGACTGAAACGACTGACAGGATAAGCGTAAACTCCGTAATCGTCGAGAGAACATGTCAGATCAAACTCCGGCTCAACCAAATGTAACAGGTGAAGCAGACTGTCAAGACACAAGTCGGCAAGAGAGCGCTGCTCTTCGTTGTCATAAGGGTAGGTAACCACACACTGACCGTTGGTGTAGATTTCGGTAATCAGAACACGGGTAAGATGTACTGTACCTTCGCTGTCAAACTCTTTAATAAATACAGGTTCGGCCTTAAACTTACGTTTTCTTGAACATAATGCGGCAACTGCAAGTGAACACAATTTCTCTGTCTGTTTCAAAATACTCATAATCATATATATATTTAAAATGTTAATAATCAAAATACTAATGCGGGTCTGCATCATAACTATGTCGCAAAAGAGCGTTTAACTCAAAGGTTATCCGCCCATATGCACTCAAAAGCGTACCGGCATCGTCTGACCTTGCTCCACTACTATTACTAAGCTCGTCTTTAAAGGTCTGGAAACGCTTGATTTCCTCACGAATAAAATCCAGATGTTTCTTCAGGATTTCCGACTCCAACATGTAACCATTTGCCATAACTTAATAGTGTTTATTTCCCTAATGTTCCGGTTCTTCCTGCCCGGAGGGAATTGTTATTTTTTCTGCCCCAATGATTGCTCCATAATGGCGACAAGTGTTTCATGAAAAATACTCTCCATAAGGAGGAAGATTTTTCATAAGAAAAGCAAGGCGGCACTTGACAGAATGATAATGGGGCAAGCTAATTTTGCAGAGAAAAATGACATCACCCAACGGGCAGTAGCTGGACGTAATAAAATAGAATATACAAAAGGGAAGGATTGTAATACTAAGGGTGAAAACAGAAAGTATAAAAGGGAAGAGAGATGCATGTCTCCATAAAATGATATGGCATAATCTTATAGTGATTATGCCATAACTACCTTATGAAAGTTTACGTTACCTGAAGTACACAAACGAAGAATATCAATCGGTAACATCGTAAAAGTATTCAAGCTCACTGCCTTGAAGATTTTCTACGGCATAACTATCAGCTTTACGCCATAATTCATCATATTCCTTAGCAAGTGCCGGTGACGATTCGTGGTGCTGCCAGATTTTATGGTTCAGGACAAGTACAAGCTCTGTAAGATAGATATGATTGCCTTTCCACTCTTCGAATGCCCTATTGAACGTATCAGTGACTGCCGGAATACCGTAAATATCTGCTACTGAAAAGTCATCCCAAAATGTAGTTACCACATCGTAACCGTTTTCCTTCATAAAATCTCTAAAAGTCATAATGCAATTATTAATAAGATTATTATTTTCCCTACGGTTTTGTCCAAACCGAAAGGATTGATTATTTTTTTCTGCCACACTGATTGTATGCCGAATAAGCAAGGAGGATGTGTCAAATACTCTCTATGAACCATAGAGGAAGATTTTACACAGCAAATGAAATGTTCCTTGATTATGATGTGCTATAACAATCAAACTTTGCAGTAAAAAATGAACAAGTCCTTCGTATCAGACAAAAAGAAAGCAAAAATAGAATTGGGTAGAGACACATGCTGTAGAAAAGTGAGATTGAATAGAAAGAAGAATAGAAAAACGTTCTTTTGTTTTAGAAAAGGTAAAGTTTTATATAAAAAGAATCTGATGGTCCTAATAAGTTGTTATCTTTGCAGCATACAATACCCACGATACTTAATATAAACAGTACGAGCAATCAATACACAGCTACTGATGGTAGGGCATATATCGCGTGAAAGGAAAATATTAAAGGAGTAGCGTAAATGCTTTCCGGCAGAAACAGACGTTGATTATGTCAATGCAGAGCATATTTGAAAACGTAACAAAATCAAAACGTATGAAAGATCAATTAAGACTATTAAGAGATTGCGTCCTTAATGAAATACCCGCAATGGTATTCCAAGGAGGGGACAGCTGTGCTGTTGAAGTCCTTGAATCGGCAATTGAAATATATCGCAGACATGGATGTGATGTGGAATTCTTGTTTGATTTTCAACAAATGATAAATGATTTCAAAGCATACCAAAAGATGAATCCACACAAAGTAAAACTTGCCAAGATGACTCCAACAGAAATGGAACTCACCAGGGAAGAAATGCAAAAAAATGGAATAACAAAATGAATGTAAAACTTATAATGTATTCGGCAGACTTTAGCAGTGAACTTCCACTACGGTTTGCTGATCAAGGAATCAGAGCAGGATTTCCGTCACCGGCTCAGGACTATATGACAGATAGTATAGACCTGAACCGCGAATTGATACGTCATCCTGCAACAACATTCTATGCCAGAGCTTGTGGTGATTCAATGAAAGACTGTGGTATAGACGACGGCGATTTACTAGTAATAGACAAATCGCTGGAGCCACAGGATGAAGATATAGTAGTAGCGTTTATTGATGGAGAGTTCACACTAAAGAAAGTTCGATTTGACAAAGACAATAATTGTATCTGGCTTGTTCCTGCTAACGAGGACTATTCCCCGCTAAAGATTACCGAAGAGAACAACTTCCTGATATGGGGTGTTCTTACCTATAACATAAAAAAACAGCTTAGAAAAGGAAGATGACAGTTTCATTAAAACAATAATTTTTTTATGCAACAAAATAATATAAACAATTTCTTTCGCCCTATAAATACAGACATACAAATACCCAACAGTGATTATTCCAAAACTGATGTATGTATGGCTATGGCCAACGCTCTGGCGCGCAATACAAATCACAGTTTGTATATCATAGACTATAACCGCAAAAATTTCCTTTATGTATCACCCAACCCACTTTTCCTCTGCGGGCATTCACCGGAAGATGTGCAACAGAAAGGTTATGCCTTTTATTTTGATGTTGTTCCGTCTGACGAAATAAACCGTCTTATGGAGATCAACGAAGCCGGATTCCGGTTCTACTATGAACAACCGATAGAAAAAAGACTTGACTTGTCTATCGAGTATAACTTTCATATCCGCACATCAGAGAAGCATACGCACCTAATCCACCACAAACTGACACCTGCCTTGCTGAGTGACAAGGGTGATATATGGTTGGCGCTATGCACAGTTTCACTGTCACCAGAGAAAAATATCGGAGATGTTGTCATATCAGACCACACATGTTCTGACCGGTATATCTATTCATTCGAGGGCAGACGGTGGAGAAAACAGCCTGAACTGATTCTTTCAGACCGTGAAAAAGAGATTCTGCAGCTCTCCGTAAAAGGAATGTCGAACACGGAGATTGGAGAAACTCTCTTTATCGATGCAAACACAGTTAAGTTTCACAAGAAGAAACTATTCGAGAAACTACACGCAGAAAACATCACTGAGGCCGTGGGCATCGCAGCAAATCTGAGGCTGATATAAGATAACTAATAAGGATTATTTTTCTGCATGAACGATTGAAAAATACCACTTTGTTACACTGATTTTTTAGTCTGCAGCCATTCATATATTTACTCAAAGGTCAAGCCCTATTTCGTTTCAGAGTTTTGGTATATGATTTCAGTAACTTTGACAGAATTTTTCAACCAATGTCGTTAATTTTTCTTTCTATATTCTGTTTCTTTCTCGTTCATCAAGCAGAAAAAAACAAATGCATTGATCATTGATTCCTGTTTATTTTTATTACTTTTCAATACAGTACCTTTGATTTATTATAAATCAACAAAAGCATACAGATATATAACAGGTTCAATTACATACGGATTAATACTTATCGAGATTTATGTAAATATATATTCGTTATAACTATAGCTATACCAACCGATAAAAGTCTAAAAATGTTTGAAATCATACCACCTGCAGCTACAGAATTTCCTTCAATAATGAACAACTGCCAAGATAAATTCATAAAGAAATGTAATCCTATAGGACACCAAAGATTGAAATTCCACTTCATATAAATCCAGCTGAAATACAATCCTCCCAAAAATGTTACTCCAAATGCCATCAGAGAAGATATCAAATCATGACCTTGATAAAGATGAATAGAACCAAACATTAGGGAAGGAATCAGTACTGACCAACCGAAACCTATTTTACAATATCGGAATAATTGTCCAAAGATAAAACCCCTAAAAATGATTTCCTCAAATACTGCTACAATAACAGTTGAACGAATCATTCTTTCTAATGTCAGTTCATTATTATATTTTCCAACAATTGGAAAAGCTATAAAAAGAGGAAGCGTACTTATTAAAGCAAAAACCATTCCTTTGAGGAAATTGCCATGAAGTCCAAGTTGATAGAAAAAGTACTTTGGCTTGTACAATATGAGTAATACAATTCCAATGGGCAAACATACTATCAAATGCATTAAAAAAGAAGCCAATATTCTTTGCAAATGTAATGGAGCAACAATTAAATGTACTTGCTTATAAAGTACTAATGTAATTATAGAAGAAACTACTATGATTAAAGATTTAGGTAACTTTTCTTTAATATTCATGATGATAAACTGTATATTATACCAATACCATAAAGTTTCACAAGAAGAAACTATTAGAAAAACTACACGCAGAAAACATCACTGAGGCCGTGGGCATCGCAACCAATCTGAGGCTGATTTAGAAAGACGATGTAGAACTTCGGCAAAGTAGCTACAGGAGGATGTGAGATAACGTATTTCTCCATTTTCTTCCGTCCTAGTTCAATTACCTTCTCATCGTCACATCTGTTCATCTTTTCTTTATCAATATAGGCAATATGCCAGAAGGCCAGATAACCGAGAACATACCTTTCAATGGTAACATCTATCGGTTCGTCGGAGCGCTTCATGGATTGAAGGGAGTTGTTGACATCCTTGTCTATGATGCCAACAACTGCCCATGAGAGATTTATATAAGATATTGATGCTGTCATAAATTACATACGGTTTTTCTGGATGTCTCCCAATCTATGTTCAACTAAAAATCATTAGGCAAACTGAATGTATTGTTCCATCGGTTCATGTTCATTTTTGGATTCTTCCTTTACGAATCTATTTATGATAATCTCACTTAAGATCACTTATTCATAAAGTCGATAATTTGTTGTATATACCATTCCCAATCATCAAACATAATAAAATGCAGTCCTTTACCCGCATATTTCAGTCTAAAGTTCGGCTGATTACCAAACTGCTGCTCAACAATTGGGGCTATTTTCTTAAACGGATGTTCCAATAACACCAACGTCGGTACTGAAATATTCTTGATGGCAGGTCTTAAATCTACATTGGAATAATCATAATACATCTTAGCATAAGTCTGCCTGTCAGAAGTCAAACTCCATTTGACAAGCTCATCATAACGAAGTGAATCTGTTGTTAGTGATACAGCACTGATATAAGCTTGTCTGCGGAACTGTTCCTCCTCCATTCCTAGAAGTTGGGCTCCCGCTTTTGCAAATTCATCGTCCGATATTTTCCTTGACTGGAAATTCGGATTATAAATAGCCGTCAAACAAGGGAGCGCATCAACGACAACAATACTTTTTACCAGATTTGGTTGCGTTGAAGCAATATTCAATGCTAAACCGCCACCCATACTATGACCTATCAGTATAGGTTTATTTATCTTTTCATTACGGATAAAATCAGCAATTTGTTTTGTCCAATTGTCAAAAGAAGGGTTTGCTTCTGACGCAGTTCCTGCAAAACCTGGCATAGTTAAAATATAACATGTATAATTGCTACGCAGACTATCAACAGTTTGATTCCACACGTCTCCTGAACAAGCAAATCCAGGAATCAGAATTATTGCTTGTTTTCCTTCACCGATACGCTGCACAGAAAAAGACTGTGCAAAACTCTTACACATCATTCCTAATAACACTACACATAGTAGTCCAACTCTGTAAATTAATTTACTCATAGCTTATTACTAATTTATTAAATATATTTCAATTTATCCCTTACATCATCAGAATACTTTGATGATGAGAATTTTTGGGAAAGTCTTTCAAAAAGTTTTTGAAATGTTTCTTTGTTTATAGAATGTCTGCTTATGTATGCAATATGCCTGAAACTGAGATAACCAATAACAAACCTTTCAATGATAGCTTTTATAGGTTCGTCCGAACGCTTCATGGATTGAAGGCTGTTGTGGACATCCCTGTCGATAATGCCACAACAGCCCAAGAGAAATTTACATATAAAATTAAACTTTCATAAGTTACATATGGCTCCTTAGACTATTCATGATTTCCCAAAAGACTATTAAAAGATTCAATAAATTCGTCACGACTCTTACAACTGAATACATAAGCCTTTCTGTTTGTACGAATAAGTATCAATTCATTGAGGTTGGTTGCATACATAGTGTAATACCCTAATTTCTTATTCCTGAATTTGCCTAAATATCCGCATAATCCTCCACTTCCTAGCAAACGAATAGAATATGCTGTTTCCGAGTTTGGTATTGCTTTCAATTCTATAATATCTTCGAAAGGAATATGAATTGAGCCAATAAATCTATGTAAAGCTATTTTATTTCTTTCAATGGTCAGTCGTACCGGCATCAGTAGTAATACTCCAATAATAGTGGCCAAGCAAATAATAATTAGCATGTATTTAAGCCAAATCAATTCATTTGTCCAAACAACATATACTGATATGACCAAAATAATAACTGTAATGGCTGTCAGAAATGTGACTCCCATACTCCAGGGACATGGGAAAGTTATAATACTCTTTGTTTTCATAATGTTATGTTTTTAGTAATCTATATTTTAGTGAAAACAAAGTATTCCTATAAGTACAAAATAGGCATACTTAAATTATGATGTTTTCTTTAGTTTTTTCTGCAAAGTTCCTTACTTCGCGAGACTTTTCCACTACCCTGTAGGGTAGTTCTGAATATTGATGTTTATAGTTTACCATACTATGTATATCTTTGCAGCAGAATTTTATTGATAACCATTATCAATTATGCCCACAACTGCCCAAGAGAGATTTATATAAGATATTGATGATGCCATAAATTACAAGCGGTTTTTCTGGCTGTCTCCAGCTCCGGTTCCTTTATACTTACTCTTTGTTGTGTTGAATTTATATCGTACTGTCATACCGAAACTGCGCCGTGATTCCGGCTGAAGTATTGTAATTCGGTTACCGCTGTACATCAGTATGTTTGAGGATGAAGTATTGAAGATGTCATTGGCTTGCAGTTGTACGGCTAGTTTTCCATTCCAAAATCCTTTATATAAAGAAATGTTGACCGAACTACCGGGTTCAATTATACGGTAGCTGCTGTCTTCTCCTCGTGTGGAAGTCTCCAAATCTATATTCAACTGAAAATCCTTAGGTAAACTGAATGTATTGTTCCATTGGAAAAATCCGATAGGATTATTAAGGTTTCTGGGACCGTCTGGTGTATCCATCACAAACCATTGCTGGCTGTACATGGCTGTGAACTGTGGCGACCATATACCGATCGTTGGCGATGCTGACAAGGTAGCATTCAGTTTGTCCACCTTAGGAACATTGGTATGTGTGAACAGAGAAATAGAAGGATCTGCATCCGAATAGGATTGGCTTACCTGTATCTGCATGTCCTTGATGCGACTGTAATTCATATTGAAATAAAGCCATTTCCATGATGCATTAAGTGACAAGGTATTCAGTATCGAAGAACGCAGAAGCGGATTTCCACTCTCGTATGTATATTTATTGCCATAGATTACTGCACTTGACAGCTTGTAGTAGCTTGGTCGTTCTATATTGCCTGAATAACTTATCATTAATTGGGTTTTACCTATAGGATATGAAAGTGATATGGAAGGAAATACATTGTCATATTTACGGCTTTGCTCATCCATTCTTTTTCCGAATTCATAGTAATCGGAATTCAGATGCTCATATCTCACACCCGCCTGAGCTTGCAACTGGCCGAAACTACGTGCGTACATAGCAAATGCGGATACAGCATTTTCACTGATTTTGTTGTCGTTGTCAGGTATAATATTCTCATCGTTTACGTATTGGTTAATACGGCTGCTGTAGGTATATTCACTGCCTATGGAGAAGCTACCCTCCCATAATGGATGCTCCATTACAAGTTTAGCAGCATAAAGTTCATTTCTGTTCTTACCCAGTGTATGTATAGTGCTGCTTACTTTCTTGTTGTCAGATTGCTTGACATATTCTTCAGCTACAATAGGATTATTACTATCCGACCACATTCCATCCATATTCAAATCCACATTCCAATCATTGAAATTGCCATTATAATAAGCATTTACGCTATGTCTGTTGTCTGTGGTTATTGAATGGGATTTACTTTTACTTTCTTCTTCTAATATATTATCCACATGAATTGAAGAATTCATATTCAGCTTCATCTCAATCTGAGGATTTCTACTAAAATCATACCTTACTCCCATCACATGATTTTCGTTGAACTGATAATTCAATGAAAGCATGGCTGCAATGTTCCGGGTGTGAAACGGACTTTTCATATCCGAATTTTGTGTCCATACTTTATCAAGGTATGTTTTCTGTGTCAGTATCTTGTTCTCTTCAAACTTGTTGTCTCTGCCGAATAACATTCCTCCAAGATCGAATCCTCCCTTGCGGTAATTAAAGTTAAACTGGTCGAGCAAAGCAAGGTCATACTGGTATCCCACGTATGCACGGTTGCTGAAGCCGAATCCTTCCCCTTGTGGCTTTTTGGTTATAATCCGTACAACAGCTTTTACTGAAGCATCGTATCGGGCACCGGGATTACGGAGTACCTCTACACTCTTTATATCGTTGGACGACAGTTGGTCAAGTTCCGAACTGTTTCTCATTTTTCTTCCGTTGATGTAAATTTCCGCTATTCCGCTTCCAAATACATTCACTGAGCCCTCATCGGCAGACAACCCAGGAATTTTATTGAGCAGGTCATTTCCTGTTCCAGCTTTTTCAAGCACACTTCCGGCAACAGTTGTTACCATTGCATTACCTTTTACTCGTGTTTTAGGTAAGTCTGCTTTTACAACAACTTCCCCTAATCTTTGTGCATCAGAAACGAGCTGCACAATACCAATATTGGCGGGAGTAGTTGGTTTATACACCGTCTTATATCCAATGGAGGATATTTTCACTATTTGGTTTTCCGATGTTGCTTGCAGTGTGAAAGAACCGTCCTCACCGCTGATGGTTCCATTCACAAACGCCGAATCCGGCAATGACAGCAGCACCACATTGGCGTAAGGCAAAGGCTGGCTGTTCTCGTCAATCAGTTTTCCGCTTACAGTCTGTGCGGACAAACAGACAGGTAGTATGATACCAATAAGTCCTAATAAGAATACTTTAATTAATTTCATTGTATGATAGTTTTTTTAGTTTCTGCTGCAAAGTTCCATACTTTGCAAGACTTTTCCACTACTCTGTAAGGTAGTTCCATCTCTACGAAATAAGCTATAATTCTATTACCCATAAGAATCTACATAATTATATACGCTTTATTGCATCTTGTCCTGCTCCTGTACCTTTATACTTGCTTTTGGCTGCATTAAACTTGTAGCGGACAGTAAGGCTGAATGATCGTGTATCACTCCAAGACAAATCTTTCATCTGTGCACTCTCCATATAAAGAAGTGCTTCCTGCTTACAACCTAACAATAAGTCATTTGCACGTGCTTCAATACTGAGCGCATCGTTCAAGAAGGATTTACTCAAGCCTATATTGAGTGTATATTGTGGACGTTTAAGGGTGATATTCTGGACCTGACCACAACTTTGATAACGGAAGTCGGCTGTCAGCAAGAATCCGGCAGGGAGAGTAAAAGTATTGTTTAATGAACCTATAAAAAGCGGATTGTTATAAGTCCTTTTCTGACCGGCAGCATCCAACGAAAACCACTGCTTCATCATAATTGCGCTGGCATTAAGATTCCATATACCAATAGTAGGCGAAGCTGCCAGCATTATTGTCAGACTCGGTAAACGGTCGTGATTGACATAGTTAATCAAAGTAGTAGCCGACTGATTTTCTACCTGTGTTCCCCAATAAAGAATATAGTCTTGAACCATTTTGTAGCTGACCATTGCCTGCAAGAACCGCCAAACACCAACAGCGGTTATATCGTGGGTGATACTTGGTTTCAGAAGTGGATTTCCCGTTTGCCATGTAAATCGATTAACATAAGTGATATTATTTCTTAACTGACTATAGTTAGGCCGCTGCGTTTTTGCTGCATAGCCGACTTGAAATTGTACTTTACTAATTTGCCCGCTCACAGATACATTAGGAAAGACGTTATTATAGATACGACTTTGTCCGGGTACAAATGTACCATTTTCAAAATAATCAAAATCTATATGCTCATATCGCAAGCCGATGTTTGCCTGACCGAATGGTAAAGGATGGCTGTACTGTGCATATCCTGCAAGATTCTGTTCGCGAATGTGGGTATAGGTCGTAGGTACATATCCTTCCTGATTTACATAATCATCATGCCGATTGGTATAGGTATATTCTCCTCCAACAGCGATGCTTCCTCCCCACAAGGGATGAGTGTATGAGACTTTGGTGGCCGCAAGCTGATTATCCACTCTATTATCAGAAGTGACAGTACGGTCTTCATGGTCCTGGCTATCCTCCGTATTAAGGGTGTATTGCGTGTATGTATTACCGTAATAGTCAGCATCCCAGGTAAGTTCCCCTTTACCTATTTGTCCGGCATAATAAATATTAAGTTGATGTTCTGGTTGTGATTTTGCATTAGCTACAGTAGTACTGTGCAAAATATCATAAGGTAATCCATCTGCCTGAATCTCGCCATCGAAGGCCGTTAGCATATCTGTATGCAAGGCTTTGCTCAAATCATAGCGTACACCTATGGAATGATGTTCATTAAAATCATAATTGAATCCGATTCGTCCGTCTATACTGCGAGTATTGGTATTAGAGTGCTGATTATTCTTTTGTGTCCATATAGTATCGGTAAAGGCCGTTTGTTCCAGAATGTCATTTTGCAAAGCGATCGTCCTATCAAAACGGATCATACCGAAAACATCAAGGCCATTATGCCGATAGTTTACATTGGCTTGCTCTACAAAGTCGGAATTTTGAGACTGATCATAAGAACTGCGCAGACTCATTCCAAAGCCATCTCCTTGTCGTTTGACAGTACGGATACGAACAACTGCCCCTACAGTTGCATCATAACGGGCACCGGGATTGCGAACAACTTCTACGCTTTTAATTTCCTCCGATGTCAGTTGGTCCAGTTCAGCAAAATCACGCAATTTTCTACCATTGATGTAAATAAGCGGTGAACCTTTACCCAACACCTCAAATCCATCAGTCTTTTTTTGCAAACCGGGTATATGCGCCAATACATCTTCAGCTGTTCCGGCTTTTGAGAGAACTGTACCCTGCACATTTGTTTCCAAAGCATCGTTCTTTATGCGTGTCACAGGAATATTACCTTTTACCACAACTTCGCCGAGCATCTGTGCATCAGATACGAGCTGCACGATACCGATATGGGCAGGAATAGTTGGTTTATACACGGTTTTATATCCGATGGATGATATTTTCACTATCTGGTTTTCCGATGTTGCTTGCAGTGTGAAAGAACCGTCCTTACCGCTGATGGTTCCATTCACAAACGCCGAATCCGGCAATGACAGCAGCACCACATTGGCGTAAGGCAAAGGCTGGCTGTTCTCGTCAATCAGTTTTCCGCTTACAGTCTGTGCGGACAAACAGACAGGTAGTATGATACCAATAAGTCCTAATAAGAATACTTTAATTAATTTCATTTTATGATAGTTTTTTAGTTTTCTGCTGCAAAGTTCCATACTTCGCGAGACTATTCCACTACTCTGTAGAGTAGTTCTGCTTATTGATGAACATATAGAGATTTTCTATAATTAAATAGTTAAGACTTTTAGAAATACCAGTTTACTCCAATCATAACATTTCTCCCTCTAATATTGTATTGGGTTGTAGTACTGCTTAAATCGCCATATATTGTGTAAGAATACACATTTTGATTAAACAAATTGGTAACTGATGCCAAGAAATCAAATTGCTTGTATCGATACACAAATTCCAAATCTGCAAGGAACGTATTCTTCTTTTGTCCCGAATCAAAAAATGATAGATAATGTTCTCCATTCAGTTTAATGCTAATGTCTTCTATTGGATAGAATACCAATAAGCATTTCTGCGTCAAATGCTGGGTCACTGACTTTAATTCCTCAGACTTCATATAATTGTATTTATGTCCAATCTTATAATCAATATTAAACCAATCACATGGATTTGATTTAAGCGTTATTCCTGAATTAACACTTCCAAAGTCGATTGTTGATATGTAGCCATTCTGTTCAAGCGGCATATTATGGTTCTGAAAAGAACTACTCAACTCAATGGAACCATTTATCAGCTCTATACCTTTGCTGATGCTTCCATCAGCAAACAGTAACTTATATTTATCATTTCCTGGTTCGTATAAATAATATACATATCCGTTGTCAACTTGTTTTGAAATACTTCTTTTGGTATTTTCATCAGAATAGGTTGCGCTTAAGTTTGCAAATAACATGTCAGAAGGGCTTGCATAACTTAATCTTCCACCTATACGTTTTTCAATTTTACCGTCGTAATTCAAAAATCCGGCATACATTGCTCTGTAATCCGTCATGACAGGTGCTGTATAGTATAAACCATTGCCTGTATATGAGTTCCCAATGGCAGCATTAGCAAACAGTGTCCACCTTGGAAGGAACTTCCATTTCAGGTAAATATCAGGTTTTACATAAATCTTTGTTGCAGACTGTTCACCGCTAAAATAATACACAGACAATGGAAACTTCAGATTCAGTTTTAAGTTCTCATTCTGGTATATGATTTCCGGATTCAGACGTGCCCCAATATAGTTCACATTCAAGTCATTCTGATAGTTAATACTTGCATCATTATACAAGCTGTTGAAATTATATATATTCCCAAAGAGGTCCATATTCGTTCCCAAAGACCACCTTTTGATATTATGCAAAAATCTGAAGTTGGTATTTGAGAAGAAGTTGCCTTTATCAATCTTCTGTTGTTTGACATTTTCTCCACCTACATACAAAGTTTCCGGAATAAATTGATACTTGTTAAGCGACATTATTTGGAAGATGTTATTACCCGTTCTCTTTACATACTTCAACTTGTTTTCTACATTATATGTGGTAATGTCAGTAATACTATGATAATTGAAGTCACCGTTAATATCCGAAGTAAAAGTTCTCCAATTCGACTTAAAGGAAAGTTCATCAGAAAGAAAATACGAATCTTTATCAATTGTTGCAATAACGGATACCTGTAAGCCTTTATCTTTCACTGAACTTGTCTCTTGGGTGCCTTTAACCAACAGGCTGTCCATCAGATAATAGGCCGATTCTATGCTTTGGTCGTAGGTGTTCTTGTCATCGGTATAAATAATCTGCGACTTTATCTGAGCCGATTCTGATAACTTCCACATACTACTGTTGCTGAGCATATGAGTGCGATTGAAACGAGTCCTATCATTGCTCAGGTTGGTCGAAATAGAGGGTGCAGATGTTAAACTTCCGGATATTTCACTACCGGGATACATATACAGAAGGTCATCAATTGTGAGTGAATTACCCTCGTCTGCAATATTCTTCCCGGTATTGTTTGATTTCAAAGTTGTTGCACTCTGACTCTTTGATGAAAATCTTGCAGCAAATAGTTCTGTTTCCCAGAGACCTCCATCGGGGGTAAAACCACCCTTACCTAAAAGATTGCCGTTCCAAACAGACTTGGCACTATCTTTTAGTTTTAGGTTTATCGCTGTTTCCGTATCTACACCTGTCCCTTGCAATGCTTTAATTGCCTGATGATTCTCAATAACTTCCACACGTGCGATATTTTCATAGGAAATATTGTTTGTTGCCAAGTTATATTTACCGTCAAACAGGTCTATGCCTTCCACGTAAAACTTATCTACAGGACTACCATTATACGAAATCTTACCATTCTCTGCAATATTGATTCCCGGCATATTGGTAAGTACATCTCCAATAGTCCTATCTTTCGTCGTTGCAAAATTGGCAACAAAATAGCTTATTGTATCTCTGTTCTGTATAATCCTGTCAGCCTTGACTGAAACTTCCTGCAATTCAAAGCTCTTTTCTTTCAGCTTTATGGAATAATTGTTATCTGTGAGGTCAAGAGTTTGTTGTTCATACCCTAAGCAGGTCACCTGTAAAGTATAGTCTGCTAGGTTCTTATGGTTAATCTGTAATGAAAAGGTTCCATTATCAGCTGTTGTTGTATATGCAATTATGCCATTGTCTGTGCTATGCCTAACAATAACATTGACTCCGGTTATTGGAGTAAGAGTAATGCTATCCACAACAGTGCCTGTAATCGAATGTGTCTGGGCAAATATGGATAACGTACACCATAACACAAAAACACTGAATGAAACAAGTTTCTTCATAACTATAAGTTTAATCACGTTCCATTACATCATAATTTACAGATTTGTTTGGTTTGGGTTTCCTACCAGTAGAGCCATTGATGGTAATCTTCATTCCTGAAGCCGCAGAAATGAATGCGACAGGATCTTTAATGTAATTCTTGTATGCTTTCAAATACTTTTCTCTTGATGATTTAGTGTACTGGCGTGGCAGCATAGTGATGTTTGCGTCACTCTTGCGAAGCCCTACGAATACAAAGGAATAATGTTTCTGTATATCATAGACCTCCAAAATAAGACCGGGAAGTCCATGAAACTTCCACGGACCATCTTTTACAGGTATTTCGGTACTGAACCAAGCTTCATAAGTACGTCCTCGGAAATCGCATGTGGCCTTCTGACAAGTATAATCCCAGATTTTCTTTTGTTCGGTTGAGATTATCCAGTTAAAGTCAGGCAAATCTTCTTCATATCTGTAATGTTCTCCACCGACATTATCTGTATAGTCTATCTGATTGTTCCTGAAGTCTTTCAGGATATTGTAGGATACTACACGTTTACCATACTTGCTGGAACCGTTCGCTAAAATATCCATTTGAATAGAAGAACCTTTGTCCGAGCACAGGAGTGAATCCAGTGTATAGGAGTTATAACTGTAGAACAACGATTTGTCTTTGTTGAATCTCAGAACCATCAAATCATCTGTAGTCACAGTACTTGTGGTATCTTTAAGAAAACTTAGTTTGTACAGACATTCCATATTCGCTTTGTCGTTTTCCTGTGCATGCGATATTGATATGGTCATCAAAGCCAGTACCAGTGAAATGATGCTTTTCTGTAGAGTTCTTTTGTGTAATCTAATTTTTCCCATTGCATGATAGTTTTTTAGTTTTCTGCTGCAAAGTTCCATACTTCGCGAGACTATTCCACTACTCTGTAGGGTAGTTCTGAATATTAATGTTTATAGTTTGCTATACTATTGATATCTTTGCAGCAGAATATTTATGATAGCCCTTGTTGATTGCAATAACTTCTACTGTTCATGTGAGCGCGTGTTCAATCCGCTGCTCCGTGACAAACCTGTCGTTGTCCTTTCGAACAATGACGGCTGTGTCGTGGCCAGAAGTAATGAAGTTAAGGCGATGGGCATCAAGATGGGGACACCTCTCTATCAGATCCGTGACATCTTAGAGGCAAACAATGTGGCTGTCTTCAGCTCCAACTACAACCTGTACGGTGACATGAGCCGCCGGGTGATGATGCTGCTGTCCGAGTTCACGCCCGAACTGACTCAATATTCTATAGATGAAGCTTTTTTGGATCTCTCAGGCTTAGGAGAAGGGGAGAAGCTGGTTTCCTACGGCCGGAAGATTGTAAAGACCATCGGAAAGGGTACAGGCATCCCGGTTACGATGGGCATTGCTCCTACCAAGACTCTGGCAAAGGTGGCAAGCCGCTACGGTAAGAAGTACAAGGGATATCAAGGTGTATGCATGATTGATTCTGAGGAAAAGCGCATCAAGGCGCTGCAGGGCTTCGAAATTGGTGATGTCTGGGGTATCGGCCATCGGAGCTTGGATAAGCTGCGCTATTATGGTATAAATACCGCTTGGGATTTCACACAAAAAAGTGAGAGCTTCGTGCGAAAATTACTTACAATAACCGGTGTCCGTACTTGGAAAGAGCTTCGTGGTGAATCCTGTATCGATGTAGAGGAACTGCCACAGAAGAAGAGTATCTGTACCAGCCGAAGTTTCCCTGACTCCGGTCTGTCCGAACTCTCCAGCTTAGAGGAAGCTGTTGCCAACTTCACGTCCGAATGTGTGCGCAAGCTCCGTATGCAGCACAGCTGCTGTACGGAAATAACAGTATTCGCCTATACAAGTCGTTTCCGTCTGGATCTTCCACAGCATTGTATCAACCGCACCATCCACCTACAGGTACCGACCAACGACCTTCAGGAACTTGTTAGCACCGCAGTCCGGGCTCTCCGTATGGAGTGCCGCAAAGAGGGCGGTTACCAATACAAGAAAGCCGGTGTAATTGTTTGGAACATAGTTCCTGACTCTGCCATACAGACAAACCTTTTTGATACCATTGACCGTGATAAGCAGTCACGCCTGGCCGCTGCCATAGATGCCATTAACCGCAAGAACGGCCACAATACCATAAAGGTAGCTGTACAGGGTACTAAAGACAAGTCGTGGCACCTCAAATGCGAATACGTCAGTAGGCAGTACACCACCAACCTCGATGATGTCATCCTTATAAAGTAATATTTGATAAAGTATTGAAAATAGCGCATTTATTACATAAGAATAATGGTAAGTCAATTTTAATAACTAACTTTGTAAAGGTTAAGTATAGCCATTAATATACGTACAGCGTTTATATTTATCAACGAAGTAAGAGTTCTTATGGAATATAAGGCAAGAGCAAATCAACCAACTTTGCCAAATATTTAAAGGACAGAAAACTTTTGAAAAATATAATGTAATACAAAACAAGGAATAAAGAATTGTGGTTATAACTTCAGTTTATTATATGTAATACTTAATTTTACAATATAATATGGGTGCAATAGTAGCTTCCACTTTTGTTACAGTAGTAGCAATCGTGGGTGTGATTTATTTCAATTACCAGGATAAGAAAGAAAAACATAATGGAAAAATATAATTAGATTAAACCTATGGGAAGAACTGTAATTAAAAAAACTGAATGTGCGTTTTGCCATAAAATATTCGATTTGGCAACAGAGGATTTTGATTGGGAAAAAAAGACAGATATGGGTGAAAGAGATAACGACCCTTCATTTCATGATTATGCTCTTTCTCAAATGATAGTATGCCCTAAATGCGAAAAAGAAAACGAAATTCTATTAACTCTGGAAGCTGATGAAAAGGGAATGAATGAAACGATACTGAGTATTACAAATGTTTCACTGGAAAAATCTGAGTATTTCCAGTAGTCTCATGAGGAAGGAAAATGATATGGGAGCATTGGTAATGTTTGGTCTAGTTTCAGTTATAGCTGTTGTAGGTGTGGTTTACTTCAACTATCAAGACAGAAAGGAGAAGTAATATGGGAGCAATAGCAGTTTCTATCTTTGTTTCAGTAGTAGCTGTAGTTGGTTATGCCTATTTTAGCTATCAAGATAAGAAAGGGAAATGATATGGGAGCATTAATCATGTTTGGTTTTGTTATAGTAATAGCCAATGCCGGAGGACTTTACTTTTATTTTCAAGACAAAAAGGAGAAATAAATATGGGTGCAATTATCATGTCAGTACTTGTGTCTGTAATAGCCATTGTAGGTGTGATTTACTTTAATCACCAAGACAAAAAGAAGGCTCAATAGTATAAAGGGACTATTTATTAACTTTTAAGCTCATGGAAACATTTGGTCACAAAGTTTTAGAAGAAGTTCCTGATCTTAAAGATGAGCTAAAATCACCTACAAAAATGACTGGTTTGGAGGAAGTTTCTTCTTCCCTATTGTGGGAATATAATCTAAATAACTTTGATTGGGAAGAAATGAGTAGAATCGTTATACAGAGAGTTTGTGAAAGAGGACATTTATCTGACTTTTACGCAATATTAAAGCTATACGGATATTCTCGTATTCGTAAAACCATAAGAGACAAGATAAAATGCTTCTACCATTCTAATGACCTACTGTTTGCCTGTTACCTGTTCGATATTGATGTTAAAGAGGCAGCAGCCTATAATCATGTAGAAAAACGGCATAAGATATTAGATAATTTATAACTAAGGAAATTACTCATTCTTTATCTCAGCATAATATTTATCAAACAACTCTCTTAATTTGTTTATATCCAATCTCTTGTCAAAACTATACTCAAAAGACATGCCAGAGTAAACATAACGGAATTTTAAAGCTGTACTATGCACATCACAAGTTGGCTTTATCTCTCCAGATTCTTTAGCTTTGCTTATTATACATTCCCATTCGTTTATAGAATTATTAAATATAGCAGTAATTGTATCAGAAAATGACGGATAATATTGCACTGCCTGATACAAAAGGTTGAAGTACCCTCTGGCCAAATTTGTAATACCTAATTGCTGCAGTTCTTTCATACGCATCTCGACACCATTGAGAAACAGTTCTATAAACTCTTTCAGGCTGTTAGCTTGTATTTTAGATGAAGAAGACTGAAACGAAATAATATAGTTATCAATTACAGCCTTGAATAGGGCCTCTTTCGTCTTGTGTTTAAAGAATATAGCACCTCTAGTCAATCCTGTTTCTTCCTCTAGTTTGGTTGTGGTTACAGCTTCATAATTATAAGTCAAGAACAATTTAAAAGCCGGTTTCAGTATTCTTTCAATATCATAATTCTTCATACCAATATTTTTGTTTCAAAAATACAAAATTATTCAAAGCCAAACAAAAATACGGAAATTATGATGATTATCATAATAATTTTCTATATTTGCGATATTCAATATTTCCTAATATTTAAAGCTTAATAAAAACTTAATTTTTTGTCTTGCTATTATAGTATCTTAATTCATAATTATTCAAGGAATCTACAAAACTT
>ENA-UOJA01000196-UOJA01000196.1-human-gut-metagenome-genome-assembly--contig:-C19-NODE-196-length-62049-cov-39.375746_pt1 | contig 62049 bp, 60 predicted proteins | sample MGYA00242337_ERZ723884 | MGnify/ENA metagenome assembly ERZ723884
CATGTACGGTTCTGAGGGGGGAAGAGGGCAGTAATGCTCTTGACCTACCCGATAGGCCTGCTGACTTGGAACAGCGCAACGGCAGGGCGGTACGCAAGGGAAACACCGTCAAGCTCTGGGGCGGCAATGTGGTGGATATAGTCATCTACGGCACGGAGAAGACGTTGGATGCCTACAAGTTCAACCTCTTGCGTAACAAACAGATGTTCATCAATCAGATTAACAACGGCACGATTGCCGTGCGCCGCATTGACGAGGACAGCATAGACGAGGACAACGGCATGAACTTCGCAGAGTTCGTGGCCATCCTTTCCGGGAATACCGACCTGTTGAACAAGGCGAAACTCGACAACAGGATTATGCAGTTGGAAAAGGAACAGGCGATTTTCAAGAAAGAGCGCATCCGTGCCGAGCACAAGATTTCCGCCAACAGGCAGGACATCGAAAAGGCGGAACGGTTCATCGCCCAGGTCAATGCCGATAGGAAATACATCACGGCTTACACCGGAGAGCGGACGACCCTGCTGTTGAACCTGCCGCAAGCCACGGCAGAAGAAACCGGGCGTGAACTGCACCGCATGGCGAAAACATACCGCAGCGAGGCATACGCCACCATTGGCAGCTATATGGGGATGAACCTGCTGGTACGCAGCGAATACGACTTTTCCGGGACATTCGACCGCAACACGTTCTATGTCGAGGGCAGAAGCGGATTGAAATACCGTTGCGGCGTGTCGGGTGCGTTGCCGCTGGGGTTTGTCGAGTCGGCGCAATATCCCAAAACCACATTAGACAAACTGCCGGGCATCATCGACAATCAGCGCAAGAAAATCGAAAAACTGCAAAGCGAGCTTCCCACCTTGCAGGAAATCGTCAGCCGCAAGTGGAGCAAGTCGGACGAACTGGCAAGGCTCCGGCAGGAATGCAGGGACTTGCAGCGGCGGATAGACGAAGCCCTCAAGGAAGCGGAACAGAAACCGCATCCGGCACAGGAGGACATCGACAAAGCTGCCTGACCGTAATTCATATTTTAACCTTTACTCCCTGTCCGGTCGTGATGGCCGGGCAGGTTTTTCTGTATGGTATGCCCTGTGCGGCCCGCCCTGCCTTTATAGGCCGGCATCTGCCTTTTTTATCCTCCTTTTCCCTTTTTATCTGTAATAAGCACTGAAAATCATCAAATTGCAAGAGAATCACCCTGTTTTACATCCAAGAATGTTAAGTTGAGTGTTTTATTATTTCCACCGATTCTTAAAACCATCCTCTGCGTATGGCGGGCACATGGTAATATACTGTTTTTGAATCCATCATATGATTAACTCCATTTCTATGCAATTCCAAATCTCACCGAGGCAAGTGTAGCTTTCTGTCTCTTCTCTTTGAACTTGCTTGAGCCCTGCGGCTTCATAACAATGTATTGCAGATGGATTATTTTCAAATACACCAAGCGTTACTTTAGTTGCGCCTAATTCTTTGTGGGCATAATCAATAGCCATACCGACAAGCTTTTTGCCCAGACCGAGACCTCGCTTTTCATCATCAACTATTACGAATCCAAGTCGCCATTCTGAATTTTCAGGGGTTGGCTTTCTGAGTGTTATATAACCAATGACTTCCGCAGCATCAACCATAGTAAGAGCAATTGATGAATGTCCGTCTATGTATTTGTCATGATGTGAGTTAATATCATCTGCTGTGACAGGATAACGCGAATACCTGTCGGCACACCATTGACGCATTTGATACTCGCTTTTCAGCCATCCGGCAATAATATTTGCATCATCAGGATGGAATTTTCTTAATCGCAAAAGAATCTCGTTGCTCATATTCTATTGTTTATCTCGCTCCTCAGCCCAACAGAGCGGATTATTAAATGCAGAAGCGTGGACTGCAACGCAACACTTAGTTTGTAGGAAACCTTTGATACAAATGTGACAATAATAACCCACGCTATGTGCGTAATAGTCACTATTCTATTCTTGCATCAGTTTCTGAAATTCCTACGTTCACAAATTACAAGATGAGCATAACGCTTCTTTTTTCTTATGTCTTGGGAAGAGTTACCTCTATCCGAATACAAAATTAGTTATTATATTGATGTTTGAGTATTATATAGAACGGATTTATAACTTAAATTCTCTACTTTTGCTTGGCTCTTCTGTCGGTCTTCGTAAACTATGCCGTAATTTATCAAACTGTTCTTTGAACATGAGAAAACCATTTATGCGTTTTTTCAAATAAAGAGAGTTCAGCCAGGAAATTTCCCTGTCTTTGGCTTCAAGCTCTTGACTGTGTATTCTTAAAGATCGCGTATCTGTTTTCCGTGCTGTTTCTGCATTTGTTGCATCTTAACTTTTAATTCATCAATTTCTTTATCACGCTTGGCAACTTCCTGACGCAATTTTGCATTGACATTATCAATGATTAGAAATTTTATGATATTTCTTGAATGTATAGGTTTGAGAGCCTTTTTATCGTCTCCCTTTATATCTGTCTTTCAATCCTTTTATATCTTTGTCCTTGCAGTCCGTCCTGACCTTCCGGCTTATTGTTCCGCGAAAGTAACGGATAACAGCTGTACCTTGCAAATCCTCACGGCCTGCGGTGGCCGACGGAAATCTTCCTTCTCGGGGAGAAGCGTATTTCTGTCGCCAGATTTGTCCGGTTGCCGTTATCACTTTCGTGGTGCGGAAAAATAAATCCGGCGAAGGTCTTTAAGGACCGAACGCAGGGAAAATAAAAAAACGAAATTAAAAATTTGAAGTATGGAAAAAAACAGTGAGAAAAAAGTGGTCGTTGACGGTTTGACGTTAAAACTTCTGCGTAAGGATGAAAAATGGGTCTTCCCGTTTGTTACCTACTACCAGCACGGACTGGGCAGCCCAATCTGTCTGGAATTGCTTGAATATAAAGAAGACAGCAACGGTTTCGAGCCGGAAGCAGTCATAACCGTCAATCTTCCGGGCGTGGAGCGTAATGCCGGCTGCCAGTTCATCGACACGAACAACAACGGAGAAGCGGTGCTGGACTGGCTCGTGCTTTATGAGTTAGGTGTACCGACTGGCAGATACGCCGCTTCCGGCCATTGCATGTATCCCGAAGTGGACTTCTACCGGAGCGAGCGCTTCATGCGTCAGAAAGAATTTTGCGACAGGCATTTCAACTTCGTCGGCTGACAGGCAGGGGAGGGCAGTCATATTGGGCTGCCTTCATTGCCGGCAATTCCCTTTTTATGGCATACCGTCCCGGCATTTCATCCCTTTTCTACCCGGCTTTTCCCGCCCATGAAGCAAGGTAGGAGGTCTGTGCCACAGTCCGCTCTGCAATCCAAGGTACGGAAGGCTGTGCCGGAGCAACGGCAGTCCGCTTCATGCCGCTCCATGCCGGAGCTTCGACGGATGTCGAAACAACACGGTATTCCGCTATGCAAGGCTTCCTGCCGGATCTTGCTCTGGCACATTCCGCCTTTAATCCGTATCTTTTCTTTCCGGGCCGTCAGTGTCATGGGCAAACGGTGACACATCCCGCTTTGCGCCGGCCTCCATATATTCCGGCAGATCTCAAGGCGGAAAGAGTCCCCTTTCTGTTTGCCCGGCAGACCACTGCTCTCTACCCGCCCAAGCCGTTTCTCCCGTTATATCACCCTTTCCCTCTGCTTTTATCCCCGGCAGGGCCGTCCGTACAGTTATAATCGGTGCGACTTTATGCTTTCTCCGGATGCTTTCTGGCAGTCACCGGTCTGGTTTTACCGCTGCAAATATAGGCCGTCGCGCCTGTCCCTTACGTTTTGAAGTGCATTTCTTGCAAATTCTTCCTTGACAGCCGGGGCTGACAAGAGTAATTGGCAAAAAAAACGACGTGTGCGGCTTTGCCGACAGCCTTTGGTTGCAGCATAAAATCCCGACAGCGGTTCAGACAGAAAGGAACCGAAAAGAGGGAAAATAAAAAAAGGTAACGGCAGGACCAACCACCTTGCCACAAAACATTTTATATTATGTTACATGTACACACTATCGGACGCATCGGCAAAGACTGCCAGGTGATTGCAGGAGCCCACGGCTCATTCATGGCCATGAACATAGCCGTTGACGATTATGCAAAGGGACAGAACGTCACCACATGGGTAAAGGTAAGAAGCAACAAGGAGAACCACATCCGGTTGGCTGAATACCTCACCAAAGGACGGCTGGTGCTTGTTGAAGGCACGCTCTCATCTTCCCTGTGGACGGACAAAAACGGGGAGAGCCAGATTCAGCTTTCCATTACGGCGGAGAGCATCGCATTCATCAATACAGGCAAGAAGGACAGCTCGGCTGGCAGCCCGGACAACATGGCGGCCACAACGGACAGCACACCCGTACTCCCTGCCGATATGCCGCAGGACGACAAGGACGACCTGCCGTTCTGACAAAGGCATCACCGGTGACGGTATGGACTGGACTATGGTATATGCCGTATCCGGCAGTCAGGGGGATCGACCCGCTGCCGGTATGGTGTATGCCGGTTTCAGTTTACACCACAGACAGAAATAAGAACGACCCGAAATGATAGAGATATGAGTAATTACGATTTTATAAAGGCTGGAAGCAAGGTTTTCTGGCATGACCCGGACGGCGGTTTGTCGGACGGTGTGTATCAGGTGGTGGATGTCCCGGAGGAAATCGAAGAGGACAGTATCATTTTGATAGCCTCGGACTATTCGGAGGCGGAAGTATTCGCAGCGGAACTGTCGCCGCTGTGATTTTCTTCAGGTGGCATATCGGAGTTGCCCGATATGCTGCCTGTTCCGCCAATCCTTTTATACGATTTGTGGAAAATTTACCTTTTGTATTTGTCAAATATCACATTCTTTTATACCCATTTATAGCGTTCATCCACACCGTTTCCATCTCCGGCAAACCCGTTTCCCTTTTCTATACGGCCGGGCCTTTATCCTCTCCTGGTCATTCCTGCTGTCACCGGCCATTGGTTTTATCAGATGCAAAGGTCGGCAGTCGCGCTTGATCCGTCGGCTTGAAGTGCATTTCTTGCAAAATTCTTCCTTTCCGTGAAAGAGTAATTTGGCAAGAAAAGCCGCCGTATGAAGCTGTTCCGACGGCCGGAACCTGCATCCATAAAACCCCAAAGGCGGTTCGGCAGAAAAGAACCGACAAGAGGGAAAATAAAAAAACAAGTTATTAACAAATTAATTTTTTTGAATTATGGAAGCAACAAACATGAAGTCAGTAGAGAAGAACATCGCATCGGTAGCATTGGCAGACATTCAGCCGAGTAACTACAACCCTCGCAAGACCTTTGACGAGGCGAGCCTTGCCGAACTTGCCGAGAGCATACGGCAACAGGGTGTCTTGCAGCCCATAGGTGTACGCTCCATTGATGAAAACCGCTTCGAGGTTGTCTTTGGCGAACGCAGATACCGTGCATCGCTCATGGCAGGACTGGAAACCGTTCCGGCAGTCATATACGAAGTGTCGGACGAGGTAGCCGAGGAAATGGCGGTCACGGAGAACCTGCAGCGCAAGGACGTTACACCCATAGAGGAAGCAAACGCCTATCAGAAACTGATAGAGAGCGGACGGCACGATGTGCATTCATTGGCTGTTCAGTTCGGCAAGTCGGAAGACTATATTCGCACACGGCTCAAATTCACGACTTTGATTCCCGAAATCGCAGCCCTTTTGGAAACGGACGAAATCACAATCAGTGTGGCAAGTGAAATCTGCCGATATGGTGAGGACATACAGAGTGAGGTGTACGGCAGGCATCTGAAAGAGGGAGTCATATACGGCAGTTGGCGTGGCATGAAAGCCGTAGATGTGGCGAAACGCATAGAAAGTGATTATACGACTGACCTTGACCGCTATTCCTTTGACAAGACCCTCTGCAAGTCCTGCCCGCACAACACCAACAACATGATGTTGTTCTGTGAGGGCAGTTGCGGAAAGTGTGCCAACAGGAAATGCCTTGAGGACATGAATGCAGCCTATCTTGTGGAAAAGGCCATGCAGATGTTGGCAGACCATCCTACCGCTTCGCTTGCTTATTCTATCTTTTACACCTACAACGACACGACTGTCAAGCGGCTTGAGGAACTTGGCTACGAGGTGGAGAGATTATCATGCCGCCATGAGGACTATCCCGAACTGCCCGAAGCACCCGAAGCGGCAGATTACGAGACCACGGAAGAATACGAAGAAGCCCAAAGGGACTTCGAGCAGGAGCAGGAAGATTACAAGGCTGAATGCGAGGACATATTACGACGAAGTGAAGAGGGGGAAATATCGCTCTATGTTCTTATCGGTAACAAAGACCTCTTTCTCGGTTATGTGGAGAACTCCGCAACGAATACGGCAAACGGCACGTTATCGACAAAGGAGAAAGAACTTACTCCGCTTGAGAAACTGGAAAAGCAGGACAAGCGCAATAAGGAAATCGCCCTTGAAAAGACGGTTGCGGACACCAAGAAGCGGATATTAGAGGTGGACACCGCCGAAACCAAGTTCGGAGCTGACGAGGACAAGATGATTTATTACTTCCTCCTTTCATATCTCCGCAGGGAGCATTACGCAGCCGTAGGCATTGAGGACGAGAATGTGTACTACCTTTCCGACAAGGACAAGTTGCGCATCATTGAAAACCTGAATGGCAAGGCGAAAGCCGTTATCCGCAGGGACTTCTTGATTTCCGAGTTCCAAGACGCACCGGCCAGCGATGCCGCAGCCACCCTCTTGCTCCGATTTGCGGAGAAGCACATGCCCGAAACGCTTGCCGAAATCCGAAAGGGTTATGATGAAGTCTATGAGAAACGCCACCAGCGCATCGAGGAAAAGAAAGCAGTCCTCATGGTGCAGGACAAGGCCAGGCAGGAAGCGGAGCAGCAGGAAGAACCGCAACCCGATGAAACGCCACAAGCCGAAGATGTAGCGGCTTGACCTTTCCATAATTCAGTTCAGAAGCAGGGCGGAGAAATCCGTCCTGCATACTGTTGTGTTATGTGGTGCGTCGGTCATGCCTTTTTTAGTGAAAGCCACAAGGTGCGACGGCGGCACCATGCCGCTGCTATCCCTTTCTAACCGCCTGCCGACCTTTTCCAAAGCCTTGCCTCACAAGGCTCATTCCCTTTATACCGTTTGGGGGCTTCCCATGTTTCCGCCTCCATGCCGTCACCGCCGCAGGTTTTCTACGGTGCGAATGTAGGCTGCCGCGCCTGTCCCCTCCGTTTTGAAGTGCATTTCCTGCAAATTCTTCCTTGCCGGGGCAAGAGTAATTGGCAGGAAAAAACATCGGGAATGGCTTATCCGGCGGCCTCTCCCTGCACCGTAAAACCCGAAGCGGCTCCGGTTGCAGGATGCCGAACAGAGGGAAAAGAAAAAACTTAAATTCAAAAAGATGAAAACATTGGAAGAATTGTTACAAGAGCTTGGATGTGTCGGTGACGCATTCGACAGTACAGGAGAATTTACAGAAGCTGGAGACAAGGCATATCGCTTTCTGTTGGATTTGCTGTATGACATTGAAGGATTGACAGGAGAAAGTGTATCAAGCATAGTCAAGGAACTTGATGGGATATGTAATGAGAATTATTAAAAATCAAAACTATGGACAGAAATATTCAGGAATCGAAAGAGTACAGACTCGCAAAGGAGTGGGAGATGGCGGTGAACAGCTACAGTTTCGACCCCAGAAAATTCGCTGCGGCTATCCCGGGCATGCACCCGACAAATCAGCAGAGCCTTTACCGGCTTATCCGGGAGTGCATCAAGGTCATGGCAGACGACAGCCGCCGTTACGATGACCGCAACAGGGCATCGCATGAGGAGGCGAAGTGCATCATGGAATATCTCAATGAACACGGAAAGTATATACCATTAAAATAAATCGAATATGAGAACAAAAGAATTGGAATTTGACGGCAAGACATACATCTGCCGTATCGTCGATTCAATTGACGGAGAAGAATTGTTGATTGGTTCAACCGAACTGCTTGACGCCTTGCAGCCGGGCAGTTTCGAGGATGTGAACGAAGGTTTTGCCAGTAAGGAAGCGGAAGACCTATACGACGAGGTATTCTACTTTACAGAACCGCAGAATCTTCTTCTGCCGGACAAGGAACTGATTGAAGTCTTGAAGGAAAGCAACTCGGATTGGTTCGAATGAAAAGAGTATAAATCAATCAAAAATCAAGATGATGGACAAAAAATATGTGGTACAGGTCGCACAGACCGTTAGAGAACAACTGATAGCAACGACCCGCATGGAAATCCTCATGTCTTGGGGTATCGGACAATTCACGCCTGCCATATTCAAGGATTTGCCGGGTCTGAAATTCCATGTGAACGGAAGACTATTTCAGGGCGATGTGCTTATATGTCTGAACGGCTCGGACTATTACGAGGTGTATCTTCGGGACGGTACGGGGGTGGAGTGCATCAGTGATGAAGTCTGTTTCGATGAACTGGGAGAGCTAATTGACCGCCGCATCGAGAGCGGGACGGACAAGGAGGAATATGCCCGTTTCTGCGAACAGACGGCGATGTCGCTCAGATGGTACAAATAAAGACATAGGGGAAAAGGATAACCCCGGAGGTCAGGCAAAGACCTTCGGGGCTTATTCATGTTACAGGTTCAGAGCCGTTTTTGCCTGATTTCCGGCATTCTCCTTTACGGATTATTAATTTTGGATGCTTTTCATTATCGCATCTAAAATCAGGACATTTCCGGATATGCTGGATAATTCTTTTAATGCAGTCACTGCTTCCGGCGCGATTGTGTTTCCATGCCGGGAAACAATCCACTCCTTTATTTTCGGAAACACCGTGTCTTCCGTGAGGTCCCATTCGGGGACGAGACACCGTGTGAGGGTATCGAACACGAAATCACGGATACCGTTTTTAACCAGCTTTTCGCAAAACCGCTTCATATTTACCTTTTCATAGCCGAGAAGCACGCATCCGGAATATACGGACAGCAGATCTGAAAACCTGACGGAACCGTATTCGCTGCACTTTTCCGCTGCCTCTGTCAAAAGCGGGAGCAGGTTGGTTTTCAGATAACGCACGCTTCTGCCCATAGAATAACCGGCATGGAGGGCATTGACTGAATGGGTAAGGAATGATTCGCAGGATTGAGCCAGTGAAGTGGCATTATCCGGTTGGTCGTCCGAGGGCTTGCCCGCAGGATGGTTTCTTGCCATCAGCCTTACACGGTCTCTTTCCACGAGTGCGGCCTGCATATTTTCAGCCATGATGTCACGGTAGTGCTGCCATGTGTCTCTCCTGTCACGGCTGCCAGCGAATGTGATTTCCATATAGCCGCCGGATGCAGATGACGCTATTTCCAATTCTCCGCTGCATACAGTCATGTCGGATGCCCTGTCCCACTTGATGCCATCCACTATGAATTCACCGCCGTATATTCCGGTTGGTGCGGGAATGGCTGATACCGGCTCCTTGTTTTCTTTTACCTGTAAATAAATGGCCGAAATATTATAGGCATTCTCTTCGTTCCGGACAGCAGTCACTCCGGCATCGTCCCACACGAGGAAACTCCGTCTGTCGTATTGTATGGTCCTGCCTCTGTCATCCTGCATAGTCTTATGGGTGATCACAATTCTCTCCTTGCCAAAAATCTGCACCATAACCGTGTAGGATAAAGGCATGGACATCTGCCGGCCGTTTATTTTCAACCGGCCCTCTGTAATTTCTACTCCGTCTGTGGCTTGTGTCTCGGAGGCTTCTGCAGGTCCTGTTTTGACGCTTCTTGTCGGTTGCGGCTTTGCAACAGGAGAAATGGTTGGCTGAGATTCAACGAACGGAGGTGCAAACATCAGGGTCACGTCTTCCGACAAGGGAGGCAGCTCGTATTCCCTGTCCGGGTAAGGCTTCGGATAGTTGAGCCAGTATCCCAGTTTCTTCGCTCGGCTTGACGTGCGCAGGAAATTCCAGAAATCTTCCGCCCGGTACAATGCATCTCCTTTATTAAGGGTATTCACGATGACAGTTCCGTCAGGCATCGCATGGATGGATTTGAAGGATTCGTTGCCCAACACGCCGGGACGGAGGCGTAGCACTTCGTCCGTCTTCCGGTTCCAGAGACGGGCATAGTCGGTTCGGTTGCCGTTCGATTGGCTCTCCACCAGCACCCACTCCTTGTAGAACACACGCAAACGGAAAGAGCCGTCCCCTATGCGGAGCGGGGCGATGCGGCAATTCTGTGTCGCCATGTCCAGGTCGAGCAGACCCGGTTCTATCCATATCCCGCTGCAGTTTCTTGCCGTGTAGCTTCCCAACAGAAGGAGGCGGGATGTGTCCGGCACAGGAATACAGCCTTCATCGAATCTGTCATGTCCGGACATTTTGAACGGCATTCCGTAATATTTCCCGTTGCCGTCATAACGGATAACCGGAGAATTGCAAAACTCTCCCGGAATGATATACAGCGTTCCTTTGCCGTCTGTACCGAAACTGGGGGCATACATCAGGTTATCAGGCAGTATGAGCCGGCTTACATGTTTCACACCCCGTGGTGTCATGGTGTGTATGATGGCGCTATGGACATCGCCCAGACACAGATAACGCCCGCACCACCGGAACTCATACTTTTCGTCAACGGCCATATTGCACATGCGCGGCCATTTTTCCGCCTCCAACGGATTCTTGCCTCCTATGACCATTTCTCCCAAAGAGATCGGGTACAATGCCGCATAGAAATCCAGTTCTTCCGAGTATATGAAATGGTGGATTTTTTTCGTCTTCATCTTCACCGGCTGAAGCGGTGTGACACGTAGATCCGCAACGAATGTACCCTGCCATTTCTCAACATCCGCCTGTCGCCATTCCCCATAAGCGAAATAACCCGCAAAACCTCTTGTGATATATCTGTTCCCGTCATCAGGCCATGCCATCCTTTCACGGGGCATCTGCTTGCGCAGCTTTATGGTTTTTGCCTTCATTCCGAAATCATAACGGGGTTGTTTCAGCAGTTTGCAATACTGCCCGTACTTGCAACATTTCTCCTCAAAGGCCTGCATTTTCGCCTGCGGAACCAATGCCAGAAGATATATGTCATCCCCGTTCAGGTCATATAGTGCGTACCCGTATGAGGTAAGCTCCTGTCCCAGGGCAGTAATGCCCATTTCGTGCGAGAAGCAGGAATACTGCATCTCGATTTCATCGAAACGGTCCTCTTTCAATACCGGTATCTCTTCTCCCCATTTTTTCCTTATCTCGTTGAGTGTGTCGCCAACATCCCCCTCGTCCTTGCGTATGTCGAGGGCCTGATCCCGTACCTCCTCCATGCAGTCATGCTCGTATGCCTCCATCATCTCCCTTATCCATTCCTTCACGGCTTTGCCGGATATTCCCCTGGAAGCATACACGTCGGCAGGGACCTTTGAGAAACGGATACCTACCCCCGAAAGTTTGTGCATCAGTATGACAAGCTGTCTGGGAGTGTAGTGTTCATCTTTTATCAGGTATTCGTTATCACGCAGGAGATAGCCGTCCTTTTCATTCCAATGCCCGTGAACGGAGTTGTCCCCGTTGCGTACATGGATGTGGTAGCTCGTGAACCTCGTGTAGTCGCCGTATAAAGCCTGAGGGCCGAACAGTTCGACACTCAGCGTGAACCACGCTTTCCTTTCCGTTTCGTTCCCCGACAGGAGGACCGTTTCCCCGTTGGAAGTGAAACGGAACGATACGGACCACTCGAAAGTGTCTGGGTACGGGATGCCTGCCTCTGCAAGCCATTTCGCCGCTTCAAGATCCGGGATGATTTTCTGGTAATAGCCGGCCAGTTCCTCGGTCAGTCCCTGCAGGTATTCCCGCTCCGGCAGCAGAAGCAGGATGCGGTACAATATGCCAAGTTCTCCCGGTCCCTGCTCCATGAGGGTACGGGCAAGTCCCGACAGGCAGGCAACCGCACATTCGTCCGGGGACTGGGCGAGCAGGGCTACGCAGTACCAGAACCGGATGACATCATAGTTGTAGATTCCGGTTATGCGGTAATCCTCCTTTTCCTGCGGTGTGGAGGGTATGCAGGAATACCCCCGGATGACATCGGCCACGATACGGACAAGGGAGCTGTCCTCCGCATAAGGTTTCATCCGCTCCGTCTCTTTCCTGTTCGTGGGAGCATGGATGTATGAATCGAGGGCGGAGTTCAGCCGCTCTATCTTTCCGGACAATGCCGGGTCGCACCCGGGCGGCACAGGTATGTGGAGTGTGTTACGGTCGTTGACTGCATGGAAGGGTATGACCTCCTGCTGCGGGTTTTCATACATGGCGAGAGTCATGTCCAGGTACCAGTTCCAATACTCCCTACGTTTTTCCACGTCACCTTTCCAGTTATCGGAAAAGGGACTTCCACCGGAGCAGACCAGCGACACTATGAAATCGATGTCCATGCTCTCAGGGTCAAAACTGTCATCATCCTCTCCTTCGTAATCTTCCGGGTTCAGCATGGAGGCCGCATCACCGCAGACAAAATACCCGAGGCTGGCGATGGCCCAGCTCACGGTTGTGGTCGCCTCGTCAGGATTGTTCTGCACATGAAGCCACAGTTCGCCCGACTCCTTCTCGATGTCTTCCACCGAGTCCGGCTTTCTGTAAAGATGCTCGTTTATGTGGGAAAGCAGATGTACATTGTCCATAATCTGTCGCCCCGTGACAGAACAGGCTTTCTTGCAGCATTCGCACATGATTTTCTGCACGGTGAGTACATCGCCGACCTGTTTCATCAGTTCGATACGGCAGGACAGCGGCAGGTGCCCCGTGTCACTTTGGGCGATAATGCCTTTCAGTTTCTCTATGGTTTCTTTTATCATTTTCTCTGTATTCTCTCTTTTTTTATGTTAATGAAAACTTGTCGATACATCTCTTTCAGTTCCTCCGGAGCTGCGTCCACCACTTTCTGACCACCCTTGGCGCTGTTTTTGCCCCATATTACATAGCAAACTGTTTCCCATGCGTATTGCAGCACTTCTTCCGGGCTGGCTTCTGTTTCCTGACTGGGGGTATCATCCTCGTCATCATCCTCGTCGGAGGAAAAACCGCTTGGGACGATTTCAGACAGACGGGATTTTGTCTCCAGCAGAGCACCCAGGCTTTCGGCGTTTGCCATCCATGCGGCATAGTCCTTGGAATATTTCATGTCCTGCATGGACAGCACCCCCCGGACAAAAACGGGGACTGTATCGGCGGTAAAGCCGAACTGTTTCACATACTCCCGGAGGAATTTTTCCTGTAAGCGGGAGTGCTCATCATCGCAGAGGTCAAGATAATCCCACACCAACTGCCGCCACTCTTGCCCCAGCATTCCCAAGGCAAACACGGCAAAACTGCCGGGAAGGGCACACAGCTCATCGCTGAGATTGGTGTATTGTTCATATTGCCGCATGGCAAGCCGGGCGTACCGTTCCATCAAGTGGTGGAGGCTGGGGTATTGCACGGCACAGGCAAAAAGTTGGTTTACTCCCTTTTGGGGCAGTCCTGTAATGGGCAGATACTTCTTTTCCGGTCCTTTGAACTCCACAGCATAGCTGCGGGGAAAATCATCCTGCTCCAGAAGCTCACACAGGTAGTTCAGCACTTCATGACAGCATTCCTCCGTATTATCCCTGGCAGTAATACGGATGACGGCAAAGGCATCGTTGGCCGATGCGGTGAAGTGCACTGTTTTTCTCTTTTGCAGGTTGAACGGCAACCTGCCGGTTCCGTTTTCCTTCAGCTTTTCCACTATATCCGGTCGGACTTTCCCGACCAATCCCAACAGGTAATTGGTGTCCAAATACTGGAAGCTCATGCCATATACCTTATAGTTTACCGCCACATAGCAGGCAAAGCGCAGCAGCGGCTCCGGAACTTGCTCTGCATGGATACCTGGTTTCAGGGAATACTCCCGATTCCAGAAGCGATCATCTTCATTGTCTGTTGCAACAAAATACTTTTCCTGCAGCTCCCGTTTGAGCATATCAAGTAGATGGTGGTCAATTTCACCCCACCGGCTCTGGCGGCGCAGGTTTTCGCTGAAGGCGATGGCCTGTTCCGCATCCAGGGTCTCGGCCCGCTGTATTTCGGTCCACGCCCTAAGCAATTGCCACACCTCAAAGGGCGCACCTTGACTGCTGACCACTACCGGCGGCCAGAGAGAATCAAGCCGCATGATTCTCCCGTCAATAGCATCCTGGATGCACTGGTCAAAGAGCGGCTGCAATTCCTCCTGTACCTCGGGCTTCATCCAGTAACAGCGCCCGTCCTGGCTATTAAACTTGGGTAAATTCGTTGTTTTTTTCATTGCTATATAAAATCAACTTGTATGTTAATGATTTCACAGAAACCAGCAGGCCTTTATCCCGCATTTCCGGATATTCATTTGCCGTGCAATGCTTCCAGTCCGCAGGGTACTGGCAAACAGAGCCTGTTTCCTTGGAAATATATGCCCTTGTTGGGGCGTGCAATGCCGGCAGGAACAGGATAGCCGACAGGCACAGGATAATTTTTTGAATGTTGCCTTCATAGATGCAATTATGTATGTTTCCAAAAATATATCGTACTTCATTCCCGTTAGAAACAGAATCTCAAAAAGTTATACCAGCATACCGATAGATAAAACAGATCTCCGGCAATCAAGACAGTAAGCCGCTGTTTGAATTTCAGGTCACACTTTTCCTCCTTCAGCCTTCGCAGTTCCCTGAACATATAACTGAAGTCAACGGGAGTCCGGCTTAGCAGGTGGACAGGCAGTAAAATAATAGAGCCTACAAAATACCTCATTTCTCCGAACATATAAAATGGGGCGAACAGGAACATCGGTATCAGTTCCCACCACCGGTAACTCACGTTCCTGTTCTTCTCTCTCTCCTTGTCAAGGCGTTCCTGCTCAGCACGGGCTGCGGCATCCAGTCTTCTCATGAAGGTTTCCTCCTTTTCTTCCATGATGTCGGCTATCAACTTGTAGTTTACACCGCGTCTGTACAGTTCCAGCTTGGCCTGTCTCACTTCCTTGTCCGTATATTCTCCGGTTACATTGTTGGCCATCATCAAAAGCTCATCGGTAGCGTATTCTTTTATTTTCATTGTGAGTTGGATGGTAATATTCTGACAGAACCGATTATATCACGGGCTTCGGATTCATGGGTCTCGGTCGCTGTCATTGAAACGATAATGAAACCGTCCAACGCCTTTTTATTCAGATAAAAAATTATACTCTGATTAAAGTTCATGCTGCCACCTCTTTCCAATGGATATTCCCTTCTGCCCGAAATCCGTTCAAACGGTATTCCGTTGATATTTACACTTTCGGGAGCGGTCCCGCTCATAGACTTCAACAACAGATTGCGTGCATTGTCGATTTCCTCGGTCGAAGAGAACTTTTTGTAGTTGAAGACAATGGTATTACCGGCATTGCCCATAAGCTGTAAAACACAGTTGTCATCTGATTTTACTACAGCATTCCATCCTGTGGGATATGTACACCTCAGTCCGCATGCTTTATTCACATACTCTCTCCTGCCGTCTCCTATGCTTTCATCGCTGCCGCTAAATGTTGCAGGATTATCCCCTTGGTTGGGTATATAATTGGTATGATCTGTTTCACTTTCCTGTATTCTGCCTTCAGATTCACTTTCCTGTGCGTATTTCTCTAATGTACCGTATTCCCACATGTTCCTTATTTCCCTAAAATCCGAAGGTACGGATTTTGTCTGTCCCGTAAAAAGGAATGCGAACATTATCAGAAATGTCATTTCAGCAATATATGCGATATATCGTGAGGCCCTTTTAGAGCTATACTTGTCTGCCAAAAGATAAGTTATACCCAATATGACTCCTGAGACAAGGCCTCCTATATGTGCCGCATTATCTATTCCTTCTTCCTTAGTTCCAAGCAAAAGATTGTAGATTACAAAGAAACCTATGCTAAACAAAAGAGATTTTCGCTGGTGTTTTTCTATCTTGTGATTGAAGATCAGGTAAGAAAGGAAGATGCCGTAAAGTCCGAAAATAGAACCGGAAGCCCCTGCGCTTATCGTTCCGGGATGAGCAGTAAGGCTTGCCAATGCCGAGAATAATCCGGTCAGGAGATAGGCGGTCATCAACTTTCTGCTTCCGATAATCTGTTCCAAGAATATCCCGATGTATAATAGAGCATACATATTCATCAGCAAATGGATTATCCCGATATGGATAAAATTGCAGGTCACGGTTCTCCACCAATCACCGGTAAGTGTGAGCGGGCCAAAATCTGCACCCCATTTCATCAAAGAAATGCCTGTCGGTTCTATAAGGCTTACCCCACATATAGACATCACTATAAACAATGCCACATTTATATAAATAAGTAAGGGGGTTGCGATATTTCCTTTTCTTGGAGTTATTAGTGACCAGAATGACAGATCTTTGTTATCCTTTCCATTTGTCTCCTTATCGACAGGAAAGTTATATTCCTCAGAGCCTGCAGGGTTATTCTTTCTCTCTGTATCATCTGCATCAACAGTATGGACAGTTGATATGGTTTTTTCCTGATTATACCTGACCTTACCCCAATTAGCAGATTGCCCGGATGTGCATTCACACCCGGCAAAAAGATGCCCTTCTTGCCCGGCAGCACCGGCAAGTGCCTCCCTTATTCTTCGAATATTCCGTTTGTTATGTCCGAAAGAACATATCGAGGTACGCTTGTTCAGGTCGTTTACGCTATTGACCCATACCTGACCTTTGTCGAACACGACAAAAATCTGTTCTCCCCATGTCATACCCCAAAGGGAAGGATTGGTATGAGCCACGATGCAGTCCTCGCCGTAATGGTCCACGTCCCAGTCATAAGTTACCGACAACTTGTATATCTGGTCATAAATCGCCTGTTTGTCCAATGAGGTCGGTATGCTCTGGAAATCCAGCTTGCGCCGTTGGTGCCGGTAAAGTATAAAGGCAAGCAGTCCGGGAATGATACCGAGCCATAAAAGACCCTCTATATCAATATTGCTCGAATAATGCATCACTCCGCTTATGGAAATAAACATTGCGGCATAAAGCATCAACATATGCGATGCGCCGTAGTGGGTGTACGCCCAGCTGATAATCAGGGGAAGCGTCTTCTTTTCCAATACAAAGGCGGCAAGGGGAGCATTCTTTTCCTCACGGTAGCGAATCCGGTAGGCAAGCCACCATATCAGTTCGAACAATGCACCTATAATCAGGATTGCAACAATATAATCCGCTTCGTCCAGCTTGCTCTCCCTGGGTTTGATGGAATAAGGAACCCCGCCAAAGGTCAGTTCCTCGCAGGACACATCATAACCCTCGCTGGTAAAGTAATAAGTGTAAGTGTATTCCTCCTTGTTCTTGGAACTCGAATATGAGTTGCTGTTTGGCGGTACCGTTTTCCCGTTAATGGTCAACAAGGGGGGATTCTGGTCGGGACGGGCGTTGCAAGTCAGTATTGCACGGTACTTGACGTAATCGCTCTTCAGTTGCTCCACCTCCAGATGACATTCCAACTTGCTCATGTCCACTTCGGTAGGATGTACGGACACCCGGTATTCCGGCGTGGTATATGTCTTGCCATCGGCCGTCACGGATGCGACAGGGATTCTGGCTTCCCCACTGTTTTTGAACTGTACAAGATAATAGAAACCTGTTTCATAGCTATTGCTTTTCACACCGTTTATAATGGAACAGCTCTCTCTCTTATGCGGCTTCGGACCGTTCAACACTTTAATGCTGTCATTGAACACTGGGTAGGAAGCCGTGTCGAATCGGGAATTAACCAGTGCATACGTCAGCCGCAGTACCCGCCCGACACGGAGACCGCCAACCGTATCAAGCTCCGCATGAAAATATACGGAGTCTGCAGTCTCCGAAGCATGCGTATGGGCTACCGGCAAAAATGCAGATAGCAATAACAGGCAGACGAACATTCGGCTTCTGATGAAGCAGTATTTTGTTTTACTTGTTCTTTTTGTCATATATCGTTGTTGAATACCATATTAGCACTCCATTTTATAATATATTCCAGGTTATGTTTGGTGGATATGAGTTTGTACTGAACAGGTTGGGACACAGTAAATCCGTTTCCTGTGTCCCAACATCAAAGATTATCGGTCCTTGAACCTTGCCGGTTGTCAGTCGGCGTCGTTATCGCACATGTGCCGGATAAATGCCTCGTTCTTCTCGTATTCCACCCCGGTGAGGATAACGGGGTCTGCAAGCCCTACAATCTTGTACCCCTTGGTATATGTAACCAGGATGCAATAAAGCTCACGCCCTTTTTCATCCTTTTCCACTTGCAACTGCACCGGTTGGTCGTTGCCGCTGGGTAAATCGCACAGGTACTCGAAATCATGGCGGTTGAAGGCTGCTACTATGTCGTCCTTGTCTGTCATGCTGCTGATGAACTTCTTGGTCTTGTAACGCTTCACCTCGCCGCCACTTGTACGGTTATAGATTTTAAGGCCTGCGGCCAACGCGGTAAGGACACAGAAAACCGCCCCGATAACACCGGCTGTCCGTACCAGCCATGAGGGGATGAATGGCAGCCACCCGGGAAAAATGACAAGCAGCACACATACTGCCGTCAGTCCCCAGTAAATCATCGGTTTTACTTTGTCTTTTCGTTTCTCGAATTTCTCCGGCATGGCATCATAGACCTCTCCGAAATGGCTGGGAAAATGTTTTCCCTCATCCATAATTTTTTCTTCTTCCAGTTTCATTTTTCTCTGTTTTTTTATCCTATATTGAAATTTGATTTTTTCCAGGGTGATTCGTCATCCTCCAGCAGCAGGCTTACTATCTCGTATGCCGTTTCACTGTCATCCGGGTCACCGTGCCATACGCCCCTGCCCATGACGAAACTCATTCCGTATTCCTCCCATGAAGAGAAATGCTCAAGTGCCGTATCTGCCGCCGCCTGCATGATTTGCCACATTTCACCCTCGTTCACATAGCCGCAAAGGTATGCCCAGCGTCCGAGGTTTACCAGACGCACCAGATCCCATGCGATGACGCTGCCCGGCATCTTCCCTCCGGGACACCATCCGTTTTCTTCCATGCTCTCCGCTATCAGGCATACATCCCCCATCTTGCTTTCCTCGTCGTCTCGCTCTTCCTGTGATATGTTTTCGATTCCCCGTTTCCGGACTTTTTCAAGGGCTTCGTCGGCATCGGCATGATGCCCTTCTTCAAGCAGCCATTTCACAATTCCCAAGGTACTTTCACGGTCAGTCACATTCCACCAGCTCTCAATCGTGCTCCTGATGCTTTCGACATCTTCCTCAGGACAGTCAATCGAATCCACATTCTCGTCATTATACACTAACATGGGCGCACCGAAAGCCAGCAGCCGGAGCTGTGCCGTATCCAGTTTGCCGTCGTCGGCTTTGTTAATGGTCCACCCATCACTACCGAAGGCGTCCATCATCTGTGCCATTGCATCGGATGAGGACAGTTCCTCTCCGAGTGTGCCGTCCATCATTCCCTGCATCATCTGCTGGGCGTATGCCATGTTCTGACGGCCTGCCTGCGCCACCGTCTCCGGGTCTATGCCTGCCGCTTTCAGCATAGCTTCCTGCTGTGCCTGTGCTGCTGCCATGTCGGGCATTCCCGCGCCCATCTGTGCCATGAGTTGTTCCTCCCTGCCGCCGGGCATCTGGAATCCCGGGATATTCCCGAACATGGACTGTGCCTGTTCCATTGCCGCCTTTACTGCGGCTTCCTGTGCCGCCTTTGCCATTTCCTCCGGACTTTGAGGATTTGCTTTTTCTTTTGTCATATCATCTTGATTATTAAAAATGTGATACTCTATCCTTCGGCTCCTGCCGTCAGCAGGATTTCCGTTATTTCGTTGTAACCCCGCTCACTGGCATAATACAATGCCGTATGCTGGAGATTGTCCGCAAGGTTCACGTTCGCCCCATGCTCCACAAGGAGTGAAACAAATTCGTTGTTCCCTTCTCTGGCGGCAAGGATTAGGGGCGTTTCCCCGTTCCCGTTCTGCGCATCTGCCTGTGCGTGGGCTGCTATCAGGTCGTTGCCGATAAACTTGTTCCCGGACCATGCGGCAAAATGTAGCGAGCTGTTTCCGTCCAATTGGGCCTTGTTTACATCAGCTCCGGCACCGATCAGAAGCCTGGCAACGGCAAGGTTCCCTTTCATGCAGGCGATGATTAACGGGGTTTCCCCTACGTCGTTCGCCGTATCTATCATGTCGGGGTATGCAGAAAGTAGCGAGCGGACGATTTCCGACTGGCCGTTGAAAGCCGCCTGATGAAGCGGTGTGTTGCCATGTGTATCGGTCGTGCTTTCTACGGACAGACGTTCCACCACTGTACGCAATCCTTGTGCAGTGGCGTAGTCTATCGCCTTGTGCCCCGTGTTGTCGGCTATTTCCGTGTCCGCTCCCTGTTCTATCAGGAACAGGGCGGCGTCTGTACGCCTGTTGTCAAGCAGACGGATCAACGGGGTACGGCCATCGCTGTCCGTTGCATCAATGTCCGCTCCGTATTGTACCAGTTTCCCGATTATCTCCTTGTTCCCGCTCCGGGAAGCGGCGTGCAAGGGTGTTTCCGACAGGTTGTTGGCGATGGTCGCATCCGCCTCGCTGTCAAGCAGCAGGTTCACGATGTCCCTGTAACCTTTCAGACAAGCGTAATGCAGCGGCGTATTGCCCTCGGCGTCCCGCTTGTTCACGTCGATGCCGCCTTTCTTCAGGAATATCAGCACGATGCCTTTCTGTCCGTTCCGGCAGGCATTCAGAAATGTCATGTTGTTGTCCATACGATTCTCAGCTGTATTTCAATAAAAATTTCACAAGGGATTCGTCGTTCTTCTTCGCCGCAATGTCCAGGGCTGTCAGCCCCTCATTGTTCACGGCGTTCACGTCCGGGGTACCGAAGTCCATCACGAGGGCGGCGGCTTCCTTCGAGCCTCTCATCGAGCTGGCTGCGATGTAATGCAGCAGGGTATTGCCCCATTTGTCCCTGGCGTTGATGTCCGCTCCGGCTTCAAGCAGTATTTCAAGTGTCTCTGCATCCTGTTCCGTGCAGGAACGCCCGTCGTATGGATATGACCTCGGCATGGCCGCGAAACGCGGTATGTTGCCGTCCCAGTACCGTCCCCCGTAGAGATTCATCGCAGGGGTCTGTCCCTGCATGTTGGCGGCATTTACATCCGCCCCGTTCTCCACAAGATAACGTACAGCCCAGATACCCGTATCATATCCTGCCCCGCGGCAGGCGACGGACAGGGCCGTGTTCCCCTCTTTGTCGGCAGGGCTTTCCGGGTCCCATCCACATTCCGTCAGGCATTGAAGGAAATGCAGACATTCTTCCTTGTCCTCGTGCTCGTGTCCTCTGTTGCTCATCCATACGGCAAAGGCCGTCCGTTCTTCAGCATCCCCGAAATTCGGGTCGGCACCACCTCTGAGCAGCATTTCCGCTGCGGTGAAGTTCTCCCATGCAAGGGCGCAACCCAACGGGGATTTGCCCTTGAAGTCGGTCATGTTTTTATCCTCGCAGATGCTTTGGGTATCTACTCCGGAACGCAACAGGGCATCCAGGGCTGTCATGTCATTGTGCCATAATGCCTGGAAGATGTCCAGCCCTCCGGCGAGGGCGGCCAGACCGTCCGTTTCGGGGTCCTGTCCCGACAGCAATGCCCCGATTTTACGCGCACCGCTTTCCACGGCTATGTCAAAGGCGGTTTTCCCGATGCTGTCCTTTTCTTCAGGGTCTATCTGTCCGCTTTCCAGAATGAGCTTTGCGGTGTGGCAGCACTGTCTGTCCGATTCCCGCAGGTTTTCCAGTTCGGCATACGCTTCCTGCTTGGATTTGTCCGAGTACCACCGCTGGGAAAAATCTGCTATCCGTCCTTCCGTGCGCCTGATATCGTCCGCAATAAGTCCGGCAGACAAGCAGATGACGTGCAGCACGTTTCTGCCGCTCCTGTCTGTAGAATCAATGCGGTTCCCCGTCGTCAGAAGGGCATCGGCCATCTGGAAATTGCGGTTGCGCACGGCTTCGATGAGGGCGGTCGTGTCTTTGCCGGAACGGGGCACTCTCGCCCCTTTGGACAGGAGCAGGCCGGCAATGTCGGCATCGTCCGGTCGGGGACCGCGCCGCGCCATGACGCACAGCGGCGTGTCGCCGTCATCGTTTTTCACATTGGGGTCCGCGCCCCTGTCCAGCAGGATACCTACGGCTGTCATGTCTGCAAAATGGCAGGCCGTATGCAGAGGGGTATTGTTCTTGCGGCTTTCGTCCAGGCTGTCAAGCGGGACATCCTGGTATGCTTCGTATAATTCGGAAGGTTCCGAATCATGGGAAGTGTGCAGATTGTAGATTTCTTTATTGGTCATCATTGTTGCATGAAGTATTGATTAACGTTTCAATATGTTTGTATTTCCCGCCCAGCCGGAAGGAAATGGCCTTAAGTTCTCCGTACAGATGCTGTTTGCAAGCGGCTTCCGCCTTCAGGCGCAAGATCCGTGTGTATGCCAGCGGCTCGGGAGTGCCTTGCGGCATGGGGCAGAACGGTGACTCCTCGTCATGGAGGTAACGGAGGAAGGCTTCAGGAAGTCTTTCCGTGCCGTGGCCGACATTCATGGGCACAAGGCGTTCGGCTTCACAAAGCAGCCTGTGGCACTCATCGTACCATTCCACCATGAAACAGCAGAGGGCTTTGTTGTACAGTAGCTTAAAATCCTTGGCCGGAATACGGTCAAAGCACACATAGGCGGAAGAAAAAGCCTTGTTGCTTAGGAATGAAACTCCAGCAGCGAACAGCTTGTCCGCATCTTCTTTAGGTATGCCTGGGGTATTTGCAAACTGTGTCATATCAGAAAGTTTATTGGAATTTATAAATGACTTTTATTAAGTAGCCATGCTGCCTGCCACATTTTGTTGATTTAATGATCTAAAATTAAATTCTGTATTGTATTATTTTTCCATATAAAGCTGAAGCTATAATCCAAATCATATGTGGTGAAGGTGATTTCCCAGCTATTGTTGTATTTCTCGGATAATTTGATTTCTTCAGGATAGAATCTGTTTTGCCACGAGGCATATATTTCTTCCTTATGTGCCAACCGGCTTTCATCAGGCAAGCGGCTTCCCACTCGCTCATTCACTGATTTCCAGTTTTCCAGCAACACCTGTAAATCCAATATCTGCCGGGGTAATGGAGCCGAAGTGTCTCCATCCAGCCAAATCACTGTTTCAGCCGAATATGATGGCAACTGTAATGTACACCACCAGCCGCATCGCTCGTTCGGCCACCAATCGCAAACTTTGGAATGAAAAACTCCCAAGCCTTTTATCGCATATTCTCTTTTTCTTCCCAATAAAGCAATTGCCAGCTTCTTGATATGATTCATTGTTCTTGTTTTAAGTGTTATTTGAGAATGAGTTTTATGGTTTGAAAAAGAACACCGGTTGGGGCTACCTTTCCTTGCAGCCGATGAACTTGCTTTTGTATATGGCATACTCTACCGTATAAACAGCCAGTTTCACGCCTAAGAACATGCCAACAAGCAATATATATGCTACAAAACAAAAATGATTATACAGGAGGTCTGTCAAGAATATAGGTATCAGCAGGGCCGTGATTGTAGCGTTCTGAAACCATTTCTGTACTTTCAATAACAGGTCAATGTACAAGTGATTCTCTATGTAGCTGAACCCCCATCTGTAATTATGTCGTTTCAGGTAAGACAACGAGAACCATAGTCCTGTAAGTGAAGCGATAAGGGCTACATACCACCATGCATCCATGTATGGGAACATGCTTTTTAAGAATGTCAGCAGAACAATGCCAATGATGCTGCATTCATAGACTATTCTTACTTTTGTTGTATTATTCATATATATATATTGTTTGTAGAAACGCCATTGGGTTGAAGCACCTCCGCATACGAAGTATTTCTGTATCTTCCGGCGTGATTTTACGAAAATTTGATTTTCATGCCAGAGCCTCGATGTAGCTGTTCTTGACAGCAGCCATCATAAAAGGCATTTTGATATATCCGTTCGCACATACGATTCCTCCTGCAATCGGAATAGTGCCGGTACTTCGCTTTCGGGTCTTCCGGTATTCGACACATTCTGACCGACCTGCCCGGAACACACAGCAGGCCATTCCCGGATGCTCTATCCGGATGTAATACGCATCATGTTTTTCTTCCATGTACAGAAGGATGCTTCCTCTTTGTTTCTGAATCTTATCCATGTTGCCGAAACTAAATTCATATGCGCAAATATAGCAAAAGGATTGCAAAAACAAACTGACCGGTCTGTTTTATTGTGTTAAAACTTATAAGAAGGATGATTTACGGATATGGTTTTTACCGGAAATCTGCTTTCAGACCTTCAGTAAAGAGCAAAGGAAATGAAGCCTCTTTGTTTAAATCGCCTGATATTCAGCATTGAAATCTACCGATACCCTCCGTACCGTTGATGCCTTCTCAACATGCGGCTTAAATCTTTCAACTGCACAATTCCTTTCGTATTTCCCGAAATCCGATTCCCTGCAATACTTTGAAAGGAGCATTGTAAGATGCTGTCCTTCTGCTGCCAACTACTGAATTCTCTGTTATACAATTCTCAGCCAATGGCGATGCGTTATGATGAAATAAAGCAATATGACCCAAAGAGGATAAATCACCCAGGACATGATGCAGGAGAACCTTTGACTGCCAAACAGCAATGGCTTTTCCCGCATTATTTCAATTCCCCTTTTCTTTTTGATGTAATGCCTGCTCATGAAATGATACATGATGCAATAGATTAGGATGAAGAAAATAAACGGCAAATCATAATCGAAGTTATCTTTGACCAATGGATAAATCAACACTATTGCAGGTAAAAATAATAGTCCGCAAAATAGCATCACAGTTCTTTCATGCGGGTTTTCCAACCGAAATTTGTCCCGGTTGAATATGAAGAATTGATAATACATTGCATCGAAGAAGAATTTTATCAGTCTGATTGCTTTCATGCTTGCTTTACATTATGGAAAAAAACGATATATTATCGTCAGGGCGGTCAGGATGATGTGTGCCCAAAGGCAGACCGTATTATATCTCATCCGATATAAAGCAGATATGCCTATACCGACAACTGCCCAACAGACGATTATCCAACAGGAAACGATGTAATTGCAGGAGGATTCGTAAATCCATCCGAAGCCTTCGCCTATGGGATAGAGTTCCGGATGCCTCGTGAACTGCAAGTAATCACTGATGCCTGCCCATAGCATCAACAGGCAGCATAACGCCCATATCGTCCTTGCTATCTTTTGCCAATGAATCATTCGTTCCAATTTATAATATCCGGCGGCAACTAATCACTATTGGGGTGATTAAGTCGTTTGCTACCGGCATACAGTTTCATAGCATAAGAAATAATCATTACCACCGTAAGATAAGTCATGATGATTGCGCCAACAATCCAACAAAAGTAGAAGTTGTTTTCATCAGACGGTATCATATTCTCCGGCAGTACCCCTGTGCGTTCATATTCCGCTTCGTAGGTGCCAAGTGTCGGCAGTGCGCTAAACCATAATAGGCTCCAAAGGTTAAAAACAGCTTGCAGCAGAAGAGCGGACAACCGACACAACGTATTGCGTATCGCTATATCATACAATATATAAATGGGACAAATGCCAATTAGTGCCATCATGCTTACCAAAGGTCTGCGGTCGTCATGGGCAATCCATTCTCCCCCTTGCATTTCTATCGCATAATATTCAAAGTATAGAATGACAGCGAAAAGCAAGAAGTATATCGTGAACTTTATAGCATTGGCTTTTCTCATTGAATTGGTATTTCAAGTTGGCAATCCTAATCCACCGTCTAAAATTACGGAAAATAATGGAGAGACTGACCATACGGCCGGATTTTTTTATGAATTATCCATACCGATTGGTTAAATACCCGCAAATGAATAGGTAGATTCCATAAATTACAATAGACAATCCCATATAGACGAATGCCCTATGAGGGAATATATCCAGATGATTGCTCCATAGCAGCACAGGCATTATCACCGGGAGTGCAATCAGGAATTTTCTTCGGGTAAGCCGTAGGATGAACATGCCCGCCAGTAAAGTCAAAAACTGGATGACAATGCTGAACCGGAAGAGGATGCCTATCGAAATGTCCATGTGCGCAATCGGTTTGCATACATTGATTTGATTGAGGCATAAGCAATATGCCGCACAGCAGATTATATTCAATATGACAGGGACAAGTATTTTCATATCATTCAATACCGTACAGCTTCTTTTTGGCGCAGACAAAAGAATTCCAATCCTGGAAAAGTTCTTTGATGCGGTTCACATATTTGTTGCCTTTCTTGTAGTCCCAATCCCAATGTACCCAAACCGTGTGGTATTTCTGGTTCGTGTCCACCGAATAGTGGTGCGTTTCCATTAAAATGTCGTCAATGTGGTTCCTGAAATCTTGGATGTTGTCCCAAGTGGAGAACACCGGGTCGTATTCCTCGCCCTCCTTGAAATTCTTCGTCATATACTTTGTTTCTTTATAATAGGTGCGGGATATGGATTCGTATTTCTCCAAAGTGTCCAGCGGCAATGTCTCAATGTCGTATTTCTCCACCACCTTGCGCAACTCGCAGGTGTCGCACGGAGCATTGCTTACTACAAAGGCTTCGTGTTTCATGCCATCGTTCAGTCTTGTGAGAATCGGATAAAACTCCGTCGGTTTGTCGGGATTGTACCCACAAGCCAGCCATTTCCACATCAGCAACCCTGCTGCGAGGATGGTCAGGATAAGTATTGTTCGCTTTTTCATGGGCAACTTGGGTTTAGCATACATATCAACTTATTTATCAGTCTTTGATTGTAAGACATGCCGTAAGCCCCAACAGTATTCCGTCTTGCTGTGGCTCTGGTAGCAATTATCTTCATCTAAATAAATATCCAACTTCCAAAAGTCCAAATCCTCTTTGCGGATGACATCGCCGTAGTTATCTATGAAAACAGCCACCTCGTCCTCCTCTTTCCAACTCCAAAGGTAGGGCAACCTGTAGCGGACAGTATGATTTTCGATATACAGTTTCTCCAAATCCCCATCTGCCGTACAAACTATTTTTCCCAAATACTTGCTCTCTTGTGGAGTATGGAAGATAATGGTCGGATGAAGCTCACGATATAGCCACCCCGACAGCACAAGGGCAGCTATAACGGCTATTGTCTTTACCAATCCTTTATGTCGTTTCAATCGGACAGTCATATTCTCCATTTTTGTTGCCAATGATTCAGCAGGAAACAGTTCGCCCTTATCCTGCGTTATGGGTTATGATTCAGTCTGATACAAGCGTTATCTCGCCATCGCTTCATGCGCTACTTAGCAGCAGGTAGAAAGTTGCGAACTGTATAATCAGAGAAACGACATAGATGCTGTAATAAAGCAGATACTTTTTCTCCTTTTCGAACTCGGCGAAATACTTTCTGTACTTGTCATTCTTGAATAAGAATATACGATTGGCATAATACAAGAACAGCACGATGATTGCGAAACACAAAATACAGAGGAAGATGTTCCCAACAATCATATTCAAAACGCTCAATAATTCCACCCTAAAAATCTTGATGCAGGCAAGGCAGACAAGACAGAGCATCCAAAAGCTGATGATACATGGGGTGTTAGTCGCCCAAATTATGATAGAACTATTGATGCCTTTATACATTTCGGCTGCTTCTTGTTTCTGTGCCATCGAAATGCCCCGTTTTATATAGCGGTTGTTCCATTTCGAGAGACTTAGCCAATAGAAAGGATTTAGCAACCTCTCGAAAATGAAAAACAGCAGCTTATAAGTGCAGTAATAATTTATATTGTAATATTTCTCCAATAACTTTAGCATGATTTTGATGGCTAAGTGGGTTGGTGAAGAATAGCATTCAACTATTGTTAGTTAGTTACTTAATGACTTCAATGTCTTGAATAGGTATATAACCAAAAGGAGCATTGAAAATAGAATTTACTCTGCACCAACCATTTGTTAATGCACTTATGACAACAGACATTCCAAATCGGACTGCTACGCCATCTTCACCTTTGGTAGTTTTTTCTCCATTAGGTAAAGAATAAACGTGGGTGCTGCATAGTATGGCATTATCTCCAACTTGTGGCATAAAGTTTGTCCTTTTAGCATTTTGGGGACTCTGTAACATTATATCATATTGTGTTTCTATGCATTTAGTAGATGGGAATAAGTATGCTTCAAAACAATCCTTACATTCATTCTCTTTAGGAAAATGCTCGATATGAAAACCAGAAGCGTCAGCATACAATTTTCCGTGAGTTTCATCGCCTTTATTATATACTCCATATATTAATCGCCCATCGGAATTATAATATGCAATACTATGCAAGTCACCTCCGTCAGCCCATCGCTTAAATATTTTTCTTATTTTATTATCTCTATCGAAATACATAGTGAACAATATATTGGCATTCTTTATTTGACCATCATCTAAAATTTTATACGAATGAACTTGATTAAAATCCATATATTCATCACTTATCACTTCTCCCAGACTATCCAAAGGAACAAGGTATGCAATCCACAAAGGCATTTCGTTTATTGCATCAAGCTCTGTTTGAATAGTTACCTTATAGCTTTGTGCGAAAGTATAAGGTGAAAGCAAGAATAAAATGTATAGCATTATTATTTTCATATTGCAATTTATGTATTTATAAATGCACCTATCAAGTATCGGACATTCCGCTAACCCCCGCCATGCGGGGCGTATATCCTGACCTTCATGCCCCCAAAGGTACGAAAAGAATCGGAGAAACAAACCAAACGGTTTGGAAAAGTCGCAAAAGAGTTGGCGGAAGGGGAAGAAAGGCTGTCGGCATCCTGCCATTTCCTCCGCCAACCACCATAGCCACCAGCCTTGAAACTGGCGAAGAAGGAAATGCCGCTTTCTCTTTTTCGCCGGGCACATACTTCGCTGCCGATGGAAACAAGTTTAAGCCAGTTTGGATGTATATACAAAAGGACGGACTAAACTTACGGGAGAGGATAGCAAGCGGGATGTAATCCGGTGTTCCATATTTAATAATGGTTTGGCGGGAAACGGCGTTAAGCTATTGCCTTGACCTTGTTACAAGCGTTTCAATAATCAAAGAACATTCTTTTTTTATTGAATATCCGAATAAAAATATCGTCCAAACATTCGCTTCTCATTTCTATGCCTATTTGTTGCCACAAGGAGATTTTCCCTAAAACGTACCATAATATTGAAAAATCCTGATAACCGACAGGTTTTGTAAAAGGTTCACGACTTCGTTGATATATACTTTGCATCCGATTGGCGTTTGTTAAATCCTGCTCAATTACCTCATATAAAATGGAATATTTCTTATCTTTTAACGCATAAAACTCCCTATCCGCCGCAAACCTTATATTAGAGCTTATGATAGCAGGGGAAGTGGTTTTACTAAAAATATCAAGTATAAGACGGAAGTATGTTACAGCAAACAGAGTAAGATTACATTCTGATTGATTGTCTACATTCCAATCGGATGCTTTTTGCAGCCAGCGGACAATGGACACATTATTATTGGCTAATGTCTGTTTAGTGCCAAACAGAAAGAAAAACGCTGTTAGGATATTCATCATATCCAGTCCATTCAATTTTTGCCTACGATTGTAGCTTTTGCATAAAGCAGACACATAATTATATGTATCTTTTTGTAACGCCACTAATGACTTACCTAAGCAGAAATCTATTTCCAATAGTTTCCGCTTTGTTTCTAACGCTGTATTTTCTTTATCTTTAACTATTCCTTCTTTGAATGAAGCCAGTACAGAGAAAGAAGAATAAAAGAAGCGAATATGTTCTTTATTATCTATCATGCAAATTGCTTATAATGTATCATCTGCCAAGCATCGGATATTCCATCAATCCCCCGCCAACTCACTTTCCCGAGTTGCCCAACTCGTTTCCGTGAGTTGCCCGACTCACCGAGCTGAGTTGCCCAACTCACGATTTCAAGTTGCCCGACTCACGGAAACGGGTCAGTCGTCCCGTCAGCTATCAGCATAGCCACTTCGTTTTCGTCCACTATCTTGGTGGTGTACTGAACGGGATACCATTTCTTAGGCTCGTCCGGTTCTGACGGGTTGATGCGTTGTACCGCTTTCAAAAAAATGCTCATTGTCGTTTGTTTTTAGGGGTTTATAATGGTTGGTGAGGAACAGTGTTAAGCTGTCGGCTCGACCTTGTTAGTAGCGTCATTCCATTTTATACATTTTTTTCTCCCAACCTTTTAATTCTTGAAGAACAGGTTTGGGATTTTGCAATATCTGATTAAGAAATTCTATAAAGTTAGGTGCTAATACTTCCGTTTCAGGTGTTTCATAATCAAAGAGCACGATTTCCCCTTCTTTATTCTCATTGTCTGTCAATTTAAGAGCTACCACACCATAATCAGAATATCGACCTATCGCAAAATACCCTTTGTCAAGAATTTCTTTTTGCAGTTCCTTATTATTTTCAATTAAGATTTTATTCCATGAATGAATGGGTTTTGGATATAGACAAATATCTAAATCCCAAAATATTTCATAAAAGTGTTTGTATTTCAGGTAAGTCTTATATGAAAGCGGAAGAATGATATTCAAAGAACTCTCTAATTTAGAAATATCCTCGTCTGATATTTGATTATCTATCGCTTTCCATACATGGTCTTTTTCTGTAATAATGTCCACCATATAATTTGTATGTTCCGGTTGAGTAACATATATCTTAACTGATTTTCCTTGAAGTATGGCATTATCCAGCGAATCCTGCATCTCTGGTTCTATTGGTTCTTCATAAGAAGAAACATACATAAGGTATTCTCTATGTTCTTGCACAAAGCCCAAACACTCATCTACATATTTCTTTACTACCTTTTCCATACTATTTTTTTGTTTTTAATTCGCTACTAATGGTTTGACAAGGAGCTGCGTTTAGCAGCTAACTTGGCATATTAATAATAAATTACTGCTTATTTATGTAAACTCTACAGATTTAATACAGTTCAACTTCAAAATAACGAAATGGAGGTTCTGCTATGTAATCCTCATCACAATACTGTCGAAGATATTGTGCAGCGCGTTGCTCTGCATAACCATAATTAAGTACAGAACCATTTTCATCAATCTCCAAATTATTGACGAATATGGCATATGTAGTCTGTAGAAGAGAAGGTTCTTCTTGGCAAACACTTAAATAATCAATCCCTTCAAGCAAAGGCATTCCAACTGTACCGTTAGCTATCCAATAAGAGAAAGTGTGTAACGCACTGGATAAATCAGGACTCACATGAATCCGTCTACCACCAGTTTGTTCATCAGAAACAGGGAATTCCGGTAAGTCAAATCCCATTACCCATACATCTTCTACGGGGCAGTCCGGATAAATAGTTGACCAATGTTCAATCATCCATGCTCGGTCTATGGCTCCCCAATCATTTACAGCTTCTTTAGGTATATCACAAAGAACTCTACCAGCCATAAATCCAGAAACGACTAATAATTGGTAGGATGAAGCATCCTTTAGCGATTGTATAACCATAAAATCTACGACATCCTCATACGGATATTTCCCCTTACATCTGAAACGTTGGCCAATTAGAATTGGGGAAGAATCAATCAGTTTACTCGCTTTCATAATCTTTTTTGTACTATGTTTATTATTAATGGTTGGGTGAGGAACAGCGTTTAGCTGTTATCTCGACCTTGTTATGAACACATTTCATTATATATTAAGTTACTATTTTTAGACAATTCGGAACTTCTAAAGAAGGTTCTATAAGATATATTGCTGTCTGATATAATTGACTCCACTTCTTTGTTGCTTCCGAGTCAAAAACATTTTCATTATCATTAATTTGGGAATGATAAGCAGAATAGTCTGTATCAAAAACACTTATGTATCCTTCTTTAGAAACAGATACTAATCTATTTTTTATCAGACTTATATATATGTATGTCTCTTCGCTTGAATAGATTTTTTTGCATGTATTTTGGATAATATCTATTTCTAATATATCTCCACCGCTATATGGATAAAGTATCAAATGCTTATCAACAGGAAGAATATTTGCAAAAAATGAATTACCTAAAGGACTTCCAAATTCATCTTTTGGATAATCTTGATTCAGACACAATTCATTTTCATACCGGAAAGTAATATAGTCATGTATTTGAATGTTTAGCGGAGGATAACCTCCGGCTATTATCAATTTATCATATAGAACCGTTGCTGTACTTGCTTCAAAAAGTACCACTAAATCTATTATTTTGTTATCAGCCAGACTAAAGATGAGCATTTCTCCAGAATCTTCACTATCAACCCATAAAACACAAATACGTTGGTTTATTGGATCGTAGATTATTTGTTTGATATTTACGGCATCCATAAGAGGATAATCACATATTTTTTTATTTGATGTAATATCCCACACATCTATTTTAGAATGATACTTTTCGATGCAAGAAAAATAATTTGTGTCACCAAGTATCAGCTTATCTTTATTAACCGCTATTGCCGTATAATGCGTATCTTCCTCAAAAAAAACAGATTGAAAAGTTTTAGTGATAATATTAAACTGAATAATATAATTATTTCCACCAACAAAATAGATAGTTGAACCACATATACAGGCATCAGATATAAACGGAAATGATTCAATCTCAAACAGCTCATATTGTTTGTTATTTAACCCAAACAATGTAAAAGTGTTGCTTTCCTCAAAAAGAAGCAATATATATTCATCATTAACAGTATATGATTTATATATAGTTCCGTCAATTTGTTTTTTATATAGTAAATGTATCATTTTATCTATTCTATAGCACTGTTCATAATGTTTAGAAAGGAGCATCGTCAGATGCTATCTTTCGTTGTTAGATACTAACTTTATGGTTTTAAGAATATTACCCGATACAATATTTTGAACACCATTGAATATATCACTGCCATAATAGAAAACAAGATTATCATAATCAGCCCACACTTGCTCTTGGTCATCTAACCACACAGTTAAATAGCCGGGATGAATGTCTGCTAAATAAATAACCTTATTGACCTTTAACTTCACTGCCACTTTCTGCATAGCTTCCGGGCTGTATTTCTTTATTTTCTTAATGTCAAAATAAAGAATGCCAGATTGCTTCAGCTCTAATTTCATGTTATAAAATAGAGCAATTTTACTTATAATACTTCCATTCAAAGGATAATCAAACTTTGAATAAGATTGTTCCAACTTATCAGCGTAACAACCTGACATCATTAGATAGTTAAATTCATCCCAATGGTTATGAACAAGTATTTTCTTTATTGCAGTAGGTATATTCATTTTCAATTGTATCTAATGGTTCAGCAGGGAACGGCTTGCCGTTATCCTGCGTTGTTAGCGAAATATTCTTTCTGTTATTTACTTTGTCAAAATGAAACTAAAGTAGCAGCAGGCTATCGCCACGCCGTAAGATAGTACATACCAGATGAACAGTTTCCAGAACTTCTGCTTCCTGAACTTCTTGAAGTAGGAAATGTATTTGTCGTTCCTTTCTACCAACCTGTCAATCATCAAATATGATAAAGACCCGCACAGAATAATATAAACAATAAGCGCAACTAACTCATTTTCAAACATCAGATTATATACCGGTATATGCGTTATCGCCTCTATCATGTTGAGCACTATATGCAGGATGATAAAGACAAAAAGCAAGGTTGCTCCGTATGTGCCACTTAGGACATTATAAACAGGGAAGCCCTTGCATTTTTCCCACATTATACTGTTATGTGCCCGTTTAACCCCATCTACAAACTTCCAGTACCTGTCGCTTTTGCAGAATTTCCGGGTGCACGCATTGTCGTATATAGAAAGGAACAGATAGTCCAAACTGCTGCGTGTCTTATACATAATCATATAATTACAATAGTATAGCATATTCATAAACAATTCTATCCGTTTCATTTTGACATGTTTTCGCTAATGGTTCAGCAGGGAACGGCTTGTCCGTTATCCTGCTTCGTTAATGGTAGATTATATTTTTCCATGTCTATGAAATGTCTCTATAAGAAAGCAAGCAAAGGTTGCTATTATATATATGGCAAGTATCCACGCTCCGGCTTTACGTTGCACGGGATTTTCGTCATCATACTTGGCTATAATTCTTTTATACCTTTTCTTCAAGAAATATCTGCCACTCAACAATGCTATCAAACTACCCTGAATGATATAGTGTTGGATATCGGACGGGGATTCAATAATTCCATATTGGGTTAATATGCCCCATACGGTTAATACATTGGCATATAACATGATTGAAAGCAAGAGCATTGCAAAAAATACAGCTCCTTCCGCTACAGAATGATGAAGCCATAATCTATAAAATCTATAATATAAATAGTCTATCATAAAGTTTACCATTAAATGTATTAATAAATGCACCCTTAGGTGTAAAATATTTCGATAACCGACACCCGGCAGGTGTGTTTCCTAATCTCTAATAGCTGTACCCTACGAATCATCCAGAGTGTCAAGCGGATTGGGTATCTTGGCTTTGTGCGCACTCGATACATGAAGATATATGGCAGTGGTCTTTATATCGTTGTGCCCTAACAGTTCCTGTATCGTATGTAGGTCTGTCCCTTGTTCCAAAAGGTGGGTGGCAAACGAGTGGCGGAGCATGTGTACATGCACCCGGTGTTTGATGCCCGCACGTTGTGCGGCTTCTTTCAGCACTTTCACCAATGCGCTTGCCGAGTACGGTTGTCCGGGCGTTTCGCCCTCAAACAGCCATTTCTTCGGTCGGTATTCACGGAAGTACCGCCGCAGCTCTTCCAGCAGCTTGGGCGAAAGCAGCGAGTAGCGGCATTTCTTGCCCTTGCCCATGATACGCACGGACATCATTTCGCTGTTGATGTCTTTTGGTGTGAGGTTCAGCAATTCACTACGCCGCAATCCGGCTGAATAAACCAAGGAAATCATGCAGTGATGCTTGATGTTAGACAGTTGGTCGAGGATGCGTTTTATCTCGTTCTTGCTCAATACTTCCGGGACGGTCTTGTATTCTTTGGCTCGTGTGATGCCGCCGTAATACTGCCGTTTCCCGCCTTTCACCTGCTCGTAGTAGAACTTGATGGCGTTGATGCGCATATTCTGCTGTGAAACAGAAATTTTCTTTTCGTTTACAAGATAAAGAATGTACCTGTTGATGTCCGCCACTTTCAGGCGGTCGATGTTGCGCCCTTTGTGGTACTCCACGAAGTCGCTGAAATAAGCCCGGTAGGTCTTTATGGTGGATGGGCTGTAGCGTTTCTGTTCCAGCAGTTCCAGATAGCCTTCCGGCAGCGTGTATTCCCTCTTGGGTCTGGGATGCCGCACATATACCCGGCTGTAATCAATATAGGCATGGGGAGAATAGCGGTCGTAGAAATCCGATAGCTTGAAAACAGCAGCCGCCATGCAAGCGGAATCCTTGCCGGTCATTTCCACGCCTGTATCCTGGGCAAGCAGCAGGGGGATTGCCCCGTTTCCTGCATACTCTATCCGGACATAATCCACACCATCCTTTTCTTCCTTGTGAAGAACGATGCTTCCTCTTTGCCTCTGAGCCTTGTCCATGTCGTCGAAAGATTAATCATAAGCGCAAATATAGGAAAAGGATTGCAAAAACAAACCAGTTGGTCTGTTTTATTGTGTTAAAACACCTAATTTTAGATGATATGCGGGTGTGAGCGGGCGGAAAATCGGTTTCAGGCTTTCAACAAGGAGTAAATAAAATGCAGTTTCTTCCTCAGTTGTTTGATATTCAGACCTTGAAAAAATGATTGTTCAAAAGAGGTGCCGAAAAAGACTTGCCAGAACATTGAGGCCGTTTCTTCCACATCCAGGTCCTGACGCATTTCCCCGTTTTCTTTTGCCTTTTGGATGGCGGTCTCCCACAGCTGGAGATTCTGCTCGAATATGTTGGCCAGCTTTTTCTCTACATTCGGATAATTTAATCGCACTTGCATCAGCAGATGGTAGTAGTAGAAATTGAAGCAGCACCCGTTGGGATTGTTGCCGTCGTTAAGCATGTGCACAAGGCGGTTCATGGTATTTTCCACACCTTCTACATATTGGTCGATAAACTCCGAAAACGAACCTCCCGTGAATTTGAACTTGTTTTCCAACTGCTGGGTGTTGAATACGTATTTGTCCACTACTGCAACAAACAGGTCAAGTTTGAGAGGGAAATAATAAATCAGTCCGGCTTTTGACAACCCACAGGCTTTGGCTATTTCCATTTGGCTTGCTTTTTCGTAATTCATTTTGGCGAATACCCGTAATGCATTTTCCAATACTTCTTCCTTGTTGGTAAACATACTTCTTCTGTTATTTTGCTTTCTGTAACAAAGATATGTATTTGAAACCATCTCACAATGGTTTTAATCTTTTTTTTGTATGGCTGATTATCGTTTTTTTTGGGAGTATGATTAAAAAAAAGTCTCGGCACACATCTTTCTATTTGCAAAACTCGAATCTGCCTTTCGATATGCGGAGTAATGATAGTTGGCCCGCTCATGACAGTTTTCCCATGATTCTGGAAAATAGAAACAAACTGGATGTGGACGGATATTGTTTCCCCCGATTTCCTTCCGGTTCAAAGATATGGAGGCTGCGGGTATGATAAGAAAAGAGGGAACAGAATATTTGCACCTCCACAGGAAGAAAAAGATGGTAATCCCATCATGCTGTCCATCCATTGATGGATAGGCAAACATATTCATCATGTTCACATTCTTTTGTATAGTAATGAATTAAACAGATATGGCGCATTTTGTATTGAATCAAACGTTTAAACGGTTAAAGTCAGCATACTTTTTTGTGGAATAATAATAAAGTAGTACCTTTGCATAAAATATACGATTATGGCCATAACGATTAAGAACATCCCGGTTTTGGAAGGTGCTACGGCAGAGGATTTTGTGCGTAGTGCTGACAAGAATGCTGTAAAGGCAACGCCCCGTTTGTCGGCTACAGCCAAGAAACGGTTACAGAAAGTATTAGAGAAATCCCGTTCATTCCGTTTCAATTAAGCATGGACGAGATTTCCTTGTATGATGATTGCGTCATGCTTGCCTGCAATAAAGAGGTGCGTGATAATTGTCTCTCTTTCAGTTGTGGCGTGGACGACCTTGATGATTTTTTCATCAATGATGCCGATTTGTATGCGGAAGAATTGTTGGGGAAGACTTATTGTTGGGTGACGACGGAAGCCCCGCACCGTATTGTGGCGTTGTTCACATTGTCGAATGACAGTATCAAGACCAAGCTGATGCCCTCCAATGACAAAAACCGCTTCCAACGCAACATCGTCAATCCCAAGAGAGGACGCAGCTACCCGGCCGTGTTGATTGGCAGATTGGGGGTTAATCGTGATTTTCAAAACTCACCGAGCCATGTCGGTCGACAGCTGATGTCTTTTATCAAGGACTGGTTCCGACATGAGGACAACAAGACCGGATGCCGCTTTATCGTGGTGGATGCCTACAATGAGGACAAGGTGCTTCGCTATTATGAAAAAAATGGCTTTGTCCCCCTGTACAAGACAGAGGAAATAGAAAAGCAATACTATGATATTCCGCAGGACGAGCATCTGAAAACCCGCTTGCTGTATTTTGATTTGAAAAAGAAATAGAGCACCTTGGCGGATATGGTTTCCGATGTCCTTACTGGAAAAAGGTTTCAGCGACACGCCTATTTCTCAAAAAGCAGCATATATTCCACCTTCCTTCTTTTCTCTATGCTCGGAATTACCCGGCCTTTGTAACACCGGAAAGAAATGTACTCCTTGTAAATGTCCCTGTTCCCAGCCTCCAGCTTTTGTATGAGCCTGCTTTTGGGCAGGTCTTTGCTGCCTAACAGACGGTAGGCTCCCACTTGGTAGGCGAGGCAGGAAAGCAGCGTCGAATCACGCCCGAACCGGCGGAACAGGCGGCACAGCTTCATCAGGTCGGCCCGCAGGATGGAATCGCCCTGCGCCCGGGTGATGTTGTTGGTAAGCCGCTCGCCGGGGAGCACATGGTGTCCCCAGCCCACATAGGGCCAGTGCTTCTTCTCGCCATGCCAGCCTTCATGGTATTTCGTGCATAGGATGGCCCTCTCCAGCGGAGGAAGCCGGTACAGGGACAGAGCGGCGGATGGTGTTCCTCCTCCGTGCTTTCCCTGCCCGTACAGGGCCGCCGCTGCGCACAGGAGCAGCACGACGGCCGTTGTCGTTCTTGCATGTCTCATTTCGCCCCCCGTTTGTTCAACACGTCCTTTATCATCTCCTTTACGTCCTGGCCTACCTGCACGAAGTTCTTGTACAGGATGCGCTCCCGTTCCTCCCTCGACGGGAAGGTGTAGAACTTCGGCAGGGGCACATACCCGGCTTCCTCTTTCTTTATCTCCCTCATGTCGAAGTCGGTCTTGCAGAAGAATTTCGTGGTCTTGAACTCCTCCGCTTCCTGTATGTTCATCGAGCCGCCTGCACCGGTCTTGGTCTTGGTGAAGTCCCTCGCCGTCTGGCCGCAGATCCACCCGGTCGCCATGTCGGAGATTTTCGAGGCGGGCACCAGGCTGTCCATGTTCTCGTTGAGATTGATGGAGGTCTTGTCGCGGTCTATGGTTACGCCCTTCTTTATCTGTACCACCTTGCCGAAGATGTCGTTGCTCAGCCATTCCAGGGTCTCCTTGCTTCGGGCAGAACCGCTCACCACGTTGCCTACGGTGGTGATGATTTTCTCCATGCCCACCTTGCCGTAGTCGGCTTCCAGCTGCGGCAGTTCCTGAAAGCCCAATGCCACGCTCACCTTGTTGCTTCGGGCCGTTCCTATCAGGCGGTCTATCTTGTGGAAGTACAGGGTCGGAAGCTCGTCCACGATGATGCTCACGGGGATGTTCTTGCCTTGTCCGGTGTTCACACGGGTTACAAGGCGGTTCAGGATAAGGGCGTTCAGGGCGCCGATGATGCTCTCCATTTCCGGGTCGTTGGCGATGAGCAGGTAGCTCGGATTCTTCGGGTCGCTCACTTTCAGGTCGAAGTCGTCACCGTCCTTGTGGAATATCCAGTACGATTCCTTGGTCGCCAGGCGCGAGGTATAGACACGCAACGTTCCAATCATACCTTCCAACTGTTCCATCGCTTTGTTCTTGAAGGCGGTCTGGAACGGACCGAGCAGCGGTGCCACCTCGTTGTCGGTCTCCAATACTTCGAAGATGGTCTGGTAGCTCTCATTCAGGAACGACAGGATGTGCGGCATGTCGCTGTACTTGCCCAACCAGTAGGCGGGTTCCACAATGTTCCCGTCCTTGCGGTCGCGCACTACGCCCGTCGGCTTCCAGAACTTCGTCTCCGGGTCCTGCCGCTTCTCGGCGTACAGCTTGTTTCCGTCCTTGTCGTAAGGCTCTTTCTCGTAGTTCACGAAGAAGTAGATACACGCGGCGAGGAAGTTCACCGCCGAAGTCTGGAAGAACTGGTCGCTGCCGCCGCCTCCCTCTTTCTTGCCTTTCTGCAGGGATTCCAGCAGGGTTTCCGCCGTCTCGCTCGCCGCTGCAAGGTTGTTGATGTACTTCGACTGGATGGGGTTCACCCTCCGGCTGTATTCCACATCCACGAAGTTGATGATGTTGAACTTGCAGCCTTGTGGCAGCTTGCCCAGCTTCTGGTTCTTCCTGTAATGATAGTACAGCTTGGTCGCCAAAGTGGGGAACTTATAGTCATACACGACCATCACGAAGCCCTTGGCGGAATGTTGCCTGATGAACGGCTCGATGATGGAGAAGGTCTTTCCGCTTCCCGGCGTGCCGACCACCCATGTACCTCTGAAAGGGTTGCTGATGTTCACCCAACCCTTACGGAACTTGCCCTTGTAGTAATAGCGCATCGGAATGTTCACGCTGTAGTTGTTCTCCACTTTTTCCTCACATTGTTCGAAGCTCTCGTTCTCGAAGTTGAAGCGGTCTTTCATCAGCCCGTCCTTGATGTATTTCGAGATATTGTCAAGTGCCACATGAACCAGTATCACGCCTGCAAGGGAGGCTGCCATATAGAGGATGATGTGTACGGGCAGCGTGTACAGCTGCATCCCCATCGGGTGGCCGAACAGCCATACGGAGAGGACGAGCAGCGCAAGGCCCGCCGTCAGGGGCAGGACGACCTGACGCTTGGCGTTGAACTCCAGATGTTTCTTGTTCCGCGTGCCGATACAGGTGATGCAGATCAGCAGGACGGTCGCCAGCTTGCTGTACACGAGATGCCCGTCGCTGTATATCGCCCACCGCTTGATACGTCCGTGCAGGTCGGCGAGGATGCCGCCCCAGTCCCCGAATACGGAGGGGTCGAAGGCATACTCGAAAAACTCCAGCAGCACGGACACATAGACCGCCGCGCGGAATATCCGGTAAAATCCCTGTAACTCCTTGCTTTCTTCCATAAGCCTGTCTGTCTTTTAGTCCGTTTTTCTGCGATACCAGCGGTTATCCACCCGGATAACGTCCATGTCAAGATATGCGCCGTTCTCGTTCAGTTTGGTCTTTATCCGCTCGACGGTTGCCGGGCCGATTCCCCATATTTCCATGAGGTACTGCTCGTCACGACGCACCAGGTCGCCTACATATCTTAACCCGTATGCGGTGAGGTGGTTCTGCGCCGATGGCTGGATGCCCAAGCTGAATAGCGGCTGCGAGAGGTAAGGTATTTCTTCCGCCGGTTTGTTCTCCACGGCAATCTCCAAGCCTTCCTTGATTCTTCTCAGGGTGTCGATGCGCTGCTCCAGCTCGACGACGGCCTGTCCGTCCTGCACTATGGCATTCCGCAGGCGGGCTGCCTTCTCCGTCAGGTCGGCATTGCTCCGCATCAGTTCGTCGTGGGTTCTCGCCAGGGACAGGTTCTCCCGGTCAAGCTCGTCCCGTCTGTATTCCAGCGAATCGACGGTATCCTGCAGTTGCCCTGCACGGTATTGCAGGGCGGAACATTTTTCATTGTCGGAGGCTATTTCACCCGACAGGGTTTCCAATCTCCTGACCTGAAGCTCAAGGCTGTCGTGGATAGAAAGAAGTGTATCCGCAAGTTCGTTCATCCGCTGGCGGCGGGATTTTCCCCGTGCGCATCGGTAAAGGATGACCAGTGCCGATACCATCAGCACCAGTCCGATAAGCATAGTAATATCCAATGTTTCCATATTGCTGTTATTTTTAGTTGTTCAAGGTAATGATGGGCCTTATCCGGTGTGCCTGTGTCTTCGGGGTCTCCTGCATGGCTCCGCTGCCTATCGAGTAGAGCCACGCTTTGGCGGTCTGTTGCCCCTCTACTTCCGTCGAGGTCCAGTACCAGCAGTCGCCTGTGCTGTCTGTGGGCAAGATGTCTCCGCCGCATTTTTCCAGTACGGGATTGACGACCTCCCGTGCCGCATACAGCAGGCGCATCTCCGCCACCGAGGGGATGTATGCGCTCTGTCCGTAGCACCACAGGTCGAATACCGCTTCCGCCATCGGCGAGGCGGTCTCCCGGGTGTCATATAGGGCAAAGGTGTTCGTGTTCCCGTCGAATGCTTCCGTGTCGGCGGATGTTCCTTGCTCCACGCCCAGAGTGTCCGCAAAGGCTTTGGGAGCGATGTCCCACAGATAGACGGCACGACCGTTCTCTTCTGTGTCGCCGTGCTTGCCGGTGTCGAATACGATGGCCACGGCCCGCTTGCCGGAAGTTTGGTACAACTCGTAGGAAAGGACCGTGCCGTCGTCGCAGAGGACATGTCCGGGCCGTACCGTCATGTCCGGAGTCTCGATGTGTGCGTCGCAGGCGGCCAGAGTTAAGACTGCCGCCACCGCAATGATGATATGTATCTTGTTTATTGTCATCTGTTCATATTTTTATTTTCCCTCATTTCATCAGTTATTTTACCGGCAGTTTCACGCCGAGCACGACACCTGCCCGCAGCAGGTCGGCTCCCTTTATCATCACGTCGCCCTTCGCCTGCCAGAAGAACACCCATCCCGACCGCAGCACATAGTTGTGTTCGTAGCCGAGGTGGATGCCGCCGAGGAATCTCTTCGTGTCACTGCCGCCCGATGCCCCGATGCGCAGGTTGCCGTAGTGGTTCCTGCCGCGTACCACGCAGGGCTTGTAGGCCACGCCGAAGCCGTAGGTGCGGTAGTTCCGCCAGAACGATTCCGGGCAGATATGCCCGCACGTCTCACAGTCTTTCCATTGCAGGTAGCCGTTAGCGAAGAACTCCCAGGCATTGTTGTAGTTCGTCTCATGTTCGTAGGCAAGGGTCAGATCCATGCCGTTCCGGTACAGCAGCCCGGCTCCGAGCGAGAGCCGTCCGGTGTTCCGCTGTGCCGAAGCTGTTACAGACAAGGTGAACACGGCCACCGCCAAGGCAAGCAGTCTGTTTCTTGTCCTTCCCTTATTTTTCAATGCTTCACTCATCATTTCCAATTCTTAATTCGTCACTCTTAATTCTTCATTGACATCATTCCTCCTCCAATAGCGATTGGTCAAACGAATCGGCGGCAAGCACGTCCTCGTAGTCGATGTGCAGGCTGATGTTGCGCCCGCTGATCTGTTTCTCCGTCATCTCGATGGTCAGCACCTTGTCGTTGGGGAAGGTCATCTTCCGCACGACAATCACGTTGCGGTAGCCCCGCTTGAACGATTGGGCCGGTTCCAGCACCATTGCCGGAGTCAGCTCAATGACCTGCGAATTGGTTGCTTTCGACACCTTCTTGTCAGCGAGCTTCACACGGATTTCATCGATGTCAAACCGGATATGGGTCTTGTTCTCTATCGAGAAGTCGATGAAGAAGTAGTCGCCGGCCGCATAGATGTTGTTCAGCCGCATGGTCAGGCGGTGTGCCTTGCTCGCCACGTTCCGTATCTTGGCCGGGGAGTTCCAGATGCGTCTGGCCAGTCCGGTCATCTCCACTGTGGACATGGAGACGGTGGGATTGTGGTAGGCTTCCCGTTCCGCAGGCAGTATCTCCTTGTCGGTCACGGCTTCCTTCAGCCGGGTAGTATAGAGTAGCGCGTACTGCGTGCGGTAGCGTTCCGTCACGATGGTGACGATGGCGAGCACTTCGCCGTCCTCGTGTCCGGCCTCCTTGGGCTTCAGGCGGATAATGTTGTCCAATGGCTGGTCACCCGCCACCTTGTCGGTGGAGATGTCCACCAGTCGGACGGGTTCCGATGCCGTGATGACGGTCGTCACCTGCTCGTTCACGGTGAGCAGCTCCATTTCCTCGTAGGTTTTCTGGGCTTTTGCCTCGTATGCGGCGCACAGTCCGGCCGCAAGGAGAAACAGGCCCGTCATTCGATGTCTGTTCATGTCTATGCTTTTTTATTGTTTATTCCCGTTGTTCATTCTTTCCCTCTGTTCGCCTTCCTCCCGTATTCGCTGCTCGGCAATTTCGCAATAACTCTTGTCGATTTCGAAGCCGATGTAGTGCCGGCCTGTCCGCAGGGCGGCGATGGCGGTCGTCCCGGAGCCGATGCAGTTGTCCAACACGAGGTCGCCCTCGTCTGTGTAGGTCCGTATCAGGTATTCTATCAGGGCTACTGGCTTCTGTGTGGGGTGGTAGAAGGTTCCCTTGCAGTGTTCCTTGGGTACGGATACTACCGATGTCGGGTATTTGTCATCGGCTATGCGCACTGGGGCGAGCTTCATGTCACCGTAGCAGCGGTTGGTGAAACCTTCCGTCTTGCGGCGGTCATGGTTCCGTTTTTCGGGCGGGCACGGGGTCATCTGTGGGTGGTACACCGGCAGTTTCCGGTAGAACACCACGATGTCCTCATGCTGGCGCATGGGCATCCGGTTGGCGTTCAGGTGGCCGCTCACCCTGTCCTTGTGCCAGACGAGGTTGTATCTCCACAGCTTGGGCTGTGACAATACCAGTTCCGCCGTGAACATGCCTTGTGCGAACAGGATGATGGGGCTGTCCGGCTTGGTGATTCTCAGGTACTGCTCCCATAAGGGTGCAAGCGGGATTTTTTGGTCCCACCGGGCAGCCCCGTTCTGCCGGTTCAGCACGCCGTAAGGCAGATCCGCAATCACGGCATCGACGCTTCGGTCGGCTATCTGCTTCATCCCTTCCAGGCAGTCCATGTGGTATATCTTGTCTTGCTCCATTTTCGTCTTGTCTATTGTTTCTGGTTTCCGTTTACTAAATACACGAAGGTGCCGTACTTCAGTTTGACCTTGTTCTTCTTGATGGCCTTGCTGATGGCGTTGCTCGTTTTCTGGTAGGCGTTCTGCACGGCCTGCATTCCCCATTGGGCGAGGTTGTTGCCATAGCCGCCGGTGTTCATGCTCAGGTTGCCCGACATGGCGCTGCTGGCCACGTCCTTGCTCGTCTCCCGGAACTGGCTTTCCGGCACATACAGTCCTTCCAGCCCGTCGGTGTCGTACAGCGAGAGGCTGACCTTGACCAGCTTGTCACCCACGAGGATGCTGCTGATGCTGCCTTTCACCCTTCCGGAGGAAAAGCCGCTGACCGTGGCATACAGGTAGGTGCCCTTTCGGAGGGTGCTTCCGTCTATCTCCACATCGTCCAGCAGGCGCAGACGCACACGCGAGCCGTCCACGGCCTTGATGTCCTCGTCGATGATGGCCTGGATGAGCCTGGGCTCTTGGCTGCTCCGGTCAAGTGTGTGGAAGTAGTCCGAGGATGCCTTGGCTTTCTTCACCACCTCGCTGGCCTTGTCATTCTCACCGGGAGTTTTCACGGCACGGCTGTCCTCGTCGATGCGGCCCTCTGCCTGCGGTTCCACTGGTGGTACCTCTGTTTGGGCCGTGTCCTCTTTTGCCGGCGGGGTCACTTCCTGCTGTCCGCGCAGCCTGGCTTCGGCAAGGGCTTTCTCCAGTTCCGCGAGGGCTTCTTCTTCCCGTTTCTTGGCGTCGGCAGCTTCCGCCGCCATACTTTTTTCCTGTTCGAGTTCTCCGAGCAGGGCGATGTCGTCATCGGTGTATTTCGATTCATATTCTTCCTTGTTTTCATCGGGTTCGTCCCTTTCAATGTTGTCCACGGCGGTATAGTCCTGTATCCGGCCCCATGATTTTGTCATGTTCTCGTACTTGCTGCCTATGCCGTCCCCGTTCTTAAGGGTGGCTTCCGGAAGTTCCGGGTTCAGGAACTCGGTGGTCTGCAGCGTGGTGTCCTGCACTTCGGCCTTTTCGGTGCGGAACAGGTCGAAGATGAAGTACGACGCGCCGAGCAGCGGCAGGTAGAGGATGGCCGGAAGCATGTACTTCGGTTGCCTGAAATTGATTTTCTCCAATATGCTCATCGTCATTGTTCTTTTGGTGGTTGTACATACAGCTCGGATGACCGGTGCCTTTCCCGCAGGATGCTGTCCTGCATCTCGGTGGCTGTCCGCTTTACGGGTTGACGGTGGTACACGACGGTCAGCCGGTAGATGTTCCATGCCAGCCCTGCGGCGACGAAGGCAAATACGATGACAAGGAACAGGGTGCGGTGCACGTTGGCAAAGCCCTGCACCTTGGCGGCCGCCTTGTCTATCCGGGTCGCCTTGGCGAACCTGCGCCCGGCATTCACCTCCCGCTCGTAGCGTTCCTTGTATTTCGGGTCGTTCCTGTCCGGCATCTTCTCACCGAGCAGCATGCGTCTGAATCCTTTGATGTTCATGGTCGTGCCTCCTTTAATAGTTGTTCTTTGTCTTCTGCTCGATGTCCTTGTTCAGCAGCGTGCGCCAGTTCACGATGAGCATCCCGTGCGGGTTGTTCTCCGTGCGCGGCACCCGTTTGAGCTGTCCGGCTGTGACCAGTTCGCGCATCAGGATGTTGCTCCGGCGTTCGATGCGCTGCCGTCCGTAGTAGGTGAACTCCATTTTGGCTGCATCGAATCGGATGCTGTCGCAGAAGATGGAGAACACCGCGCTCGTTCCGAGAATGTTGCTGTAGAAACCTTTCTCTTTAAGCGTATTATATTGTGCCAGTCCGGTCTCGTCCACCAGATACATGGCCTTCTCCATCGTGTAACGGATGTACTTGTCATCCGGCGCAAGGGTGAAAAAGTAATGGTGGAACATTTCGACATGGCTCTTGGCCTCGACATCGAGCGTTTCGTCCATCGTGGTCTGGCTGACTAATATCGGCACGTTGCCGTCCAGCACATAGACTTTCTTGTGCGCGTCCGCGACCATTGTCCGGGCGGTCCAGATGCTCGACACGCTGATGATGACGCATCCCACAAGGAAAGCCGTGCAGACGATGCCTGTCAGCCTGATTTTGTTCTCCAGATTCTTTATGACCATTGCCTGCCTCTTTTTTCGCTGTTCAACCTACGTACATATTCGTCATGCAGCATGGGGATGATGCAGTCCTGCAGCTCGTCCAGCAGAGGGTCGAAATGTTCGGAGAAGACATGGGTGTAATGCCCCTGCATGAACACATGCACGAACACCCACCAGATGCCGCGTCTGCGCTTGTGCGGGTTCCTGCAAAGCCTTGCCAGATGCAGGCGGTAGGCGAGGTATTCCACAAGGGGCGAGATGTACCGGTCGTCACACTCGAAACCTTCGTCGAGTTCCTCGTACTTCCGGTCAAGCGTATGGTTCTCCGGCACTTCCGTAATCTCTTCCTGCATCCGTTTCTCGGCATACCGGCGGAAATTCTCGTCCGCCAGCCATTTCTCGATTCTTTTCTTGGTTTTCATATCCTTTTTGTTTTATGATTGATGATAGTTCTTAATGGGTCAGAGTTTCCTTATCGCGTCATGGTTCCGATGGCGCCCGTGGCTGTCATCTTCGCCTGTTGTGCCACGCCCTCGCCGAAGTTTCGGGTCGAGAAGGCAGTATCGCCTTCCGGTATCATCCATGCGGCCAAATCCGGCACAAGGTTCAGGCATTTCAATGCCACGATGCTCGCCGCCATCAGGTAGCCGGCGGAGAAGAACGAGTTCTGCAGGTAGGCGGCCATCGTCTGCTCGCTTGCCGTTATCGCCGTCAGGTTCTCCACCTGGATGCACAGCACGATGTCGAACAGGAGCAATACGTAGAAGCCCACGAAGTAGAGCATCGCCCCGTAGAAGTGTACCGTCAGATACCTCGTGAGCCACTTCGCCCACGCGCCTTCCCATTTGGGCAGCAGCGAGAAAGCCCACTATATTGGCCCGAATATCGTCAGCATCCCCAGCAGGATCTGCTGGCAGTATATCGTCGCCCACCACCCGATACGGAACACCACAAGGGCGATGAGCATGATGATTTTGTCGATGCCCACGACGATGCCGGAGGTCAGCGAGGTGAACCACAGCTTGGCCGCGTCTTTCTCCATACTGGTCACTTCGTCCACGCCGGTCTGTTCCATCGTGGCCTCTATCAGGTTCGGGTCGGATGTGCCGGTATGGGCCACGTCCGCCTGCGCCTGGAGGCTGGTGTACATCGTGTCGCGCACGAAGATGAGTTCCTGCGCTTCCTCGAACTTGTCGCTGATCTGCGCGGCTTCCGCCTGGTAGAGGTCGTGGGTGTACGAGCCGATGCAGTTGGGGATGTAGGACAGGAAGTCCAGGAAGCACCAGTTGCTGCCGCTGCCTGCCATGCCCGTGTCTGCCGGGGGATACCACCAGCAGAGGACCAATGACACGGCCAGCGGCCTGAACAGTTTCATCACGTCCAGAGGCTCGTGCTTGACCATCATCTTGTAGGCCATGCCCGCCGTCATGATGATGGCGAACAGGGCGGCGAGTGCCATGCACATCTGCAGGATCCACCAGAATGGCCCTTGCGCCCCGGTAAACGTGGCATCGGTCAGAAACTCGTTGGTCTGAAAGATGACATCATCTATTTCCTCTTCCAGAAGGTCTATGCCGAAATTCGATAGGATATTTCCGTCTGCCATTTCCGTTTCTTTTTTAGTTCCTGTTCACGGTTTCTTCTCCGTCGCTTCCTCCGCTGCCGCCACCCGTCTGCGAGCCACGCACGGCAAACCGGGATTCGTTCCACCGCTCCACGGCATCGCGCAGGATGCTTCCTTTGTCGATAGGCTGTGCTTCTTCTGCGTTCAGCAGTCCCTCCGTCACGGTGGCGTTCTGTTTCCGGGCGAGGTAGAGGACAAGCGTCCCGTTCTGCCGGGCCACATCCTCGCTGATGCGCAGGTACTCTTTCTTCCGCTGGGCGTTGGGCATGTAGGCATCCTTGGTGGCGTTGATGGCGCACTGGTACACCTGATAATATTCTTCCCAACGTTCCCGTTCGTCCGGCGTGCCGCCACACAGGAGGATGCGGTCGATGTTGCGCCGGAAGCGTTCCATCTGTCCGTTCACCTTGTCGCCCTCAGCGAGCCAGGCCAGATCCACCTGCCTGTCGGCCACGTTCAATGCCTCGACAGCGGCCCGTTTGACCAGTGCCGAGTCGATGGCTTCCGCCTCGTCCGTCTGGTTGTAGAGGTTCACTCCGGCCAGCGTCCGGAACGACAGCTTGTTCTTCGCCGCCGCCGTCTTCTTGTACTTGTTGTGCAGCAGCGTGTAGTAGATTTCCGGGGTGAATGCCCCGGTGCCGGTTTCCATCACGGTAATCTGGTTCTGCTTGGGCGAGTCGTGGTTGTAGGTCACATACTGCGCATGGGCGGCATGTGCCGTCAGGACTGCCGCCGCAAGAAGTGTCATTGTTCGTTTCATGTGCATATCCTTTTTCTTTTTTCGTTAATAATCCAGTCTTCCGGCACCGCGCCAGCGGCCAAAGGCTCCGTCGATGATTTCCTGACGGCTGCGTGCCTGGTATATCTTTTCTTTCCAGTAGCCGATGCGTACCTGTATGTATCGCCATGTCTCCATATAGGCACGGTTCAGGTGCCGCTCGATGTCGTCGAGAGAGCCGTTGATGGCTTCCATGACCATCAGCAGGTCGGAAGTCGAGCAGGCAGCCGCTCCGGTGGCGTACAGCACAAGGTCGTTGAGCGACTTGTACAACTGTTCCCCGTCATTGGCGATGTCTTCTATCGCTTTCTTGTTTATCGTGAGTATCAGGAGGTCTTCCGGCTCGGCCTTTCCGCGCTTCAGCACCTTGTCGTTGAACTCGGTCAGCATCTCCTTGTAATCGCCGATGCGGTCGCTCACAGTCGTATAGGTGTCCTTGGCGTTCAGCACCGTCCGCAGGGACTGGTACATCACGTCGATGACATCAAAGGCGCGTGTGTACCGGTCAAGGTCCACGTTCAGCTCCTTGTATTCCACGGTAGCGTCCTTGCTGTACTCGTGCAGCAGCTTGTTGCTGTATTCCAGGGTGGAACGTGCCAGCAGCAGGCTGCGCTGTTTCTTGTGGTCGTTGATGTAGGCTTCCACCGATACGATGTCGAAAGTCCATTGGGCTTTGGCGACATACGGCAGAAGAGCCAGCAGCAGGAAGGTCAAAGTCAGTCTCTGTCTCATCTTACGTCCTCCTTTCTGCCGTTCCCGTTGCGCAGGTTACGGGCATTTTCCACCCACCGTTCGTGGCATTCTTCCACAAGCGTGAGCCTGCGTCCTTCATCCGTGTCCAGTTCGGGCAGCACATCCTTCAACAGGTCGATGATGCTGTACTTGTAATGCATCATCTTCTCCAGCGACACGAGGTCGGCGTAGATTCTCGTGAGGCGGGTGTCCACCTCACGGGCGATTTCAAGGCGGTCGCTCGACCATAGCAGGTGGTACACATCGCCCGTAGGCGTGTCTTCCATCGGCGGCGTACTGGCATATTCGGTAGTAATCTTGCAGGAGGGGTATTCCCTCGCTATCTCCGCGATACGGTCGTTCACTTGCTTGGCCTTTTCCGCGTCCGACAGGTTCGGGTCGAGCGTCAGAACATCGGCCACATGGGTGTCGGTGTATTCCGTGGTCAGTTCCCATGTTATCTGCAGGATGGCACGGTGTATCTTGATGCCGAGGAAGTATTTGGGCTTCCTCGCGATCGAAAGGGTCGCCTTGAAGGTGATGACGCCGTTGATGTCCGTCATGGTGGCCTTGCGCACGAAGGTGTAACCGTTCCATGCTCCGCCGTCCTGCCACGTCAGGTTGTAGGCGGTCTTGCAGTCCTGCATGATGGCCGGGATGCGGTAGTAGTCGTCCGTCGCCACGGCATTGTCGCCGGCAGCCTCCGATTTTGCGTTTTCGTAGTCTGCCAGTTTTTGCTGCCACTCAGCCAATTCGCTCTTCAGTTCCTGTATCCGGGTCTGGTTGGCGTTGTACTGCTGCCGGTAAACGGCGGCGTCTTCCACGCTCGATTCGGAAATCTTCTTCAGCAGGGCGGCGTTCTCATCCTCCAGAGCCTTTATCTGCGACTGGAGGGCGGCGACCTGGTTCTCGGCTTCCTGTACCATCCCGTCCAGTTCCGAGGTGTCCAGTTCATTGTCCGTCACGGTGGTCTGCATGGCGCAGTCTTTTGAATGGCTGTTCAGCGAACTGCCGCACTTGCGGCATTTGTATTGGGTCGAACCCTGTCCGAGGGTCGCGCCGTCGGAACAGGTCACGCTGATGGTCACGCTCTCACAGCCCTGCAGTTTGGCGGCGTCCGTCGCCTGGTAGTAGTTCCGGGCGTCGGAGGCGATGTAATAGGTATAGCCTTCCTCGTTCTCGTTGATTTCCGACAGGCGGGCGTTGAGCTGCGCCTTGAAGGTGTTCAGGTCCATCGAATAAGAGTCAAATACATCCTCATAGATGACTTCCTCCCGGTTCCAGCTCTGGGTCACGTGGATTTCGTAGGCGTATGCCTTCTTAGTCTGTTTCCCGCCACGGCTGATGACATAGGCCTTCTGGCTGTAACGGATGGAGTAAGTGAAGCCGTCGTTTTGGTTGTTCAACTGCTGCACCCGGTCGCGCGACCATCCGGCATACCGCTCCGAGTTGGAGAGGGCCTGCTCGCGCTGCGAGGCGTTGGGATAGAACCCGGCGTCGGTGGTCTCGAAACGGGTCCATTCGCCGCCGTTCAGGATGCTGTTGTCGTCCGTGGGCGGATAATAGTCGCACAGCGACACGCTGCCTTGTTCCCGGCGGGCGATGTACCACCGCTGGGTGTAGTAATTCCCGGCGGCTTCGTCCATGTAGTCGGTAATCCACGAGGTCAGGTCGTAGTTGCTGAAGTCGAACAGCCCGGCCACATTCTCCGGACCGCCCACCATGTCGAGCAGGAGCCGTCCGGCATCCTGTTCCGCAGCTTCGTACAAGTAGCTGTAATGGTCATACAGGTGGAATATCTCTTCCACCTTGCCGTTCATCAGGTCATGGAACGAGCTGGTCTGCAGCAGGGCGTCGCCGATATTCCCGATGCCCGCCGTGGCCAGCCCCACACCCATGTTGTACAAATTGTCGAGGTCGCTCTGCAGGTTTTCTTTCGTGAAGTTGCCCGGTATGCGGGCCAGGTCGTCCAGCATCCGCTGCCAGTCAATGTTTCCCAGTTCGCTGAGCCGCAGCAGGGAGGCGAACTCTTCCTTGATTTCGAGAAAAGCCACGTCGGAAAAAGTCAGCGTGCTGTTGGTCACGATGCTCTCGAACTGCATGCACAGGCTCTTGGTGTCGTCGCACACTTTCATCAGGTAGCTGCCCCAGTAGAGGGCTGTCTGCGGGGATTGCAGCATCATCTTGGCCACCACCCAGATCTTCGGTATGATTTTCCGGGCGACCATGTTGTAGATACGGCGGTAATAGTAGTTTTCCGTGCTGCTGCTCCAGATACCGAGTTCGGACAGGGCCTTGTGTTCAAGGAATTTCGACGAGAAGATGCCGGCGGCGGCGACCTCCGCAGCCGTGTAGTGCTTGAGGATGTCGTCCACCTGCTCCCGGTAATAACTCTCGGCGACCGTCTCCGTACCGAAGGCGGCGGCCATCGCCGCCACGGTGCGTGTGTCGTAGTTCACGCTGTAATACTGGGCGTGGACATGCTGCACGGTGGCGAGCGACAAGAGCATTAGTATGAACGACAGCCGTTTCATGGTCATTTATTGCTGATTGTTTTTATCCCTCTTTTTCAGATTCAACACATGCCCCGCTGCATTCACCTTCTGGGCGAAAGGCAGGGACTTGCTTATGCCGCTGACATCCCAGTCGTGGCAGTAGGCTTCGATGGCTTCCTGGTGGCTGCAACGGAGTTCTTTCTTGTACAGTTTCAACGCTTCCTTCTCCGCGCGTTCGGTGGTGTAGGTCATATAGCATTCGTGCGGCTCCTCCACGCCGTACACGCCGCTGGTCGAACCACGCCGGATGAAAACCTCGCGGAAGAAGCTGCGCCCTTCCTTGTTCTCCAGACGGTTGATGGTGAATATCTTCTTGCAGTCCACGTCGGTCAGGCCCAATATGGCCTTGATGCTGTCGAACCGTTCCTTGAACTTGCTCTGGTCGAGCAGCATCACCACATCGGAGTTGTTGATGATGGCTTCCTTTACTATCTCGCTGCCGATGATGTCCTGTATCTCCTGCGTCACCACGCCCACCGAGGCCCAGAACTTTCTTGCGGTCTTGTACATGAACTTGATGTATTCGGCCATGAGCGGCGAGGCGATGGCCTTCCACGCTTCCTCTATCACAAGGACTTTCCGGTTCTTCTTGATGCGCATCTTCTGCAGGAACACGTCCATGATGATAAGCGTTACGATGGGAAACAGTTTCTTGTTTTCCTTGATGGCATCTACTTCGAAGACGATGAACGTTTCCGAGAACAGGGTAGTGTCCACGTTCTCGTTCAATATTTTGTCGTAGTTGCCGCCTTTGTAGAACGGCTGTATCATGTAGGTATATTTGTCGTAGTCTATCTCCGTGATGTTGTTTTCCAAACAGATAAGTTCCAACCGTTCACAAGAGTATTCATAGAAGGTATTGAACGACAGCGAGTTTACTTTCAAGGCTTTCCGCCGTTCCTCCAGCAGGCGTATCTTGCCGTCCACCTTTTGTTCCAGTTCCGGCAGGTTCTCTGCATTCCATCTGCCTTTCCGCTTCTCGGCGGCTATCAAGGTCTTGTGCAGGTTCTCGCGCTGCACGGGGTCGTAACCGTCGAAGCCGTGGAAGTAAACGTCGTAATAGTCCGTCACCATCTGCTCTACGATGCGGAACTCCAGTTCCGTGATTTTCGTGTCCGAACCTTTCCATATCAGCAGGATCAGATTTTTCAGGAAGTCTATCTTCTCGATGTTGAGTTCTGCCTGCGTGATGTTGAACGGATTCATGGTGATGGGCTTTTCCTCCGTGTAGCTGATGTACTTGCCGCCCAGGTATTCGCACAATCCTTCGTAGGAATTACCCGTATCGACCATCACCACGTCCGTGCCCTGCTCATGGAGCTGGCGCACCACGCTGTTCATGTGGAAGCTCTTTCCGCTGCCCGAAGGCCCCAGGCAAAAGAAGTTCGAGTTGTCCGTCAGCTTGTTCTTTCCCTCTTTTCCGGTGATGTCGATGGCCACAGGGACACCCTGACGGTCGGTGTAGTAGATTTTCAGCGGCGTATCCTCGCTGTGCTGGATATGTTCCTTATACATCAGGCACATGGCTGCGTCGCTCAGGGTCAGGAAACGGTCGTAGTCCTCGTTCAGGGCATAGCAGTTGCCTGGAAAAGAGGCGACGAACAGTTCCAGTTGGTTATAGGCGTGCTTGCTGATGTGGATGCCCATGCGACCGAAGGCATTCTCCAGATAATTGGTGCATTTCTGTATGTCTGTGTCGGCAGATACCCCTACAACAAGATTGAAATGACTGTACACGAGCATCTTGCTCTCCCTGGCAACTATCTCCTGCACACGCTTGATGTCCTCCACGGCCATCTGGTTGCCGGGATTGGGGATACTTGCGTGACGGTTCTTCTTTTTGTCGAGTGCCGCCAGTTCTCGCTTTTGGTTGGGCAGGAAGATGATCTGGTTATAGACCACCGTCTCGGCTTCCGGTATGCTGTCGATGACGGACAGCAGATCAACGGGCATCTCCGCATTGTTCACCTCTATATTGGTATAGGGCCTGACGAGCGAAGGCAGCGCGGCACAGTCCACATCCACGAGGCTGTACACCTTGCAACGCTTGCCGCCCATCGAGACCGTCTCATCGTCCACCTTGAAGTTGGTCATCGAGACAATCCTGTCCTTGAAGTTCATGGCGAAGTAGCGGTCAACGAACGCATTCGCCTGGGGCTTATCCAGGAACTCCGCTTGTATGCCCGCGTCATGGAGCTGGTCATGCACCTTGCGTATCTTCACGAGGAAGTCGCGCCACTTCTTGCCGTCGAAAGAGAACAGGCTGCTTTTCTTTGATTCCTGCGTAATGGTCAGGTAGCATACGCTGTCCGTGTACATCCGGCCTTTGAAGTACCGGAAATAGGCGGAGGATAGGAACTCGTGCCGGTCGCCCGTCACATCCTCGAACTGCTTGCGCACGAACACGTCCTGCTTGTGTATCGCATAGCCTTCGCCCAGCGTCTGTGCGACGGCGGTGAGCAGGCTTGTGAACTCGTAGTAGCTGTCGATGTTGGCCGAATACTTCTGCACGGGGTTCTCCATCCGCAGGACGGCCGAGTATTCCCCGGTCTTGGTGTACAGCACCCCGATGCCGTCCACGTCCTCCACGGTGAAATAGATGTCCTGGAAGATGCGCTTGCGCTTGCCGCCCGTGCCGAAGGCATGGACCGAAATGGCCATGCCCGCACAGAGGGCGATGAAAATCAGTATGATGTACAGTGTCATTGTCGGTTGCTTTCTGCTTAAGTAAGGGCAGACTCGCCTGTTCCAAAGCGGGCCTGCCCGGGTTCAACATTCAATAGGCCACGCGCTCTCCGTCATGGCTTTTTCTTTTTTCATATCTTCTTCGAGCGGGCATAGACATACACTCCTTTCCGGTTCTTCTTGGTGTGAAGGCCTTTCCTTTGCTTGAGGATGATGAGCGAGATGCCCGCAGACAGGATGACGGCCAATACCACCAGTCCGGCCACGAAACCGGCAAGGCAGTAGGCAATGACGAAACCGACAATGGCTCCGCCTGCCGAACCCGCCGCCCAGTAGATATACCGTCCTTGTATGCCCATGAACTCAAGAGGCCGCTGAAGCCCCTTGAACAACGGGTAGTCCGGATAGCGTTCGTCCCTGCCTTTCATCGCGTCTCCTTTTTAGCCGCCGATACCGAAAAACAGCGGAAGTGCCTGTGCCGCCGCAATCAGGAAGATGCAGGCGCCCACGACCATCATGATTTTCTTCTTGACATCTTGCTCTTCGTTGTTCATCGCGATATAGACGCTGATGGCGCCCACGATGGCCACGACTCCGGCGATGGCATAGCACAGCTTCACCATGATGGGTACATACTTGGCGATTTCCTCCGCCACGGTGGTCAGGGCGTTGGTTCCGGCCGTGTAGTCGCCTGCGGTGTTCTGCGCCATCAGTGCGGCAGGCCCCGACACCAACAGAATGGCGAGCATCGCAACCTTGTACAATACTTCGCCTACGATTCTTTTCATTGCATTCTTTAACTTCTTCATTCTCGTTGCTTTTAGTGATTACTATCATTGATATTCTGAATCTCTTTTCTATATGCGGTAGCCGAAAAAGGCCGGGAATACGATGGAGGCGCCTATGATGAACATGCACGCCCCGAACAGCATCAGGATGGATTTCACGATGCCGTCCTCTCCCGTGTTCCATTTGATATAGATCTGGAGCGCGGATATGACGGCCAGCACGGAGGCGACCGCATAACAGATGTAAAGGACGTACAGCATCATCGTCACCACGAAGTCGTGCATGGTGGCAAGCGCATCCGCTCCCCATGAATAGTTTACGGCTCCGCTCTTGGCGAAGGCGAAGCAGGGAATCGTGAGCATCAGCAAGGCGCATACTGTCTTCTTCGTTTTCATCGCTAAATTTTGTCCATCGGTTTCCACGCCATTGCGGGACGGTTCTCCAGACGGCCGCCGGAAACCATCGCCTTGTACATATCGTCCGCTGTGAATGCCTCTGACAGGTAAGGGGTACTGTCCTCCATTTTCGCCTCGGCTTCGGCCTTCATACGTGCAAACCGCTCTTCGGCCGATTCCTTGTCTGTGTCTGCCGCGCCGTCCTGTATGGAAGTGCCGGAATTATCAAATGCGGTCTCGTACTTCTCCGTCCCGACGTTGAATCCGGTCTCGCTTTCCGTCACCGCCACGCTGTCCTGCCCGTCATCGGGGTCGAGTTCAAAGACTTCCTCGTCCGTCCTGCCCTGGCTTCTCTTTCGGTACAGGTCCCTGGCGATGTTGGCCGCATAGTAAACGACGTAGATTGCCGTCAGAATGATTGCGAATATAAAGTATGATTTCATATCCTAATATGAATTTTATTTTGTATTCAAAATTTGATTTGCAAAGAAAATCCATCTGTTCTATATTAAGAAATAATTGAAATACAAATTGCTGCTTCCTTAATAAGATTTATGGTATTTCTAAAAATCATACTCTAAAATCATATTCTGACAGCTGTTTCATACTTGAAAATGCGCATTGGCAGACAAAAAAAAGAAGCCCTCCGTCAGGAGAGCTTCATAAATTCTGACACGCTGGCCAGGTCAGCGTCTTTTGCCTCTTAAATAGTCGTTCAGGTCTTTGTAGCCGTCGTACCGGTAGGCTTCGTTGTTGACTTTCCCGGTGAACAGCATGGCGATGGTTTCCACAGTCTTCTGTCCGGCAAGGTCATTGTCGAGGTAGCAATGGATGAACGGATATTCCTGCAAGTGTCCCAATGCCTTTTTAAGGTTGTTTACGGAGTTCATCACGAGATGGTCGCAAGGAACTTCAAGGCATATCTCCCTGTCTCCGGCCTGCCGCAGGGTCATATAGGAGAGAAAGTCCATGAATCCTTCGAAGACGCACACGTGGCCCTGCGTCTCGCCGTGCGTATGGCTTATCAGCGAAACATCCTTATTCTTCAGGCAGCCCTTGTAGTAAGGGTTGCGCACTTCATAGCCTCCTGACAGATTACAGAATGCCAGTCCGAAATAGTGTCGCTTGCGCAACTCATAATGCACTTCCTTGCAGAATATCTTTCCGATGTCGGCATCGATCATCCGGGAATGGAGGTACGACAGCAGCGCATGGTGTCGTAGCGGCACCACCCTTATATCCTTCATTTCCGCTTCCACCGGCCGGAGCATCACCGCCGGAAGCCGAACCCTCGGCAGTTCATTGGTTCCGGCGTGCCGTTCGATGCAGGCCAGCACCTCGCTTACACTGTCCGTTCCGTACAGGTGCTTTCCCAGTTCCACGAGGTCGCCCCCGGTAGCCGCCCCGAAGTCATACCATTCATTGAGCCGGTCGTTCACCTTGAACGACGGCGTCTTTTCTTCCCTGAAAGGGGAAAGATACCAGTATTGTCCCCCGCGCGCATTCTTCGGCTCATGGCCGAGAAGTCGCAGGTAGTCCACAATCCGTATTTGTTTCGCTTCCGATATGTTCATGTGCATCCTGTGTTTAGTATGGTTTCTTTATATATACCCGCAAACTAAACCGATACGGCTCAGATGCTGAAATTCTCGTTGTAACGGTATTCCCGGCCATTCTTTTGTATCGCGTTATGTTGAATCAGGAACTTACACAGATTGACCAGGGTATTTCTTCCTCTGGTGTAACCGATGCTGTCATATCCCTTTTTTAGTGCGTCAAGCAATGCCTGATAGCCAAATGAGGTGTTGTCGGAAAAGGCGACTTCCAAAGCAGAACGGTGTAGCTGTTCTGTCATGTCAAGGTATGAAGACAGCCTGTCTTTCTTGTTCATCTTAAATTGATAGTCTTTTACCAAATGGGGAAGCGAGTCTTCTCCGATTTCAAAGGCAAATGGTACAAACTCTTTATCCCTGATATGCATAGCTCTTACTTCACTGATTCTTCCGTTTTCTATATTTTTGGAGATTTGCAAGATGGTTTCAGCTTTATTATTCAATTCGGTACCGATATGCCCCCTGGTATTGTCATCTCCTTTATTCAGGTGGAGTACCGTATGGATGTGAAGCTCGTAATAGCTTGACCATCTCATCAGCTCATTAATAATATCAAGTGACTCGCTTGGACTGTTGATGTCATGGATTAAGTCGCGTATTCCATCTATGATAACCAGCCCGATATTTTTTTCTTCATGGAGGGCCCATTTGATGATGTCCCTGCGTTGGTCGGGAGTGTATTCGCGGAGAACAAAAAACTCAATGCGGTCATTCTCCTGGTCTATGGGCATACCTGCCAGTTTCAGTATTCTTTGAAGTACCTTATGACAGTGGCATTTGCTCTGTTCCGTATCAATATAAAGGATACGGTTCTTGCACGGAGGCAAGTCAGCTTTGTATTTCAATACCTCTCTTCCGGAAAGCGCCGATGCGACTATGGCGCTTACATTGAAGGTCTTTTTGCTTTTAGGTTTCCCCGTGGATGCACTGAAATTGCCTAATGTGGCTATGGTCACACCGTCAATCTGGACAATCTCTTGAGGGAAATCGTATTGTTCTGTGACATTGAGCCGGATATATTTCAGCAGCGACTTGTATTTCGCCTCGTCTATTCTGTGCGTATCCGGAAACATAAAATTAGATCTTTCCGTTTCCATCTCTTCTTGTTCTGCGTTTACGTTTGTTGTTGTTTTCAAGGCGATACGACATAACATTGGCCTGTTTGTCGATTTCTTCGTAGGAGAAACATGGATTACGTCTTATCCAGTCGTTCAGGTCGTCCCGGAGTACGAATATGTTCTTGCCGTTGGGCTTGTAAACGGTAAGTTCCTTGGTGGATGTCAGCTTATAGACAAAGCTCTTGGATACTTGCAGATACGCTGCAACTTCGTCTATGTTCAGAAAATCCTTTGCCGCATATGCTATCTTTTCCACGTTTTTCAGATGAGCCAGCAGTTCGTCCAGCTTGGCGAAACGTTGCAGGTAGTTCTCTACTCTTAATATTTCCCTCTGAAAGCCCTCCAATGTATTTCCCTCAATGAAGACACTTAGCCTTTCAATGCGGGATAGTATGATGTCCATGTCATTCTTTTTCATAATACGTTGTTTTTAATTGCCATTTCCTGATGGGGTTTCACTTGATTTCTCAAAGCCCAGTCGCACAACTCTTTCCTGTTGAAATAGACGAGTTTGCCGTTGGGCTTGTAATGGGGGATTTGTTTGGAGGCGGTCAGCTTGTAGATGTAGCTCTCTGACAGCCCCAGATAGGCGGATGCCTCGGAAATGGTCAGCACTTCTTTGGTAATCCACATGCGCTCCTTTATCTGACGGACAAAATTCTCTATATTGGGAATTTTATCGACTTCGCCGATTCGCTGCTCCAAGGATTGGATACGTTCGATGGGTTTCTCGGATGTCATTTTGGAAACTATGTTTTCCATCTGTCTGATATATCGGAAAACTGGACTGCTTCCACTGTTTGTTCTTCGTTGTTTCATTTATTGCTAAAATTAAATTTGACAATAGAAGGTTTGCCCTCCGCAGTTATTGATTACGGAGGGCAAAGTTATGGACAGCTTCCTGATGAGCATGTTGATAGTGTTGAGTGTCAACGTTTCTATCAACACGACTCTCAACAAATTTGCTTTCTTTTAGTCTATTTCTTTGTCTTTGATTAGCTTTATGTACCGGTCTATTGTCGCGAAGAATTTCTTTTCAGAGATACTCGGTTGTATGTCCTTTATCCTGTTAAGGGTAGAGGATAGGTCATGCTGATTGAGAAATTTCTTACCGGAAGAACTTCTGACAAGCTGCTTTTTGGCAATGACCGATTGCCAGTCATACGGTATGATGTCGTGCATGGCGAGTTTGTCAAGTAGCAACACCAACCGTGTGTTGTTTTTCGATGTGACCGGATTTAACATGGCTTTCTCATATCGGGTGATGACATCGTTCACATCCAGTTGTTCTATAAACAGGCCGACCTCATTGACAAGCTGTACAATGAGGCCGATTGTGTCTTTGTCAATCAATGGCTCATAGGAATCTGGCAAAGGGGGCTGTTCTGATTGACGGCTGTTTTGGAAACTTTGTATCCGGGATTTTGTTTGGAGATGTTCGGATGTATTGAATGTATCGAGCAATTTTTTAATTTGGGTTTCGTCTAAGGTGGACTGACTGAAGTATTGGCATACCAGCTTTTCATGGTTTTCCAATAGCTCTGAAACAATGCAATAATTCTTCTGATGTTCATTCTTGCTCCAAGCGTCAGTAGCATCGTGGTATTGCGTCGAATGAATAAAGTCAAGCATGAAGCGCCTGTAACATTTTCTGTGAGTTAGGACTTCAGCTTTATAAACTTCATGGGCTTGATAGACCAACCGGAATAACCCTTGTTCACCGGTTTGCGCAGGAGTCTTTCCGGCTCCGCGCATCGCTCTTTTCAAAAAGAGAGAGGAGCAAAGTTAAATTCTTTGTCATTGCTTGATTGAATTTGATGTTAGGTAATATATGCTTTAGCCTTTCTATCGGAGGCTGTTGCTTCCTTTTTTATTGTACAACTATTATACTCATCAGCAATTCTTTTCAATTCTATGTCATAGGTATCCAGTTTCCCTTTACTTATGATCGACCGGAAATTGCATCTTAGGCTTTCCCGGTTTATGGGCTTGCCTTCTCGAATTTGAAAGCAGTTGGCGCATTTTGTCCAAAAGTCAAAAGGATTATCTGCTCTGAATGACAAATAAACGAAGTACATGAGTGATACCTGACTTTTTATCCATAATACAGGCCGGGTAAATACCGTTTCATCAAAAATTCCCATGAATATATCAATTGAAGTGGTTGGCGAAATATATCCGCCATTGATGAGCCCTGAAAATACCGCTTGTTTCTTTTCTTCGCTTTTGTCTGAATAGAACACCTCTTTGCCAATGTGGATAATCCGCCCTTTATTTTCCACTTTTTCTTTTGCGGTTTCTTCAATATGGTTAAATTCTTCACAGATGGCTTTTAGTCTGGTGTCAAATCTATCCATCCACCCTAAGCGTTTAATCGAGCTGTAACCTGACTTAAAACATGCTATATGGGGAGCTTTTCCGTTGATTAGAAAACATTTTCCGCCTTTTACCCATAAATTCTTCTTGTTCCATTTGCCAAAAGCCAAATATAAAAAATATGCCAGCAAGCGTTGCTCCTTAATCCATTCGACAGGTTTTACAAACTTCGCTTTGTCAAAAATCCCATTAAAGACATCGAGCGTTGTATCAGGAGCAATATACTTGTATTTTATCAGCTCGTTGTACATCTTGGTTATATCTTCTGGACTTTGTGGGGTATAGAAGGTCTCAATCCCACACGATGACTCTAAGGGCGAAAAGTCCACTTCTGGATAAAGGGATTTCGCGTATTCGTAGAATTTGGTCCTGTATTTAGGGATACTGCATGTGCTGATTCTATACGAGGTAGTATGGCTCCATTGTTTCTCGAAATCTACATAAATTCGTGGAAATTTGCATATAGAAGATACTGCAAATGCAATGACTCTCAGTTGTAGTGTTTTTGTATCTGGAGTTGGCTGGAAATGATTGTCCAACAGTCCGGCATCAACGGCTCTTTGCAAAAGGGTTGCTACTTGCTCATTGGCCAGCGTCTCTACCAAATCCTTGTATTGGCCTTTTTCTTCACGCTGATACTGCCTGCATATTTCAAATAATGACTGTAACCTTTTAATAGAATCAATAAGTAGTGTCACGCAAGCAGTAGGAGTTATGTCTTCCTTGTGTTTTGCCAGATACTTTTTTATTTCGTCTGTATATCCTATGCTTGTAATTTGCCGTGCAAGGGAAGGGGATGGCTCTTGGCTTATATATTGCTGTATGTCTGCCGTCCATTCCGCTAACATTAATAACTGAGGTGTAAGAAAAGAAAAATCCAGAATAGTGTCTATGTCTATCCCATATTTTAATTCTCCCAGAATCTTGTTTATCTTGGCTACTTTTATAACGAAATCTTGTCTTGTCATAAATCAAATGCTGTTAACCGATTTCCGGAATAAGTGATACTGCGTTCTGCTTGTTCTTATCAAGAACCTGTAGGCTCGGCTGTCGGCGCCATGCCACCTTACGGTGGTAGGTTTCCGAC
>ENA-UOJA01000197-UOJA01000197.1-human-gut-metagenome-genome-assembly--contig:-C19-NODE-197-length-61956-cov-463.009644_pt1 | contig 61956 bp, 44 predicted proteins | sample MGYA00242337_ERZ723884 | MGnify/ENA metagenome assembly ERZ723884
CAAGCCCATTGGCAGAATTAAGTATGCACTAAATTAATTCCGCCAACAGGTTATACATTGAATGATATAGACAAGGATGCTTTGAATAAGTACAGACAGCTATTTAAGCTCTCTTCACCAGATCATCCTTGGTTGGCCTACGATGATGTGGAGTTGCTGCGCATGTTAGGCGGTTATCGCAAAGACCGCCAGACAGGCGAAGAAGGCTTTACCTTGGCAGGACTGCTCATGTTCGGCAAGAGTCAGGCAATAACTGATCCCGAGTGTGCTCCTCATTTCTTTCCTGACTATCAGGAACATCTGACTGAGGATGAAGATGTAAGATGGACCAACCGCATTTGGCCAGATGGTACATGGGAAGCCAATCTATTTAACTTCTATCAAAGAGTACTTCCAAGATTACAGTCTGTGTTGCCCAAACCATTCAAATTGGAAGATAATATTCGTAGGGAAGAAACACCTGCTCATGTAGCTGTTCGTGAAGCCCTTATCAACCTTTGCATTCATGCAGATTATACAGAAAACGCTTCACTTGTGGTAAGACATAATGCCAATGGCTTTATATTCTCTAATCCCGGTACGATGCTTGTTTCAAAAGAACAGTATTATACGGGTGGAGAAAGTGTATGCCGCAATAAGTCTCTTCAGAAAATGTTCGCTATGCTGGGTGTAGCCGAGAAGGCTGGCAGTGGTACGGATAAGATTATGAAGGGATGGAAAGAATCCAACTGGCGAGCACCCAAAATAGACATCAAACAGGAACCTGACAAGGTGGTTCTGACGATGCCTATGGAATCTCTTCTTTCAGAGAATGCAAAGGCTAAACTGGAGGAGAAGTTTGGATTTGTGGTTAACTCATTTGAACACAATGTGTTGTCTGTACTTGCTTTAGCAAGTGACGAGGGGTTTGTGACCAATGAAAGATTGCGCTATTCGCTCAACCTTCATAAAGCACAGATTTCTGAATTATTAAAACTCATGTGCCATAATCAGCTTCTTGAGCCGCAAGGTTATGGCCGTGGTATGAGGTACTATCTACCAAAAGATAAGTTGAATGTCTTTCGGACAGAGGCTAATATAGCAACCTCGGACGATAATAGTGCAACCTCGGACGGTAATAGTGCAACCTCGGACGATAATAGTGCAACCTCAGAAAATAAGGTGACAACCTCACATGATAAGGTGGCAACCTCAGAAAATAAGGTGGCAACCTCAGACGGTAATAGTGCAACCTCCAAGAATAAGGTGGCAACCTCGGACGATAATAGTGCAACCTCGGAAGTCATCAAAACAAAGAAACGTATGAAAAAAGAGGATTTGTGGCTAATGATGGAGAATGTATGTGAGGATTGGATTTCTATAGAAAACATAGTTGCAGCAACGGGGCTTAGCTATTCGTACCTTAGAAATACGGTAATTCCTCAAATGATTAAGGAAAAGCAGCTTGTAATGATGTATCCAGGCACTCCCAATCATCCTAAGCAGCAATATAAACATAAGGAATAGTTCATTATGGCAGAATCAAATAAAGACAAAATACAGAAAGTGCTCAGTGAGCAGTTCAACAAGCATCGTTACATCTTTTGGTACGATGCCGAAGGCGCGATGGAAGAGCTGGTCACGGGCTTAGACATAGAGGGCGTGACCATCCTCACGCTCTCGCACAACGCCTTCTCGCTGAAATACCGCATCGTAAATGGCGACCAGCCCGCGCGTGGTTTCTTGATCTATAGCAAAGAGGCGGAACCGGAAAAGGAGAACAACTGGCTGCTCGACTTGCAGATGGAGGGCATGAAGTTTAGTGCCGACATGGCGTCGCTCTACGCTACGGAGTGCAACATCCCTATGGAACTCAAGGAACGCATCATCGATGAACATCTGGAGTTCTTCAAGGTAGCACGCCATCGCGAAAAGTTGGCCGAGGTAGTGCGTGCAGGCATGAGTGGAACCGAAATCATCAGCCGGATGCTGGCCGTGGCGGCTCATACGCCTATTGCGACTTACGACCTGCTGACCTATATGTTGGCGGATGAGTGCATCCACGAGAAGAGCGACCTGCAAGACCGATTGGAGAAGTACAACTTGCTCGCTACCTATTGGGAGATGGCCGAGAAGGCCTTCGGCTACGACAAGGCCCACCAAGTGAAGGACCTCGTCATCGTGTTGTTCCAAGATGAGTTGGCCAGCATTTTGGGCCAAAGCAAGCTGACCAACGAGGCGCATATCTTCATGCGCGACTGGCGCGACAGCCGTCAGTATGGCGAGATGTACAAACTTTGGGCCTCCCAGCTGGAAACGGAGCTAGGCATCATGCCGCAGATTCAAGGGGAACCCATCGAACGGCTGGTGCGCATCGAAACCTTCCCATGTGTGGATAAGGTCATCGCCAAGTATATCCACAAGGAAGTGAAGCATGGCACCATCACGGCTGAGAAATTGGAATCCATTGTAGAAGAACGTCGTAACAAGATATTCTTCTGTGTAGCCGCTCATACCATCAATGCATTCTTAGAGGCTCGGCGCTTGCTGGAAACCATCGAAAAGCTGGCGACTGGGCTGAGCATCATTTCGGCCGAAGAAGGTTTTAAGCTCTATACCAGTGAGCTGTATGTGATTGACCAACACTACCGCCATTTCTTCCGTGAGGCGAAATTGGCAGAGAGTACGAACTTGATTGGTGATATCACGCCCAAGGTGGAGCAGGTCTATACCAATAGCTTTCTTTCGGCTTTGGCTGCCAAGTGGCAACCGGTGGTGGATGCCATGGAGCGTTGGTCTATCTCAGGCGTTTATTCTCAGCGCACCTTCTTCACTACCTATGTGGCGCCCTTCATGCAGAAGGGCAAACGATTGTTTGTCATCATCAGCGATGCGATGCGTTACGAGACGATGGTGGAACTGGAAGGCCGCATAGCCCAGGAAAATCGTATGGAGACCGACCTTAAGCCGGCGATGCTTTGTGTGCTACCCTCTTATACCCAACTGGGCATGGCAGCGCTTTTGCCACATCGTGTACTGTCGTACGAGAAAGAATCGGATGAGGTCTTTGCGGATGGTGTGAGCACAAAGGGAACTGCCAATCGTACCAAGGTGTTGCAAGCCAGCATGCCCAAAAGTATCGCCATCAAAGCAGAGAACTTCTTGGAGGTGTGCAGCAAGGATTGGGTGAAGGATTATGACCTCGTCTACATCTATAGCAAAACCATCGACGATGTGGGTGACAATAAGGATACTGAAACACTTGTATTCAAAGCCACAGAGGACGAAATGGATAAGATTGTTCGACTGGTAAAGGTCATCAGTTCGAGCAATGGTACCAATATTCTCATCACAGCCGACCATGGCTATATCTACCAAAACGAAAAGCTCGACGAAACGGACTTTACCGATTTCAAGGCCCAAGGAGGCACTTGCTACATCGAAGATCGCCGTTTCGTGATTGGTCGTGGCCTTTGGGATGGAAATGGGGCTAAGAGCTGGAAGAGCGAAGAAGTAGGAATCAAAGCAGGGGTAGATATTCAAACCTGTAAAGGATTGAACCGTATTCGCAAGCAAGGTTCAGGCACGCGCTTCGTGCATGGGAGCAGCATGCCGCAGGAAGTGGCTGTACCGGTACTGCATGTCAACGTGAAGAAGAAAACGGACGTTAAGCAGGTGGATGTGGATATTCTGGGCAAGCAGACACGTATTACGCAGATGAGCCAGTCGGTGAAGTTCTACCAAACGGAAGAGACAACGGAGAAGACGAAAGGCATCACCCTCCGGTTGGGCTTCTATTCGGCAGAAGGTGAGATCATCTCCGACCAAGTGATGTTGACATTTGATAGTGCCAGCACCGATTCCATGCAGCGTGAACATAAGCATACGTTCAAGTTTAAGAACATCATCTCGAAGTTGAACGGACAAGTAGTAACACTTCGCATGGAGAAACTGATTGAAAACTCCGATCAGTTCGCTCCCTACCGAGAAGAAGAATATAAAGTAAGTGTGATGTTTGAAGCAGAGTGGTGATATGAATGAATTAGACGCAAAACTCAACGAATACTATGGTGGTAAAGTGGTTCGCAAGGACCTCACCAAAAGTATCAAGGAAGGTGCCAATGTGCCCAGCTATGTATTGGAGTACCTGCTGGGTATGTATTGCGCCACCGACAATGAAGACGATATTGAACAAGGGGTAAGCATGGTAAAACAGGTGCTGGCCAATAACTTTGTACGTCCGGATGAAGCGGAGAAGATTAAGTCGAAAATCCGTGAGAAGGGTCGTTACAAGATTATTGACAAGGTATCAGCCAAACTCAATGAGCATACAGACTGCTATGAGGGAAACATTTTCAATATCAACATCAGTAAAGTGCTGATAGATGATGCTTACATCAAGAAATATGAGAAGCTGCTGTGTGGTGGCATTTGGTGCATCATCGATATGGAGTACCTCTACGATGAAAACAGCAAAGGAAGTCCCTTCACCATTGCTTCGCTCAAACCGATACAGATGCCGGCCACGGATATGAACGATTATGTGGACGGTCGCAAGCACTTTACACTCACAGAGTGGATAGAGATTATCTGCCGGAGTGTGGGTATGGAGCCATCGAACCTCGACGAGAAGACGCGCTGGCACCTGGTGGCTCGCATGATTCCGTTTGTAGAGAACAACTATAATCTCTGCGAATTGGGGCCACGAGGTACTGGTAAGTCGTATGTCTATGATGAGTTGTCGCCTTATTCGATTCTCATCTCAGGTGGACAGACCACGGTGGCCAATTTGTTCTACAACATGGGCCGTCATCAAGTGGGTTTGGTAGGTACTTGGGATGTCGTGGCATTCGATGAAGTGGCAGGCATTCACATGAACGACAAAGACGGCATTCAGATTATGAAGGGCTATATGGCCAACGGCTCGTTCAGCCGAGGCAAGGAAAGTATCAATGCTAATGCCTCGATGGTATTTGTAGGCAACATCAATGGCAGCATCGAAAACATGGTCAGAGTCAGTCATCTGCTTTCTCCTTTTCCTAAGGAGATGATTGATACGGCCTTCTTCGACCGATTCCATCACTATCTGCCTGGTTGGGAAATCCCCAAGATGCGTCCGGAATTCTTCACGGATGCCTATGGTTTCATCTCTGACTATTTCTCGGAATGTCTGCGTGAACTGCGCAAACAAAACTTCGGTGGAGCAATCCAGAAATATTTCCGCTTGGGCAAAGATTTGAATCAGCGTGATACGATAGCCGTCAAGCGCACCGTGAGCGGACTACTGAAGTTGCTCTTTCCGGATGGTAGCTATCAGAAAGAGGATGTACGCCAATGTTTGGAGTATGCCTTAGTGGGGCGTCGTCGCATCAAGGAGCAGTTGAAAAAGATAGGCGGACTGGAATTTTATGATGTACACTTCAGCTACATAGATTTAGAGGATGGTGAGGAGCGTTTTGTGAGCACGCCCGAAAACGGTGGCTCTGCCTTGATTCCGGAAGGTGATTTGCAACCCGGCGCTCTCTATAGTATCGCTCATCAGCCGGGTGACGGTCAGATAGGTCTTGTACGCTTGGATCTGCAGGTAATGCCGGGTAATGGAAAGTTCACCCATACCGGTTTCGGTAGTGGCAGCGCCATCAGCGATGAACTGAAGGAGGCGGTGAACTATTGCCGTAGCAACTTATCGCGCATTACACAATCGGCCCAATTCGGAGAAAACGAGATGCACCTCAAAGCGACCGACATCAATGGTATAGGTACGTTGCAAGGTCTTGAACTGGCTGTCTTCGTTTCACTCGTATCGGGCTTGACAAACCGCCCCGTACAGCCACAAATGTGTGTACTTGGCTCCATGTCCATCGGTGGTACCATCATCCCCACCACTGACCTCGCTGGTGCTTTGCAAATAGCCTCCGATGCCGATGCCAAACGCATTCTCATCCCTGTGGCTGATATGATTCAGTACGGCAAAGTGCCGGCCGATCTTATCGCTCAGTTTAGTTTAGAAGTATATTCAACTCCCGTAGATGCTGCGTTTAAGGCATTGGGGATAAAATAATATGATATACCCCAGTTCGGGATAGTTTCTATCTTCAACTTAATTAGGTTGACCGAGTTTAAACAAAAAAAGAGGAGTGTGGAATGTGCGGAAACTGGTCCACACACTCCACACTCCTCATTTATAGAAGTCAGGATATGTATTTTAATACTTTGCGCTGAATGTAGCTACAGACAACGTGCGGAAGAGTACGCCGTCCTCGGTGTCCATGAAGTCGCCGTAGATGCGCATCTGCTTGCCATCGAAGCGCACTGTCATGTCGGCGAAGTCGTTGTCGTCGTCATCGTCGTCGTCGTCGTCCCAGTCGAACGTCTCCCAGCAGCGCAATACGCCGTTATAAGGGTCAGTCCACTCCCATGTTCCGATTTCAACATCGCCGTCTACGTAGAAGCAAACGAAGGTGCCGCACGGCGAGAAGATCACGCGGTAGCAGTAGTCGTCATTGTCGTCAATGAGGTCGTCCTCGTCGAAGCCCATGCCCTTGCCCTCAGGAGTGAGCGTTGTCTGCTGCATAACGCGGCCTTTCTCGAGCCACTGCTTGCCGTAGCCGATCATCACGTCGCCGGCGAGCAGCCAGTTCTCTGCGCTGTCCATTCTCCACGAGCGGCAGATATGGCGGAGCGGGTCGTCCTGCTTGGTGGTTGTATCGATGGTGACGGTGATTGTTATAGACACGCCAAGACTGTTGGTGTATGTCACTGTGGCTGTTCCTGTCAGCTTTCCGTCCTTTATCTCTATCTTGGTGTTGTTGCTCAGCTGATAAACGCCTTCCTTAACGCGAGTGTATGTACCGTAGATGTAGAGACCGCCGTCGATGACAATCGTGCCGCTGGCGTCAACGGCGCGTGTCTTTAGCGGCTGGCCGCCCGACTTCTTGAACATTGTCGAACCGTCGGCTGCGCGCGTTACGCTCATCTTGCTCTTGGGCAGCTTGCCTGCCTTCGGACTGGTGATGAGGAAGTGGCCGTCGGCGAAAAGCTCAATCGAGGCGAACTCCTGGTTGGTATTGCCCCACGACTTCACGTTCAGCTTGATGGCGTCGTCGGCATTCTTCTCCTTGTCGCAATTGCCTACTTTAAATTCTTTTGATGGCTTGGCGCTGTCTGGTACGCCCAACTGTCCATTGTTATCGTCGCTGTCGCAGGCTGTAAAACCAAAAGCTACCAGGGCGATAAGAAACGAGAAAAGAGTTTTTTTAATCATAATAATAGGTTTTTAAATTAATAGATAGAGTTAACAGATAAGTATGTGTGTTTTTGTTATCATTTCAGCTATTTTTGATGCAAAAACGAAAGACTTACACACGTTTCATATACTGATTGCAAAGATATGCGTTAAAAACATACGCAACAAGAAGATATTCCTAAAAATCCTAAAAGCGCAGCAAGCGTTTAGTTAAAAAAATATTGCTGTCTGCCAAAAGTCTTCGGAAAGAAGAAACTTTTAGCTGACAGCAATAAAATATGTACTAATTCTTTAATTTTTGTTTTATGCTTTGCCTGTTGTTTCAAGTGCATTATTGCTCAAAGTGCATTACTTGAACAGCTGCGGGATGAACAACAGCGAGTACTGACGCCAGTTGCTCCAGAGATGGCCGCGTGAGCTCTCGTGGAATGTGTACTTCAGACCGTCCTTGTTCATGCGCTCCATGAGCTGCTTGTTGAACGGCATCAGTCGGTCGGCGTTGCCGCAAGCGATCCAGTAGAGTTTCGGGTTGCTCTGAGCCAGCTTAGAGAGTTTGCCGTCGAGGTTGGCGTATGCCGGAATCGCCTCCATATTGATCTTTGTGAAGTCAACGCCAGCAGAGTAGAGACCGATGTAGTTGAACATGTCAGGATAGTTGGCTGTGATCATAAGCGTGTGCATACCACCCATCGACAGACCGGCGATAGCACGGTGCTGCTTGTCGGCTATGGTGTTGAACGTAGCGTCAACATAGTTCACTATTTCGGGGAAAGCCATCTCGTAGAGTCCGTCCTTGTAGTGAGGGAGGAAGTTGGTCATCACCGGCTTGTAGTTGAGGTTCTCTGCAGTCTCGCCTGCAGCAGCCTGCTTGCCGAAGTTGCCGTTAGGCATTACTACGATCATCGGTTCGCACTTGCCCTCAGCGATGAGGTTGTCCATGATGCGCGAGATGTTGCCAAGCTCGAGCCATGCGTTCTCGTCGCCGCCACTTCCGTGGAGCAGGTAGAACACCGGATACTTCTTGTCTGTCTTGCCGTATCCGGCAGGCAGATATACGTTCATGCGGCGGTCGGCATTAACGGTGTTAGAGTGATACCACACTGTGCGTACCTGTCCGTGAGCTACGTCCTTCACCTGATACTCGTCGGCAGCGCCACCTCCAACATAGAAGATGCTGAACACGTTGCCCACGTCGCGGCGTGTGAACGGATTGACCGGGTCGACGCTTACCACGCCGTCTACGTCGAAGCGGTATGTGAACATCTCTGAGGTGAGCTGCGGAGTGGTGTACTCCCATACGCCGTCCTTGCCCTTCTTCATCGTGCCCTGACCATTGTTCTGTTCCCAGTCTGCCAGCACCTTCACGCTCTTGGCCTTTGGAGCCTTGATGCGGAATGTAACGGTGCGGTCGCTGTTCACCTGCGGCGAAACCAGCTTGCCTTCGCGGAACGAGATGTTCTGCTGTGCGCTCATGCTCAAAGATGCGAGCAGAGCAGCCATTGCTACAAAAATTCTTTTCATAGATTTTGCTTTTAATTAAATGGTTATTATGTATTCCTATTACTTATTTATACTACTTGTCTATACTGTCTGTTCTACTCTGATTTTAGAAGTTGAGCTTTGCGCCGAACTCCACCGTGAACGGGCGGATATAGTTGCCTGCCATGATGTTGCCTGCATACTGCGAGCCGTCGGTGATGAGTTCAGAGCCAGGGATGGTGCCCTGAGCGCCGCGCTGGTTGAGGAAGTTGACGACGTTCACGTTGAATGTGAGCATCTTGCTTGCCTTGTAGCTTGCGCCGGCGAATGTCTCCCAGCGTCCGTTGAAGTATACCGAGTTGCCTACGTTAGCATACTGCTTGCCGTAATAGCGGAACGAGGCCCAGATATTGAAGCGATCGTATGTGTAGTTGGGGTCGAGCTCAACGATAAGCTTCGACTGCTTTGTAACGGTCTTGCCGCTGAAGTCGTAAGTCTTGTTGAATGCCTCGAACTTGTAGCCTGTGTATTTCGGGCTCTGCAATGTGACCATAGCGTGGAATGTGAAGCCCTTGAACGGTGTGAACATAGCGTCGGTGGTCCATCCCATTGTCTCGATACCGCTTGATGCGCCTACCATTACGGGGTCTTCGTTCGGGTTCTCGCTCATCACGGTCAGACGGCTGTAGTCGTTGGTGCGGCGTGCGAATGTGAATGCCGAAACGAGGTTCACGAACGAGCTGTTGAAGAAGATGCCGGCACGTCCGAGGATGAACGGACGGTTGTTGTAGTAAGGCAGCGAGGTGCCTGAGTAAGCCTCCAGGTGACGATACTGTCTGAGGAAGTTGATCTCGCCGGTGAGTCCGAAGTTGTGTGTGATGTTATATGTAGGCGAAACAGATACGGCGTAGTTCAAGCCGGTGTTTGTGTGGTGGGTTATGCCTACGGTCTTCTTGTTGCCTTCTGCATCGGTATAGTTGGCGCCGATATGGAAGTCGCCGAAGCGCTTGTCGCCGATATAGTCGACACCGAGGTTGAACAGCTCGACACGTGCGCCATAGCCCATACGGAAGTTGCGCGAAATGCGCCATGTGTCGTTTACGTATGCAGCGAGCTTGTTCTCGAAGCCCTTGTCGTACTCTGTAGAACCGTTGAGGTTGGCATACTCAGCGCCGTTATAGATGAGCTTGCGCGGATTGGGCGCCACTTCATGATAATACTGTGTGGTGCTGCGTGCATAGTCGATGTTGCTGTACAGCTCGTTGATACCGAAAGCCCAGTCGTGGCTGGCGGTCTTCTTCTGCAGTTCGGCAACGAGCATAGCGTCCTTCACGCAGAAAGCGTTAATCTGCGAGAGTCGGCGCTGGATGGTGCCGTGGAACGCATCGCCGTTGTCGGCATACGTAGCGTCAGCATCCTCGTAGAAGCCCATTGTGAGTTGGTCGCCGCTGTGTCCCTTAGAGTGAGAGAACTTACCCTTTACAGCCAGCGAGAGGTTGTTGCCCAGATCGTAGTCGAGAAGGGCTGTTGCCTCGTGTGTGCGTGTCTTGATAATGTCGTAGAGGTTGTCGGTTACGAGCTTGCCGGTCTTCACGTTGCGGTATTGCATCATGCCGTCTACGGGCAGATAAGAGTCGCGGCCCATGCGGAAGTTCTTAAGCTCCGACACCTTGCCGTCGCCGTCGTATGTGAACGGAGCGTAGTTGGCAAGCGCTGTGAGCGGATGTGTCTCGTTATACTTGTAGAACACGCTGAAGCGTCCGCGGTCGTCGTTGAAGAGATGTGTGAGTCCGGCTGTGTAGAACTGTGCACGGTCGATATAGTTGGTGAACTTCAGGTTCATGCTGCCCGGGTCGAAGTTCTGGTAGGTGCTAAGTGTGAAGTAGGTCTTCTTGGCGAGTTTGCCAGAGAGGTTGAGGTCGAAGTTCTGTGCGCCGAATGTGTTGGTCTGATACTTCAGCTTGCCCTTGAACTTCTCGCCGCCACGCTCCATATACGAGTCGACACCATAGCCGATCTCGCCGAACTTGATGGCTGTCGTGGCGATGTTCTGCAAGCCCTGACGTGCCAGCAACTGCTCGCCGCGCCAGTGGTTGCTGGTGGTATTCGGCCAATAATAGTATACGGCAGGCAAGCCGTCTACAGATACTGCGGTGTAGCTCATAGGCAGACCTATCTCTACCTGACGAGGCTCGGTAGCATCCTTTGCGTTGAGCATTACGCCGTGGTCGTTGCTTGCGGTTTTGGTGGTGTCCTCCAATGCAATGACCGACTTATTCAAAGTGTCGGCATTTGCAGACAATGCGGGGAAAATAGAAGCCACTGCCAGAAGCGATGGTAACAATAACTTTCTGCGATTCATAATAATTTAAGTTTTTACGGTTTAACGTTGCAAGTTTCGGTTTCGGTTGAATCATATCGCGTCCTGATTCCTATAGTGTCCGAATCGGGTTGCGTCTGATTTCGGTTGCAAAATTAGCTTCCCGTTCAAACTTTTGCAAAAAATATACGGTATATACCCACCATGTGATATATACCGTTATTGATTATCAGCAAGTTATGTTTTTGTTGTATACTTCAGAATATACCTTTTCAAAAGGGAAAAATACGCTGTCTGCGATAACAACAAACAAGAAAAAGGAGCAATGCGATAAAAAATATCACTTAAAAATGCTCCTTCCACTCGGTTTTAAGCCATAAGGCGTTTGTAGAATTCGTCTTTTTCATAGAGCGAGGCGTTGAGCACGCGTGTCTTGTAGCTCTTTATGGTGTTGACCGAATAGTTGAGCGAGCGAGCAAGGTCGTCGTTCTTGGTTATTCCGAGTCGGATGAGTGCGAAGATGCGCATCTCTGTCGTGAAGCGTTCGTCGCTTCGCGGCGTCACGCGGTTCTCCTCGTGCAGCAGACTGTTGAACTTCTCGGGGAAGTCGGGGTAGAGCATCAGCAGCATGTTGTCGAGCGAATAGAGCGTGTCGAACGCTTCGCCGTGCTGCTGGTCGAACACGGCACGCAGTCCGTCGTAGTCCTTGATGGTGAGACGGCGCAACACCTCCTTGCGCAGCTTCTCTATAGCCGACTGGTGGTTGGCGCTTGCCACAATGAGCTGTCCGAGCACCGCCTCCTTGATGTGTCCTGCCTCAAGTAGACGGGCGTTGATGTCTTCTATCTGGCGGCTCTTGTCGGAAAGGCTCTCCACCTGATGCTCGATGAGTGACTTCTGGCGATGGAGCTTTCTCGACTGGCGCACCACTTTCAATATGGCACCGCACAACAGCATCACTACAACAGCCAGAGCACCGAAGCCTATGAGCAGACGCATGCGCTGCTTCTGCGTATAGGCATACATGTCGCGGTCTATCTTCGGATAGCTTGCGGCTATCTCCGAGTAACGGTAGCGCGAGTGGAACACCTCGGCGTTATGCATAGCCACATTGATGAGCATGTACGAGCGTGTGACGTCGCCCGTGATGTACGCCACCTCGGCTATCTTGCGTGCGGCTGCATACTCCTTCGAGCCGCGCCGTATCTCTTCTATGCCCGACAGCGATATGTATTTTGCAGCAAGTGCATATTCGCACATTCCCATATAGTTGTAGCCGAGGTTGCCCAATGCGTTCGGATAATAGTCGGACGTGGGCGAGAGTTTCTTAAGCAGACGCTTGCTCCACTTCACCGCCTCAGCGTATTTGGTAAGGTGGAAGTTGAGCTTCACATTCATGTCGTCGAGTATCCACGAATCTTTCGGCAACAGCTTGCACGCCTGGAGGTAATATGCCTGCATGCGCTGATAGTAGACGTTGGGGGTTGACATACGGCGGGGGAAGTAGAAGCCGTTTTCAAACTCAAGATTGAAGGCTGCCACGAGATAGTTTATTCTTACGGGCTGCGTACAGCGTTCTTCGTCGATGGTAGCAAGCGCTTCTGATGCCTCACGGAAGAAGCCACAGTTGGTGTATATTTCCACCTTATATAATATAGCCTGCGCTACCAGACTATAGTTGCCGGTCTGAAGGGCTGCAGCCTCGCATTGCTGCGCAGCATCAAGCGCCGGCTTTAAGGACAGACGTGCGTATTCGTCGAAGAGCATTGTCCACAGCTCGTACTTCTGCTGCGGCGAAGAGGCTTGCGCCATTCTGCTCTCCAGCTTGTCTATGCGTGCCTTGGCTTGAGCGTCATACATGGCTGTGCTGTCTAACACGCTGCATATAGCGTCGATATATGGGCGCACCTCGCTGCTCATCTTGCGGCACACGTCCGCACCGCGCTTGTTGAACGCCGCCTTCATCTTGACTATAGACATTCTTGTGAGCGTACTGATTGTGTCGGGGGCGGCAGCCATAGCCGGTGTGGCTATAGTAAGCAGCAGGATAGAGACGAAGAATGAACTTGTTCTGCGCAACGCTCTGTCGAGTATGGCGGAAACTATTGATTTACAATACTGCATAGATTGTATGTTTATAGATTGCTAACGGCTACCTTCACTACTTTCTTGCCGTTATAGGTGTTAAGGGTAAGTTCTACGGTGTCGGCTTCCTCAAGCAATTGCGTGGGGATGCTGACATATTGCTGCACGGTGTAATACGCGGGCACGCCGCCCTGGTCGTGATAGAGTGTGAGGTGGAGCGTGCGGCGTCGGTCGGCGTCGGTGGTCGTGCCGTAGCTAACGATGCCAAGGGCGTGCATGGCGTCGTCGGTTTCTGTCTTGCCGCTCTTAAGGAGCAGCGAGAGGTTGATGTAGCTCTTGTTCTTCGACAGCCAAAGGCTCTCGAAGCCCACGGGGTCGGTGCGCAGCGTTTTCATATCCTCAGCCTCAACGGGGCGAAGCACGGAAACGGGGCGGACGGAGCGCGCGCGAACAATAGACGTAGCCGTAGGATTGGAGGCTGCAGCGTCAGAAGCGGCTACCGTCTTGTCGTAATAGAGCAAGGCGCGGTAGACAGAGTCGGGGCGTGTGAGCCAGTCCTGCGCGAACGGGTTGGAGAACTGCAGCGTGGTGCCATCGTCGAGCAGAGCCGAACGCACCGACTTGTCTTGCGACGTGTGCAGCAGCACGAGGTCGGCGGTGAGATAGCTGTTCGGTCCGTCGCCGGCGTCGTAGCTCTCGGAGGTGCAGGCTGTGAGGGTTAACAGAAAAGCTATAACCGCAAGGCTCTGCTTGATATGTTCGCGGAATATGTAGGACATTGGCATGAGGTTTTTGGGTAAAAAAGAGGGTTAAAAAAAAGTAGCGGAGGTCTCCGACCTCCGCAGCACCAAGTCGAACACTAACATCGCCGGTTGCTGCGGAGGCCGGAGACCTCCGCTACTATATTTAAATCACGCTGAGCTGATTGATAGCCGGATTGGCGTACATGGTGAGTATGCGCTCACGCAGGAACGCCCAATCAGGGTTGGGCAGCTGTATCTTCTTGAGCTGTGCGTCGAGATAAGCCTCAAAGCGCTGGCGGTCTTCAGCCGTGTAGCGGTCGGCGTGCTCGTCGGTGCCGTGCAGAAGGTCGAGCGCCACGAAGTTGGACGGGTACAAGCGGTAGCCGCGCCATATCTCGTGGTCGAGATGCTCGGCAACAGCAACGTAGAACTCGTTCTTCGGCATGTCATCGGGCAGCGCACGCAGCCACTCGTCGATGCACGGCGCAGCGTGGTAGTGGATGTGTCCCTTGTAGCCCATTATGCCGGTCTGCATGCTCACCACGTCGTCCATCGGACCTTTCTTCCAGTCTGCCACATCGCGGCGCAGCTGGAACTCCTGTGCCTTGAGGAAGTCGCACGGGTCGTACTCGTATGATATGGCGAGCGGCACGAGGTGGAGCGAGAGTAGGCGTTCCTTTATAGAACCCTCGCCGCCCATGGTCATCATCTTGAGGATAGCCTCTGCGGTGCGGTCGTTGGAGTCCTTGGCGCGGCCTTCGCGCTGCGCAATCCATACGTTGTCGTTCTTCTCGGCAATGACAAAGTGCATGTACTCGGCGAGCAGCTTCGATGCGGCGAGCATCTGTCGCATAGGCAGCGAGCGCTGCACGATAAACGACTTATTGAGACGCACGATGTCCTTCACCCAAGGCAGCTTGAGGAGGTTGTCGCCGATGGCTATCTCGGTGGTTGTATCGCAGCCGGCGTCGAAGAGCATCATGTGGAGCAGCGCCGAGTCGAGCACGATGTCGCGGTGGTTGCTGATGAAGGTGTAACGCTTGCTGAGATCGAGGCTTGCGAAGTCGGCGTCGTAGCCGAGCGATGCCTTGGCAAGCAGATTCTTCAGAAAGCCGTAGCAGAAGGTTTTCTGAAACTCGAGATTGCTCTTGCACTGGTGCATCTTCTGCCGTATAGCCTCAACGGGCACACTGGGATAGAGGTATGCCAGCACTTGGCAGAACTGTTCGTTCTGCACCAATCGGTCGAATACTTCGGGGAGCTCTTCCGGCTCAAACGGGCGGATAGAGTCGTATTTGTGGAGTTGTTCAGGAGTCATAGGGGAATTTTGAATTCAACACTTGAATTGGTTCTCTACGATGTCGGTCAGCACTTCCTTGATGTCGAGACCTGCGGCGCGCACCTGCTGCGGAATGAAGCTGGTGGCAGTCATGCCCGGCGTAGTGTTCACCTCAATCATGTTTATCTTGTCGTTGCCGTCTGCATCCTTCGAGATGATGAAGTCGATGCGGATGATGCCGTTGCAGTGGAGTATGTCGTAGATGCGGCTCACCTCCTCAGCCACGCGCTTTGCAGTCTCGGGAGCGATGCGCGCCGGAGTTATCTCCTGCACCTGTCCGTTGTACTTTGCGTCGTAGTCGAAGAACTCGTTGCTTGTAACGACCTCGGTTGCAGGGAACACAACCGACTTCTCGCGTGTCTTGTAGCAGCCGATTGAGATCTCGGTGCCTTGCAGGAAGCTCTCTATCATCACCTCGTCGCTCTCCATGAAAGCCACGCGCAGAGCCGGCGCAAGCTGGTCTACGTTCTTCACCTTCGACACGCCGAAGCTCGATCCGTCGGCAGCCGGCTTCACGAAGCAAGGCATACCAATCTCCTTCTCGATGAACTCGTCAGAGTATCTCGACTCTTCGCCGCGGCGCACGAGGATGCTCTTCGCCACGTTCACGCCCCAACCGCGCAGATAGTTGTTGAGCACGTACTTGTCGAAGGTCATAGCCTCAACGAGCACGCCGCTTGTGCTGTACGGGATGTGGAGCAGTTCGAAGTAGCCCTGCATCACGCCGTTCTCGCCCGGTGTGCCGTGGATAGTGATGTAGGCGTAGTCGAACACTACAGCCTTGCCGTCGAGCACGAACGAGAAGTCGTTCTTGTCGATTGGCGCTGTTGTGCCGTTGGGCAGGTTGACATGCCAGTCCTGACCCTTCACGTCAACGATATAAATGTTATAACGCTCCTTGTCGAAGAAGGAGTACAAACCCTGCGCAGAACGTATTGATACGTCGTGCTCAGAAGAGTCGCCACCGCAAACGATGGCAATGTTGCGTTTTAATGTATCCATAGTGATTATTGTTTTAGGGGTGAGTATTCTTTTTACTAAACTAAGCCGAGCTAAGGCGGCGTTTAAGCCGAACTGAGCCTCTTTAAGCCTTTCTAAGCCTTTGATGGAAATCTTATCGCAGTTCTATGCTCTTACTGCTGTGCAGTGCTGAATGTGTCGCGGGTTGTGCCCTTCATATATCCGCGCCACTTCTCTATGAGCTGCGCGAAGTCGTCGGGCCACTCGGATGTGAAGTCCATCTGCTGCTTTGTCTTCGGATGGACGAAGCCGAGCGTACGGGCGTGCAGCGCCTGGCGTGAGCAGGCTTTGAAGCAGTTGTTGATGAACGCCTTGTATGTAGCCGAGCGCTCGCCGCGCAGAATCTCCATGCCGCCGTAGCGTTCGTCTCCGAAGAGCGGATGACCGATATGCTTCATGTGGGCACGTATCTGGTGTGTGCGTCCGGTCTCAAGGCGACACTCGACGAGCGTCACGTAGCCGAAGCGCTCAAGCACACGCCAGTGGGTTACGGCTTCCTTGCCGATGCCCGAGTCGGGCGACATCACGGTCATGCGCAGACGGTCTTTCGGGTCGCGTGCTATGTTGCCTTCGATGCGTCCTTCGTCTTCGGTGAGGTTGCCCCATACGAGAGCGTTGTACGAGCGGTGGGTTGTCTTGTTGAAGAACTGCAAGCCGAGCGATGTCTTAGCCTGCGGAGTCTTCGCCACGACGAGCAAACCCGATGTGTCTTTGTCGATGCGATGCACGAGTCCCACTTCGGGGTCATTGGGGTCGTAGCTCTTCAGGTCGCGCAGATGCCAAGCGATGGCGTTGACGAGCGTGCCGGTGAAGTTGCCGGCTCCTGGATGAACCACCATGCCCGCCTCCTTGTTTATCACCATCACCTCCGAGTCTTCGTACACTACGTTGAGCGGCAGATCTTCTGCCACGATGCTTGTGTCGTGGCGCGGACGGTCGAGCATGAGCGTCACCACATCGTTGGGGCGCACCTTGTAGTTGCTCTTCACGGGGCGCTCGTTGACGTGTACAAAGCCTGCGTCGGCAGCCTTCTGTATGCGGTTGCGCGACGAATGGGGCAACTTCTCGCACATGAACTTGTCGACGCGCTGCGGCTCCTGGCCTGGGTCGGCAACAAAGCGGAAGTGCTCGTAGAGCTGACCGGTTTCGTCGTCGTCTTCGATTGGGGGTGTGAGGATATCTTCTTCTATCATATTCTTGTTTTTTAGGCTAAGCCGAATTTAGGCAGCGTTTAAGCCGAACTAAACCTGTCTAAGGCAGCGTTTAAGCCGAACTAAGCCTATCTAAGGCAGCGTTTAAGCCGAACTAAGCCTTCTTAGGCCTTTCTAAGCCCTCCCCGACGGGGAGGGTTGGGAGGGGCTTTTTACCTTTTTACTTTTATTCTACTCCGTCGGACCTGTCACTTCATGAAACTGGTCTACATCGCCCGACTCGTAGAACTCGTCTTCCTTGGCGTCCTCTATCGGAGCATCGGTGTAGTTGACGTCCATGTCGACATCGCGCTGTCCGCTACCCACCTCGATAGTGATGTAGTCGTTCACCGACACCTTGTCGCCTGCAACGACGTGGCGTCCTTTCACGGTGAGCCCGTACACCCAGTCTTTCTCGCCGTCTACGAACGTGGGCTGCGTGAGCTTGAAGCCCATCGCCGAGAGCTTAGCCATCGCCTCGCGCAACGACGAGTTGTCGATGACGTCGGGCACGGTGATGGTAGGCGTCTGCGTTGCGTTCACGGTGAGGTATATCACGTGACCCGACTTCACACGCTCGCCCGGCGCTGGCGACTGTTCGAGGATGCAGTCGGGGCGCATGCCTGGCACATATCCCGTGTCGCTCACTACGACCTGCAGTCCGCTCTGCTTGAGCAGATACTCGGCGTCGCTGAACGCCTTGTGGCGCACGTTCGGTACCTGCACCACTTCGCCGTGATGGGTGTATATATCAAGTCCGAACTTCACTCCTATGCACACTGCAAACACCACCGCAACCATTGCGGCGATATTCCCCCAGAGGTAACGGCTCTTGAACTTGCTGAAAAACTCAGATGTATTCATACTCTTTATGTATATATAAGTATGTACAAAGATACGACTATCGTAGCAATTCACAAAATATATGCTAAAAAAAGCGCTAACTTATTGATATATTTTGTAATTTCGCATGAAATTACAAAAAGCGTAAAACACTATGAAAGATACATATAAGAAAGCTTTTTACATTGCAGCCTGCGTGTTCGGCGTAGCGCTGGCGTCGTGGGCTGTATGGCGGTTGCTGCCGTCGTCGGCTGACGAGATGAAGCGCTGCGCCGTGGTGGTGAACGCAGAGTCGTGGCACGAGGTGCGGGTGGACGGCAAACCGCTGCTCTACTTCGCCGAATGTTATGGCGACTCGGCTGTGAGCGACCTAAGAACCGTGCGCAACGAGGTCCTCCATAGCACTTATTCGGCTGGTTTCTGGACAAACAGATGGCTCATGATGCCGTCGTGCGAGGGAAGGATTGTCACGGCGATAGAGACACCGACCGACGCTCTGCGCGCCTGCGCCGACTCTACGATAATGCGTCTCTGCCGCGAGGCGGCTGCCGCACGGCTCAAGACGCTAAAGCATCAGAAGTCGGAGCTCAACTACTATATGCGTGTTCACAGCGTGCACGACTACGGCTATCAGGATGTGGCGACTTTGGACACTCGCGTCTGCAGCGAGTATGCCGAGGCTGAGCGTGTGCTGCACATCATCGACAGCATTACTGCCGGCAAGCACGGCGTATGCGTTAAGACGCGACACGAATACACGGCGACCTACCGCACGGAGGAGGGCAAGCTGATGCGCACCCGGCTGCGCTTCGTGGGTTCTGCCGACGGACTGACGCTGCTGCAGACCGCCGAAGGCAAGACGCCGGAGGGCGTAGCGACGCTCGCTCTGCTGCCGTGGAACGCTTCTGACATCGGCGAAGCACGCGCCGTAGGCTTCCCGACAATAGCTGTAAAAGGCATGGAGTGCGACACGGTCTCGGCACGCATCCTTCCTGCACGGATAGCGCAAGGCGGCAAGCACAATCTGCCGCAAATGCTGGCTGGCAACGGCACGCCCGTATTCAGCACAAAGGGCAGATTCGTAGGCATGGTGAGCGGCGACACCATCGCTGCAAGGAAAACGATAAGGAGGATTTTGAACTTCGAGTGATAGGATGGTATGACATTCATGCCATACCCACGCAGCCACAAAGCATCCACAAATCATATAATACATTGTATGGAGGATGAGTAAGAACTCTATTTATGCGAAAGTTACTAAAAACGAAACGACAATGAAGGCAATCAGATACACTATCTCGCTGTGTCTCGCCCTACTCTGTCTCTGCGGATGCAACGATATTCCGCACGACGGCGAGGCAATAATTGGGCACGGCGCTACAAGATACTATGGCGGCACGAAGCAGGGCAAGTACGACGGATACGGCGTGCTCTACGTGGGCGACAGCGTGGTGTACGCCGGACAGTGGCGCATGGGAAAGCGCTACGGAAAGGGCGTCAGCCACGACTCGCTGGGCCACCGCATCGTGGGCAGATGGCGCGCCGACACGCTCGTCAGCGGAACATGGCGCGACTCTACGGGCACGTACAGCGGTACGCTCAACCGCGACGCAATAGCCTGCGGACACGGCACGTTCACCGACCGCAAGCAGAACCTCTATCAGGGCGAATGGACTGACGGCAAGCGCAACGGATTCGGCTTCGCACTCACAGCCGGAAAGCACATGCAGCTGGGCGAATGGAAACGCAACCGCTTCCTGGGCGAGCGCATTGAGTATCGCGCCGACCGCATCTACGGCATCGACATATCGCGCTTTCAGCACGAGAAAGGACGCAAGCGCTATGGCATCGACTGGAAGCGGGTGCGCATCACCAATCTCGGCAAGCTATCAAGGAAGCGCATCGCTGGCGCAGTCGACTATCCCGTGTCGTTCTGCTACATCAAGTCGACGGAGGGCGCAACGATAAAGAACCGCTACTTCCGCACCGACTATGCTGCGGCTCGCGCCCAAGGCATAAAGTGCGGCGCCTACCACTTCTTCTCCACTCGCACGCCCGGCGCCAAGCAGGCACGCCACTTCCTGAAGTACAGCACGTTCCGCAAGGGCGACTTGCCGCCGGTGCTCGACGTCGAACCGACGTGTGCTCAGATACGCGCCATGGGCGGACCGGAGGCGTTGTTCCGCAGCGTGCGCCAATGGATCAGGGTTGTGAAGGCGGCTACGGGCGCCCGACCGGTGCTCTACATATCGCAGTCGTTCGTTAACCGCTACCTGCCGCTCGCGCCCGACCTGAAGCGCGACTATATCGTGTGGATTGCCCGCTACGGCGAGTACAAGCCCGACGTGCGCCTCGCCTACTGGCAGCTCTGCCCCGACGGACATGTGCGCGGCATTACGCCCGAGGTTGACATCAACGTGTTCAACGGATACCGCAACGAGTACGAGGAGTTTCTGCGCAACGAGTGCATTAAATAAAAAAAGCTGCATCGCAAACCGAATTGCGATGCAGCTTTTTTTATGTATTTAGCAGAAGCAGCGGAGCATGTGTCCTGCTGCTTCCATGTTTGTCTTCAGCGATTAGAAGTCGTTGTTGTGATCGAGCGAGTCGTTGAAGTCGCGCGGCTCACGATGCTCGCGGTTCTCACGACGACCGTCGCGACGCTCACCACCCTCACGGCGCGGACGACGCTCACCGCGGTCGCCACGCTCGCCACGCGGACGGCGCTCACGCTCTACATATCCCTCCGGCTTCTCGAGAAGCACGCGGTGAGAGAGCTTGTACTTGCCAGTCTTCGGGTCGATCTCCATGAGCTTCACCTTGATCTTGTCGCCTTCCTTGATGCCAGCCTCTTCAACTGTCTCAAGACGCTTCCAGTCGATCTCAGAGATGTGGAGCAATCCGTCCTTGCCCGGCATGATCTCTACGAAGCAGCCGTAAGGCATGATTGAACGAACTGTGCCCTCGTATACCTCGCCTACCTCAGGGATAGCCACGATAGCCTTGATCTTGCCAAGCGCAGCGTCGATAGCGTCCTTGTTAGGAGCCGATACCTGCACCTTGCCTACGCCGTCTGCCTCGTCGATAGTGATAGTAGCGCCGGTGTCCTCCTGCATCTGCTGGATGATCTTGCCACCAGGACCAATCACAGCGCCGATGAACTCCTTCGGTATCTCGATCTGAACGATGCGCGGTACCTGCGGCTTCAGTTCCTTGCGCGGCTCAGAGATAGTCTCCATCATGCATTTGAGGATGTGCTCGCGGCCTTCCTTAGCCTGCATAAGAGCCTTCTCGAGAATCTCGAAGCTCAGACCGTCGCACTTGATATCCATCTGTGTAGCTGTCAAGCCTTTGGGTGTACCGGTTGTCTTGAAGTCCATATCGCCGAGGTGGTCCTCGTCGCCGAGGATGTCGCTAAGCACAGCGTACTTCTCCTCGCCCGGGTTCTTGATAAGACCCATTGCGATGCCTGATACCGGAGCCTTCATCGGAACACCTGCGTCCATGAGGGCGAGTGTGCCGGCACATACTGTAGCCATTGAAGACGAACCGTTAGACTCGAGAATCTGGCTCACGAGGCGCACTGTGTAAGGGAAGTCCTCAGGAATCTGACCCTTCAGACCGCGCCATGCCAAGTGACCGTGACCAATCTCGCGACGACCTACACCGCGCTGAGCCTTAGCCTCGCCTGTGCAGAACGGCGGGAAGTTATAGTGGAGGAGGAAACGCTGGTAGCCGCGCTCGAGCACGTCGTCAACCAACTTCTCGTCCATCTTTGTACCGAGTGTACATGTAGAGAGCGACTGTGTCTCGCCACGTGTGAAGATAGAGCTTCCGTGAGGCATCGGCAGCGGAGAAACCTCGCACCAGATAGGACGGATGTCTGTAGTCTTACGACCGTCGAGACGCTTGCCCTCGTCGAGGATGCAGCGGCGCATAGAGTCGCGCATAACGTCGGCGTAGTAGCGCACCATCTCTGCGTGCTTCTCGTCGAGCTCCTCAGCGGTGAGGTCTGTGTGAGCTGCGTCGTAAGCCTCCTGGAAGTCAGAGAGAATCTTGTCGAAAGCCTCCTCGCGCGACTTCTTGTCGTGGTCGCCCGACTCTGCGATAGCGTAGCACTTGTCGTAAGTCTCCTTGCGGAGCTGCTCGCGGAGTTCCTCGTCGTTCACCTCGTGGCAGTACTCGCGCTTAACGTCTGTGCCAAGCTCCTTAGAGAGCTCTGTCTGCAGTTCGCACATCGGCTTGATGGCAGCCATAGCAGCCTTCAACGCGCCGATCATGTCCTGCTCCGAAACTTCCTTCATCTCGCCCTCTACCATCATGATGTTCTCTGCAGAAGCGCCTACCATGATATCCATGTCGGCATCCTTCATCTGCTCGAAGGTCGGGTTGATAACGTACTCGCCGTTGATGCGTGCTACACGCACTTCTGAAATCGGGCACTCGAAAGGTATATCTGAACAAGCCATAGCGGCTGAAGCTGCAAATCCAGCGAGAGCATCAGGCTGGTCAACGCCGTCGGCGCTGAGAAGCATAATCTGCACATATACCTCTGCGTGGTAGTTAGACGGGAAGAGCGGACGGAGCACACGGTCTACGAGACGCGATGTGAGGATCTCGTTGTCGCCCGACTTGCCTTCACGCTTTGTGAAGCCGCCAGGGAAACGGCCTGCTGCTGAGTACTGCTCTTTGTAGTCTACCTGCAAAGGCATGAAATCTGTTCCGGGAACTGCATCTTTTGCGGCACAAACAGTGGCGAGAAGTACGGTGTTGCCCATACGCAGTACAACACTTCCGTCGGTCTGCTTTGCCACTTTCCCGGTCTCAATGCTGATGGTTCTGCCATCAGGCAATGATACTGTCTTTGTAATTACGTTCATCTAAATCTTTATTTACATCAAAAAAATTGTAATATGTGAGCAAAGTTAGTCAATTTCAATGGTATAAACGAACAATCGCCGATTATTTTTGTTTTTTTGTATAATTTTCCACTGCAGCATCTGCAATCATAGGAGGTACGCTCCTCAGAGCCATGCAAGCCCCGTTTGTTATTCAGAACTTGAAACTCAGCCCTACACCCAATGTTCTTCTGTTTGCCAGATTATCATTGAGCATACTGACGTTGGCAGAAAGCGCCAATTTCTTTTGATGATGGGCTGCTATAAGGAATGACGTGGTCCATATCGCGCTTGCTCCGAATGAGGCGGCTACTCCGATGGCAAATGGATTAACTCCGGGGCCGTTTTCTTGAAAAGATGCAACGTATGCCGTTCCTAATAAGCAATATAAGCCGGCTAAAAAGAAGACGCTGCCACCCACCCAAGCTGTCCACTTAAATATTTTTGCTTTCTTCAATCGCTTGGCGGAAGTGTCTTCAGCGATACTTTTCAGCAATTCGGCGTCCGATACAAGTGTGTCGTTGTGTTGCAATAAAGTGAAGTTCTCTGACTTGACATCTGTGCCATAATTTTCCAATACCGTTACCGTCGAAGTAGCGGTTGAGCTGTCGTCATTGGCGATGGCGTCTTGAGCGTTGACGGCAAGTGAGCATATCACGACTGCCATCAGCATAAAGAATCGTAGACTTCTCATCATTTCTTATGTTGTTATGCCAGCATATAATCTGGCATAGGGTTAGACATAAGCAAATTTAGCTGATTCTCTCGAAATGACAAACAATAAAAAGAATTTTTTGATAAATTCGTTTATTATGCGTACATTTGCATAAACGGGAGCCGCCGCGCGCTGCCGCCGCTTGTGCGGCTTCAATCCATGCGGCGTGTGCGGCTGTGTTGGTGCATACTTGCTTTGTTAGTGCATACTTGCTTTGTTGGTGCATACTTGCTTTGTTGGTGCATACTTGCTTTGTTGGTGCACTTCTTGCTCTGGCAAGCGGCAAAGCCGAGCGGAGACAAGTGCACCCCCTATAAATAGCATATAACCCTATAACCTTAAAGAAAAATAAAGATATGGACAAGAAAAACGAATTTATGCGCCGTGCCATAGAGCTCTCCGAGGAGAGTGTGCGCACTGGCGGCGGACCGTTTGGAGCGGTCATCGTGCGTGGCGACGAAATCATCGCCGAGGCGTCTAACAGCGTTACTATCGACAACGACCCTACGGCGCACGCCGAGGTGAACTGCATACGCAAGGCTACGCGCCGTCTGGGCACGTTCGACCTCGCCGGATGCGACATCTATACCTCCTGCGAGCCGTGCCCTATGTGCTTGGGCGCCATCTATTGGGCGCATCTCGACCGCATCTTCTACGGCAACGACCGCAAGGATGCTACAGCCATCGGCTTCGATGACGACTTCATTTACCAGGAGATGTCGCTCAAGCCCGAACAGCGCCACAAGACGATGCAGCGTCTGATGGGCATGGAGGCGCTCAAGGCGTTCCGCATGTGGGAGGAGAGCGCCGACAAGACCGAATATTGATAGGACGGTTAGGTACAACTAATAAATTTCGGGCATGTCTTGCGGAGGTCAACCTGCGCAAGACATGCTTTTTATTTTTCCGGAGAGATAAGCCTTAAACTCCTCGCAGCCAATCACTTCTATATCCTCGTAGAGTCCGAGCACGAAGCGACCTATGCCGAGGAACGACACCACTTCGCCTTCGAAAATCCAGGCGGTGTCGCCGTCGGCTGTGAAGCACTTTGCCGACTGCGGATACTCCTCCACCATGAGGTTGTAGGAGAGCAGTCCCATGCGCATTTTCACCATGTAGCGTTGCTCACCGGTGAACATGAACATGTCGGTGTACATCTGCTTGTGGCGGTCGTCGAAGGTCCAGGGCACGTCGATTATCTCCACCGACTCCATGCGCGACAGGCGGAACGTCTTGTTCTCGTGCGAGCGTATCTCGCGACAGCGCACGTCGCGCTCGTCGTTCATCAGCTGGTACGGCTCCACGATGCGGTCGGTGACGGTGTTGCTGTGGGGCGAAGCGTACTTGTGCAGCACTACCATCTTGCGCGTAGCCATCGCCTCGCGCAGCTTCGCCACGCAGTCGTTCATGCGGCGCTGCAGTTCGGGGTTGACGGCGTCGGGCAGATTGAACGATCGCGAGAGTTTCTGACGTATGTTCACGGCTGTATGGTCGCGCGTGCCGTCGGTGTCGAGTCGGCGGCAGATGTATGCAGCCTCGTATTCGGAGAGCGAGATGTGCTCGTGCAGACGGCGGAAGAACGACGACGAGCGGTCGAGCCGATACGTGGTGCCGGTCTTCTGCAGATTGAAGCCGCAGTCGCGCAGGTAGTCGAAATAATAGTAGAGATTGCGGCGCGTGATGCCGAGGCGGTCAGCTATCTGCTGCGCCGTGTAGCTGTTGTTCTCTGTCAGTATGAGTATAAGGTCGAGTTCTCGACCATATTTATCCATTCGCATTGTTGTTGATGTTTAGTAGATTTGTTTTGTAGTTTTCTTTTTCTCTTTGCTTTCTATAGATCAGTAGTTTTCTTTTTCGGGTCGTGCAGCGGACGGAAACCGATCGGACGGCGGACGGAAACCGATCGGATGGCGGACGGTGCCGATGACTTTTGAACAGAAGGTATAAGACTTGCTGCGAATTTTTGAGCCTTTATAAGCCTGACTAAGCATTTCCAAGCCTTTATAAACCAGACTAAACCTTTTAAACCTTTCTAAGTCTTTCTAAGCTGAGGGCGTTCTGTTCTAAGCAATCCTAAGCCTTCCCCGACGGGGAGGGTTGGGAGGGGCTCTCCTCAAACTTCAGTTCGAGTTGTCCTCCGCCCAGCAGGTTGTAGCTCATTCGGTGGTAAGGCGTGGTGCCGTGCAGGCGTATGCCCTCGCGGTGCGCCTTTGTAGGATAGCCCTTGTTCTTCTGCCAGTCGTAGTAGGGATACTCCTCTGCGAGACAGTCCATGTATTCGTCGCGGAATGTCTTGGCAAGGATGCTCGCTGCGGCTATCGACTGATACTTGCCGTCGCCTTTCACTATCGTTGTGTGGGGCAGGTCGCGGTAGGGAGTGAAGCGGTTGCCGTCGACGATGATGGCTTCGGGGCGCACGGTGAGTTGGTCGAGTGCGCGGTGCATGGCGAGGAAGCTGGCGTTGAGTATGTTTATGCGGTCTATCTCCTCGGGCGTTACCACGCCTACAGCCCACGCCACAGCGTCGCGCACTATCTGGTCGCGCAGCGTGCGTCGTGCTTTCTCAGTGAGCTTCTTCGAGTCGTTGAGCAGAGCATTGTCGTAGTTGGGCGGCAGAATGACTGCGGCGGCGTATACGCTTCCGGCAAGACAGCCTCTGCCGGCTTCGTCGCAGCCTGCTTCGACGAGGTCGGTATAGTAATGGGGTAGTAAATGTGGCTTACTTTCCTGTTTTTTCATTGTTGTCTGTTTCAATGTGCAATAAACCCGCTTACGGGTGCAACTCTTTTCCGTTTGCAAAGTTAGCTTTTATAATACAAACTACAAAGCGATTGTAATATTTCTTTAACAAAGAAATACGGAAAGTGAAATGTTATTTCCATAAAGCCCGCTAATTTTGCAAGCGAAGATAAGAAACAATATGTATCACCTTATATAATATATAGATTATGGAAAAGAACATCACACTCCAGCAGTCGGACATCCGTGTTATCAACGCAAAGCAGGTGCAGACTTCTGCCCTACTCGACGGCATGAAAAAAGCCGCAACCGCTCCGATGGAGTGGTTACGGCAGTATTATTCGAGCGTGCTCGAGCGCGAGGTGACTATGGGTCAGACTCTGCGCTACCTGCATGCGCAGCTTGCTTTCGTTATGTGCGTATTCCCTACATACGACTCACTGCTTGTGCATCTCGGCGTATGCGCTTGGATGCTGTGGGCGGTACTGAAGTGCAGAGGATAGGCTGCTGAAGTGCAGAGGATAGGCTGCCGATGCGGCGCCTCTGCGTCGTAGATGCCTGCGTGCTGCGCTGCGCAGCATCAGAACATCTGGCTCACGCGCTTCACTCCAGCCACGAGAGCGTCCACTTCTTCCTTCGTGTTGTAGAGTCCGAACGAGGCACGCACCATGCCCTGTATGCCGAAACGGTCCATAACGGGCTGTGCGCAGTGGTGACCGGTGCGCACGGCGATGCCGAGTCGGTCGAGCAGCGTGCCCATGTCGAGATGGTGTATGTCGCCCACGAGGAACGACACCACTGCGTCCTTGCCCTCGGTGGTTCCGAAGAGTCGCATGCCGTCTATCTCCGCCAAGCGCGCCATGCAGTAGTCGGTGAGCTCGCGCTCGTGTGCGGTGATGTTGTCCATGCCAAGCGCCGACACATAGTTGAGCGCCGTAGCCAGTCCGTGCGTAGCCACATAGTCGGGCGTTCCGGCTTCGAACTTGAACGGCAGCTTCTCGAAGGTGGTCTTCTCGAAGCTCACGCTTTCTATCATCTCGCCGCCTCCTTGATAGGGCGGCATGCGGTCGAGCCATTCTTCCTTGCCGTAGAGCACACCGATGCCGGTCGGTCCGTATATCTTATGTCCGCTGAAGGCGAAGAAGTCGCAGTCGATTGACTGCACGTCTATAGCGAAATGGGGCGTCGATTGCGCTCCGTCTACGAGCACCGGCACGCCGTGCTCATGCGCTATGCGCACAATCTCCTCCACTGGGTTCACTGTTCCGAGCGTATTGCTCACGTGAGCCACACTTACTATCTTCGTTTTCTCAGAGAACAGCTGCTCGTATGCCTGCATGTCGAGCTTTCCGCTGTCGTCCATCGGAATCACCTTCAGCGCAATGCCGCGTTTCGCTGCCTGCAACTGCCACGGAACGATGTTCGAGTGGTGCTCCATTACGGACACTATCACCTCATCGCCTTCCGCCATGAACGCTTCGCAGAACGATGCAGCCACGAGATTGATGCTCTCGGTTGTGCCGCGCGTGAAGATTATCTCTTCTGTCTTCGGCGCGTTGATAAACTGACGCACGGTCTCGCGTGCCGCTTCGTGCAGGTCGGTGGCGCGCTGCGAGAGATAGTGTACGCCGCGGTGCACATTGGCGTTGGCGTTGAGATACTCTTCGCGCATGGCGTCGAGCACGCACAACGGCTTCTGCGTGGTAGCTCCGTTGTCGAGATAGACGAGCGGACGGTCGTAAATGGTGCGCGAAAGAATTGGGAAATCGGCGCGAACCTTATTTATATCGTACATGATGTTGTTAAGTTGAAATGGTGAGATGGTGAGAATTCTCTACTAATTACTTGCAGAGCTTGCAGCCCTCACACTTGCTCAGTTCGCCGCGGAAACGCTTCTCCACGAGATAGTGCAGGCGGTCGCGCAGCGGTTCGAGCTGTATCTTGTCGATAACCTCGTTGATGAATGCGAACTCGAGGAGTAGCTTTGCCTCCTTCTCGCTGATACCGCGCTGACGCATGTAGAACAGAGCCGCATCGTTGAGCTGACCCACGGTAGATCCGTGCGAGCACTTCACGTCGTCGGCGTATATCTCGAGCATCGGCTGCGTGTACATACGCGCTGTCTTTGTGGCGCAAAGGTTCTGGTTCACCTCCTCCGACACGGTATGCTGCGCGCCATGACGCACGAGCACTCTGCCTGCGAAGGCTCCCGTCGCCTTGTCGTTGAGCACGTACTTGTAGAGTTCGTGACTCGTGCAGTGCGACACCTGGTGATCTATCAGCGTGTTATTGTCCACGTGCTGAGTCTTGTCGGCTATCACGCAGCCGTTGCACCAGCACTCTGCGCCCTCGCCCTTGAGCTGCACGTCGAGTCGGTTGCGCGTCACGCCGTTGTGCAGCGTGATGACGTTGTGGTTGAAGCGTGAGTCGCGCTCCTGCTCTACGTATACGTTCGAGATGCGTGTGTTCTTGTAGTGAGTCTCCTCCATGCAGTAGAGGTCGAGCGATGCGTTTGCTCCGACGTAAGCCTCAATCACCTGGGTTGTGAGGAACTGCTGGTCGTCGGCTGCATGGTCGCAGAAGAGGAACTTTGCGTTGGCGCCCTCCTCCATCACGATGAGCACGCGGCGGTTCACCATCATAGCCACGTCCGAGCGCAGGATATTGATAACCTGCACGGTCTTGTCGACAACGACGTTGCGCTTCACGTGAACGAGCAGACCGTCCTGCGCCAGCATGGTGTTGAGTGCTGTCACGGCGTCTTCGTCGCTCTTCGCCAGGCGTGCGTAGTGCTTAGCCACAAACTCGGGGTGAGCCTTCGCGTATTCGGCAAGCGACGCCACCTCGATGCCTTCGGGCAGGTTCTCCTTGGGTTGCAGCGACTGACGGAACTGGTCGTTGACGATGAAGTAGAGCGATGTGCTGAGGTTGGGCACGTCGCAACGGAACGCCTTGTACGGGTCTACCGGCACTTCAAGACGGTTGATGTTCAGTCCGTAGTTGGGCTCGAAGAGCTTGTCTATCGTTGTATATTTATATCGCTCCACTTTTCGCGAAGGGAAGCCGAGACGCTCGAAGCTGTTGAAGGCTTCGTCGCGCACAGCGTTCAGCACGTCGGCGCTGTGGGCGCAGATCTGCTCACGACATTCGCGGTAGAGGTCGATGTATTGTTGTTCTGAAGTCATTGTTCTGAATTTTATTCTTCTTCAAGTTCAGCTTTTATCCAATCGTATCCTCGCTGTTCAATCTCCTTTGCGAGTTCGGGTCCGGCGGTCTTCACGATGCGTCCTTTGTAGAGCACGTGTACGACGTCGGGCTTTATCATGTCGAGGAGTCGCTCGTAGTGGGTGATGACGATGGCTGACGTCTCCGGCGTGTGCATCTTGTTGACGCCGTCGGCTACGATGCGCATTGCGTCCACGTCGAGTCCGGAGTCGGTCTCGTCGAGTATGGCGAGCTTCGGTTCGAGCATCGCCATCTGGAATATCTCGTTGCGCTTCTTCTCGCCACCCGAGAAGCCTTCGTTGACAGAACGGCGTGTGAACTTGGAGTCGAGCTCCACGACCTTGCGCTTCTCGTTCATGAGCTTGAGGAAATCGCCCGCCTTCAGTTCGGGCAGTCCCTGATACTTGCGCTTCTCGTTGACAGCCGCCTTCAGGAAGTTGGTCATCGACACGCCCGGTATCTCCACCGGATACTGGAACGAGAGGAACAGACCTTCGTGCGCACGGTCTTCGGGCTTCATCTCAAGGATGTTCTTGCCGTTGAACCATGCCTCGCCTTCCGTCACTTCGTAGAGCGGATTGCCGGTGAGCACGGCGCTGAGTGTAGACTTTCCAGAACCGTTAGGTCCCATGATGGCGTGTATCTCGCCATCGTTTATAGTGAGGTTGATGCCTCTTAGTATTTCCTTGCCAGCGATAGTGGCATGGAGGTTTTTTACTTCTAACATATCGAGTTTTGAATTTTTATATTAATACGAATCGAGCACACGACCGAGCTTCATCCGGCGTCGTTCCTTCTTCGTTTCTCGTTTCGGTTCGTCGTTGGGGTCGTATATGCCGAGTGCCACTTCGATGAGCGAGAAGAGGCTGTTGGCGTCGGCTGAGGTGAAGCGGAACGGGAACGTTGCCTTCAAGCCTATCTGTATGTTGTGGCGGTGCATGTTTGAGCGCAGCCGATATACGTCGGGGCTGCCGTTGCAGGTCGTAGCCACGTGCGCCTTACCGTCGATGGCGAGGGGGAATCCGTACTGGAACTCGAGCGCGAGCGACGAGAATATATAGCAGTCTACTCCTACTGTCGGCGCTGCGCTCACACGCGGGAGGCTTATTGTGATGTTGCGATCGTAGTTGTCGCCAGCGTTCCATACGCTCATGCTGCTCCGCACGTGCCGACCGGCTACGTTGATGTTGGCCATGAGCGAGGCGTAGGGCTGCAGAGCGAAGCGCTTGCTCAGTGGATAGTAGCGTGCGCCGACCACTACGTTCTGCATTGTGGCGTCCACATTGCTTTCGAACCATTGTACGGTCTCGGCGTTGTAGCCGCCTACGAGCGAGAAGTGCTGCTTTGGCAGGTAGTATTCTACCAGCACGTTGCATTGGGGCGAGGCGAACGTTGCGATGTTGCCTGCGTCGCGCGGCGAACGCTCTACGCTTGCCGTCGTCGGACACGAGAGGTTCATGCCTGCTATCACCGCCCAGCGGCGCGACACGTCGTCGTCGCCTGCGAAGGCTGTTGCGGCACAGACTGCGAGAGCTGCTGTGACGGTCATTATCCTGCGGAACATATATTAAGTTTTGAATTTTGAGTTTTGAATTTTGAATTGTGCGCTTTGCGCATTTTGAATTTTTGAGTTTTGAGTTGTGAATTGTGAATTGTGAGTTGTGAATTATTGAGTTATCAACTCCTAATTGAACAATTCCTCATCGGCGTAGCCGACAATTCAAAATTCAAAATTCAAAACTCAAAACTCCTCCTATCCCACCGTTCCCTCAAGCGACACGCTGAGCAGCTTCTGCGCCTCTACGGCGAACTCCATAGGCAGCTTGTTGAGCACGTCCTTGGCGTATCCGTTCACGATGAGACCCACGGCTTGCTCGGTGGGTATGCCGCGCTGGTTGCAGTAGAAGAGCTGGTCTTCCGAGATCTTCGACGTCGTAGCCTCGTGCTCCACCACTGCCGTGTCGTTGTGTATATCCATGTATGGGAAGGTGTGCGCTCCGCAGTCGGAACCGAGCAGCAGCGAGTCGCACGACGAGTAGTTGCGTGCGTTGTCGGCGTTGCTTGTGGCGCGCACCAGTCCGCGGTACGAGTTCTGGCTGTGTCCGGCTGAGATGCCCTTCGATATGATTGTCGACTTGGTGTTCTTGCCCATGTGTATCATCTTCGTGCCGGTGTCTGCCTCCTGATAGTTGTTGGTGACGGCTACGGAGTAGAACTCCGCCTGCGAGCCGTCGCCGCGCAGCACGCACGAGGGGTACTTCCATGTGATGGCAGAGCCGGTCTCCACCTGCGTCCACGAGAGTTTCGAGTTGACGCCGCGCAGGTCGCCTCGCTTCGTCACGAGGTTGAGCACGCCACCCTTGCCATGCTCGTCGCCCGGGTACCAGTTCTGCACGGTAGAGTATTTCACTTCGGCGTTGTCCTTCACGACGATCTCCACGATGGCTGCGTGCAGCTGGTTCTCGTCGCGCATCGGCGCCGTGCAGCCTTCGAGGTAGCTCACGTATGCGTCGTCGTCGGCAATGATGAGCGTGCGCTCAAACTGGCCGGTGTTGCGTGCGTTGATGCGGAAATAGGAGCTAAGCTCCATCGGGCAGCGCACGCCCTTGGGTATGTAGACGAACGATCCGTCGGAGAACACGGCGCTGTTGAGCGCAGCGAAGAAGTTGTCGCGGTAGGGCACCACGCTTCCCAAGTACTCGCGCACGAGGTCGGGATGGTTCTTTATGGCGTCGCCTATAGAGCAGAAGATGATGCCCTTTTCGGCGAGGTGCTGCGAGAAGGTGGTCTTCACGCTCACGGAGTCCATGATGGCGTCTACCGCCACGCCGCTGAGTGCCAGTCGTTCTTCGAGAGGTATGCCGAGCTTGTCGAATGTCTTCATCAGCTCGGGGTCTATCTCCTTATTCTCGTTCTTCTTCTTTGCGAGCGGGTCGGCGTAGTACGAAATCGCCTGATAGTCGATCTCGGGCACGTGCACGTGGCCCCACTTCGGCTCCTTCAGCGTCTGCCAGTGGCGGAAAGCCTGCAGACGGAACTCAAGCATCCAGTCGGGTTCGCCCTTCTTGCTTGAGATGAGTCGCACGATGTCCTCGTTGAGTCCTTTCTCAATTATGTCTGTATGCACGTCGGTAGTGAAGCCGTACTCGTATTTCTGCTCCGCCACCTGGCGCACATAGGCGTTTTTTGTATCTTTATTTTCCATTTTCGTATATAAAAGTCAAGGGAGAGCGACCGATTGCGTCCGCCGTCCGATCGGATTGCGTTCGGTGTCCGATTGGGTTGCGTCCGCCGTCCGATCAGATTGCGTTCGGTGTCCGATCGGGTTGCGTTCGGTGCACGATGACTCAGCCTGCACTTTCAGGCTGCAAGACATCGGCATGCACATCTCCTAAAGAAATGCAAATTTACGAATAATGCGTTGATTATTCGAAGAAAACGTGGCTTTTTTCAGCCTAAAGGTTCATTTCCTTCGAGAGAATATTCTCGAGTTTCTCTGCCGAGAGCCTCAACTGGAACGCGCCCTTGATAGCCACGCTGATGCCGCCGGTCTCTTCGGACACTACGATGGCTATGGCGTCGGAGTCTTGCGAGATGCCGAGCGCGGCGCGGTGGCGCAGTCCGAGCTCCTTCGGTATGTCGTGGTTGTGCGACACGGGCAGGATGCAGCCGGCGGCGCGTATGCGCTTGCCCACGATAATCATGGCGCCGTCGTGCAGCGGCGAGTTCTTGAAGAAAATGTTCTCTATGAGTCGCTGATTGATGCGCGCGTCTATCACGTCACCGGTGTCGACGATGTCGTCGAGGCGTATGCCGCGCTCAATGACGATGAGCGCTCCCACCTTGCCGCGCGAGAGGTCGATGCACGCCATGACGATGGGCATGATGGTCTCCTTGTCCACTATCTTCTCCTTGCTTGCGCCTACGAACAGATTGGCGAAGGCGCGGAAGCGCTGGTGGGCGCCGAGCGAGTAGAGGAAGCGGCGTATCTCTTCCTCGAAGAGCACGATGATGCCGATGACGCCCACCGACACGAGCTTGTTGAGGATGGCGCCGAGCAGGCGCATCTCGAGCACCTGACTCACGAAGAGCCACACGAGCACGAACACGATGATGCCGATGAAGACGTTGAGCGAACGGCTCTCCTTCATCAGACGATAGATGTAGTAGAGCATCAGGGCGACAAGAAATATGTCGATGATGTCTTTTATTCCGAAGTCGAACATGTTGTGAGTTTTGAATTTTGAGTTTTGAGTTTTGAATTGTGCGCTGCGCGCATTTTGAGTTTATCCTAATTGCTGCACAATTCGAATTGTTTCAAAGGCTTCCTTCACGTCGTGCACACGCAGTATCGAGGCGCCTTTCTGCAGCGACACGGTGTGGAGCACGGTGGTGCCGTTGAGAGCCGTCGTGGGGTCGCCGCCGACGAGACGGTATATCATGCTCTTGCGCGACACGCCTACAAGCACGGGCAGCTCAAGCGCAAGCAGGCGCTCCGCCTCGCTCATTATCTCGTAGTTCTGCTCGAGCGTCTTGCCGAAGCCGTAGCCGGGATCGAGAATGATGTTCTTCGCTCCGAGGTCGCGCAGACGCTGCACCTCAGCCGCGAAGTTCTGCATCATCTTCGCCAGCGTCGGCTGCACCGACATCAGTATGTAGGGCACACCGAGCTGCGCCACGGTCTCGAACATGTCGCCTTCCTCGTGTATCTCCTTGCCTACGATGCCCGTTATGCCGCCTTCCGACACGTCGTTGATGATGTCGGCGCCGAACTCCTCCACACATCTGCGCGCCACAAGCGGGCGGTAGGTGTCTACCGACACGATGGCGTCGGGCTGCTCGCGGCGCACTATCTCAAGGGCGCGCTTCAGACGTTCGGTTTCTTCCTCAAGGCTCACCTCGTCGGCGCCGGGGCGTGTGGAGAAAGCGCCCACGTCGATGATGCGTCCGCCTTCGGCGATTATCTGGTTGGCGCGGTCGGCTATCTCAGCCTCGGTCTGCTTGCGCGATCCGCTGTAGAACGAGTCGGGCGTTGCGTTCAGTATACCCATCACCATGGGCTGTGAGAGGTCGAGAAGTCGGCCTCGCACGTTTATTGTGTATTGCATATGCTCTTGATAATTAGTTAATAACCGACCACAAATTACGCAATAAATATCCGAACTGCCAAATATTTAACTCAAAAAGTTGGGCTCTGCGCACGTCCAAAACCGATTATTTCGCACACGCGCAACGATTTATACAGACATTCTCTTTGCGCACACAGATTATTTGCATACTTTTGCAACATAAAACCCATCAAGACATGAAGCTCAAGACAACTCTCGCTGCTCTGCTCTTCTGCGCAACGGCTCTCGCATCCTCGCCCCACAAGTACCGCCTCGTTTGGCAGGACGACTTCAACGGCACCACTTTCGACAACCGCTCGTGGACAAAGATAAGCCGCGGCTCAGCCGACTGGCGCCGCTATATGTCGGACGCCGACTCGCTATACGCCGTGCGCGACGGCAAGCTCGTTCTGCGCGGCGCTCTCAACACCAACCTCGAAGCCGACACGGCTCGCTTCGTAACCGGTGGACTCTACACCAAGCGCAAGCACGCCGTGAGATACGGTAAGGTGGAGGTGCGCGCACGCTTCGACTGCGCGCAGGGCGTGTGGCCGGCTATATGGATGAAGCCCGATTATGAGATTAAATGGCCACACGGTGGCGAGATCGACATCATGGAACACCTCAACCACGACAACATAGCATACCAGACCATCCACACCACATACACGCACACTCTGAAGCAGGACCAGAACCCGCCGCACGGCGGCACCTACCCCATCGACCGCAACGCCTTCAACACCTACGCCGTGGAGATTCTGCCCGATTCAATAGTGTTCTCGGTCAACGGACAACCGTCGTTCTCCTATCCGCGCATTGAGGAGCATAAGGACAAGGGACAGTATCCGTTCGGCGCCCCATTCTATCTGCTCATCGACATGCAGATTGAAGGCTCGTGGGTGGGCAAGGCAGACCCCAAACAGCTGCCCGTCGAGATGGAGATCGACTGGGTGAAACTCTACGAACTGGAACAGGAGGAGTGAAACTCTGAAACAAGAAGTAAACTCTGAGGAAGTAGAAGTAAACCTTCGAGGAAAGAGAAACAGACTCTAAAGAAAGATTCGGCTGCGCCAAGCACGCTTGCCGACAAAAATAAAAGCAAAATGGAAATATCCGAACTTTACGAAATCTTTAAGCAACACCCCGTTGTTACAACCGACAGTCGCGACTGCCCCGTCGGTTCGTTGTTCTTCGCCTTGAAAGGCGCTTCGTTCAACGGCAACAAGTTTGCTGTAGCTGCGCTTGAGAAGGGCTGCGCTTATGCTGTTGTCGATGAAGCGGAGTACGTCGTTGAGGGCGACGCTCGCTTCATTCTCGTCGACAACTGTCTGCACACTCTGCAACAGCTCGCACGCTATCACCGCCGTGCGCTCGGCACGCCTATCATCGGCATCACCGGAACCAACGGCAAGACTACCACAAAGGAACTCACGGCTGCGGTGTTGCTGCAGAAATACAACGTGCTCTACACCGAGGGCAACTTCAACAACGACATCGGCGTGCCTAAGACATTGCTGCGCCTGAACTCCACACACGACATCGCGGTCGTGGAGATGGGCGCATCGCACCCTGGCGATATCAAGACGCTGGTGGAGATAGTTGAGCCCGACTATGCGCTCATCACAAACGTGGGTCGTGCGCATCTGCAGGGCTTCGGTTCGTTCGAAGGCGTGATAAAGACTAAGGGCGAACTGTACGACTTTGTGCGCGCGGCTGCCAACGGCGAGAATGATGCTTACGCCATACGCGAGGTGAAGCGCCCGCGTTGCGTGTTCATCGACAACGACAACCAGTATCTCAACGGCATCGCCGACGGACTGAACCTTGTGCGCTACGGCTTAAACGCCGCTGATAAAAAACTTTACGTTGCGGCAAGCGACGTAAAGAGCGAGCCGATGCTCAGCTTCTCGTGGGCGGCTGAGGGCAAGGCGCAGCACCATGTTGACAGCCACCTTATCGGTGCGTACAACATCACGAACATGCTTGCAGCCATCGCCGTCGGCACCTACTTCGGTGTGGAGGCAGACAAGATTGACGCTGCGCTGACCGGCTATGCGCCGAGCAACAACCGCTCACAGTTTGAGCAGACTGCCTGCAACCGCCTCATCGTAGACGCCTACAACGCCAACCCTACGAGCATGGCGGCGGCGCTGAACAACTTCGAGGCTATCAATGCCGACCACAAGATGGCTATCATCGGCGACATGAAGGAGCTTGGCAGCGTGAGTCACGACGAGCATCAGCGCATCGTTGACCAGCTCAGCCGCATGAAGCTCGAAGAGGTGTGGCTCGTTGGCTCGGAGTTTGAGCACACAGCGACGCCGGCTGCGTTCCGCAAGTTTGAGAACGTAGCGGAGGTGAAGGAAGCAATTGCTTCTGAGAAGCCTCGCGACCGCTACATCCTCATCAAGGGCAGCAACGGCACACGCCTGTTCGAACTGCCCGAGAAACTATAGGAGGCTACGGCATTCTTGCCGTAGTCAAAAAACGTAGCGGAGGTCTCCGGCCTCCGCAGCACCAAGTCAGATAGACATCTTTATCAACTTAAAGACCTACACTGTTGCGTGCTGCGGAGGCCGGAGACCTCCGCTACTTTTTACATTCTATTTCTGCGCATAGAGCCGCTTTACATCTTCTTGCTCTATCGCACTTCGCCTTCCAATATCGCATCCATCTGAGCAGATGTAGGCTCGGCAGGCAGGCGCTTTATCACATCCTTCACCTTTCTTTTCTGCGCAGCAGTCAGCACGAAGCTGTCCACGATGTCCTCATAGTAGGCTTTCAGGAATTTGCCACGGTTGATGCGTCGGTTGACGCAATACTTTCCGCCGGTTATCGTCTCCAGATCGAACAACTTGTACACGAGTTCGCAGCCGTCATAGTTGTGCTCGCCCTCGCCTTGCGGGAAACTTGTGCTGACGGGGTTAGGCTTTGTGCCCCATCGTGTGAGCGTCTCCTCGTAGAAGAACGCGATGCGGTCGTCTGCCTGCAGATCCATGCTGCTGTACATCGACACCGTGGTGCTCACCTGATAGCATCCGTCCCAGCCCGAGGCGAAGGCTTTCACGTTGCGCATGTCGTCGGGTGAGGCAAGTTCTTTATAGAATATGCTAACGTTGTTGCGACCCGTGCCCGTAGGCACCGACTGCAGCGCTACGTACATCGGCTTGCCGTCGCTGTTGCGCATGGCTGGAATGATGAGCATCTCGCCATTTGTGGGGTTGGTGCTCGGCGCGAGTGCGAGTCCGTCCATCGTAGCCTTCTCGGGCTTGTCCCAGCAGCCTTCGCCGGTCTTTGTGTTGCTGTAGGTGTAGATGTTTAGCAGTCGGCAGCCCGACGCTCTGCTGGTTATTATCACACGACCGTCGGGCAGTTCCTCGCACTTCGGTTCGTCGCCACCGGGCACGGGCAGAGCAGCAGCGCCGCCGAGAGCGTGCCATGAGCGTCCGAAGTCGTCGGAATATATCACGCGGTTGCCGTTGGGGCGCGCAGTGAGTGCGGCATAGATGCGATAGTAGTCGCCCACCTTCACCACTCTACTCTGGAACAGCTTGCCACTGCCGACGAAGGCAGCGTCCACGACATTGCCCTTATCGAACAAGCCGTATATATCCTCGGTCTGATCAACCGGTTTCTGCCATGTGCGTCCGCCGTCGGTGCTGCGTATTGCGGCGATGAGGTTCGGGTTCTGTCTGTTTGTGCTGGGCTTGCCGTACACCGTACAGCCCGCAACAGCCATAATGAGCACCTCGTTGCGCTCGCGATCCATCACGACAGCCGGGTCGCCGTAGGCTGCTTCCATCGGAGTCTTATGGGCGTTGATGAGCGAAGTGTCGCCACACGCCACGTCAATCTCATGCTCGCTCCATGTTCTGCCGTTGTCGTAGCTCAGTTTCACCACGCAGTCGACGCGTCCGTAGCCGGGGTCGGTGCCGCAGACGAGGCGTGCCGCACTCGCAACGAGTCGTCCGCCGTGGCCGCAGGTGATGCCTGGTATGCGATAAGGCGGAACGTCGATGCTGCCCTTCGCCGTACTGAACAGGATTGTGCCGTCGGCGTAGGCTGCAACGGTGAGCAGCAACATGCCGAGAGAGAATAGAATTTTCTTCATTGTAGCTTGGTTTTACTTTTTACTTTTTTACTCTTTACTTTTTTACTCTTTTACTTTTCTACTTTTATAAGTTATGTTCTCCTCCTTGAACTTATCTTTCGGCTGCGGATGCTCCGCCGGATAGCCGATAACGATCATGTTAAGCGGAACGAGATTGTCGGGGAGCGAGAGCGTTGCGCTTATCGCCTTGCAGCGTTCCTCGGAAGGATAGGCGCCCGTCCATACGGCGCCGAGACCCATAGCGTGAGCCGCAAGCAAGAGATTCTCTGTTGCAGCCGACGCATCCTGAATCCAGAAGTCGCGTCCGCCGCCTTCTATCACCTTATCCATATCGCCGCAGACCACGATGGCGAGCGGAGCCTTGAGCAGCATCTTAGCATAAGGATTGGCACCAGCCAGACTGTCGAGCACGCTGCGCTGTTCTACAACCACGAAGTGCCACGGCTGCTTGTTCATCGCCGTAGGTGCAGCCATCGCCGCGCGCAGCATCTTCTCCACTTTCTCCTTCTCAACGGGGCGCGCCTCGTAGTCGCGTATGCTGGTACGCGTAGCGATATTGTCGAGCACAGCCTGCTCTTGCGTTTGCGACTCGTTGGCGTCTTCTGCGCTCGACACCAAGCGCACGCCAAGCACCACGACGGCAATGGCGAGCACTACGTTCAAAACGATTGACTTATTCTGTAAATTCATAATTCTTAATTGTATAATTCTTCAATTCCTCATTCAACACTCTTAATAAGCGCTCCCGTTGGGCACACGAAGCGGCAGTACGGACGCGGCACCCACACCGACAGCACGAGGAACAGCGCCGCGAGCACTATCACCCACACCGACGCCGACGAATAGAGGAACGCCGTGAACAGCTCGTAGTCGATCCATGCGGTGCATGTGCCGGTGAGCAGCAGCGCCATGAGCACGCCCCAGAGCAGATTGCGCAGCACTGAGAGCAGTTTCAGTACGCGCGGCGTGATGCGCAGCTTGCGTCGACTGAGCTTTCCGGCGAGTTCCTGCGCCGATCCGAACGGACAGACATTGGCGCAGTAGTGACCCGACCGACCCGCCAACGGGTATATCAGCGCCACTATCAGCATAAGCAGCGGAGCGGCAAGTGCGCCAATCGCCGAAAGACTCACGCCGCCGGCGAAGACTCGCAGGAAGAGCGTGTAGGAGACGAACGTACCGGTCCACAGACCGAGCACCACGACGTTCACCGCGAGCTGCACAAGATGCAGTCGGCGGTTGTTGTAGAAGAGCGGAACGACAGCTCCGAGCAGCACGACAATCAGCGCAACTATAGGGGGTGCACTTGTCTCAAGTGCACCAACCGAGTCATCCTCACTCCCCACTATAGGGGGTGCACTTGTCTCAAGTGCACCAACCGAGCCATCCTCACCCCCCACTATAGGGGGTGCACTTGTCCCAAGTGCGCCAACCGAGCCATCCTCACTCCCCACTATAGGGGGTGCACTTGTCCCAAGTGCTCCAACCGAGCCATCCTCACCCCACTGACCGTGCTGCTTGGCATAAGCCAGTCCGCGCTGCATGTTAGCTATTATCGCCTTCGACGAGAATGTAGCGCCCGACACGGCGTCCACCTCCTCCGCCAACGCCTCGTCCACCGACTTGTTCTGCCAGTGGTTGAGCAGCTCCTTCGCACGGTTGAAGAAGTCGGGCGACTCGGCGTTGGGTTCAGCCTCAACGGTCGCCACCCTGCCGTCCTTTATATGTATCTTCAGCGGCACCGGTCCGCCGTATCCCTGCACGTCCTTTGCCAGCGGCTTTGTGTTCACCACGAACGCTCCGTCGGGCGTCACCTCCAGCGTGTCGTTCTTCAGCGCCTTCGCCTCATGCGCCTCTCGCAAGTCGTGTCCTAATATCCTGCCATCGCGCAGTATCGCCGCCGCAGCCAGTATCAGCACTACCACGACGAGCGACAACAGTCGCGCCCAGAATCCCTTCCTTTGTCTTTTTACCATATCGTTGTTCTTATTACTATGTGCAAAGATATAATTTATTGCTTACATTCGCAAGCGCTTACTACAAGTTGTTGCACAGGAAATATCATTACCACGCACAGGAAACATCGTTACCGCGTATCTGTAATGATGTTACCATGCCTTGGTAACAACCGTTATCTTTGGCATCAATCTGTTAATGTTCGGCAGACAGCTGTAACTGGCGGCTTCTACCGACACATAAACGCAAAAAGGGCTGGACTCCTTGCATGGAATCCGGCCCTTTCTGTTTTTGACTTATGTGTGTCTGCTGATAGCGGCAGCCTATTTCACCACCATCTTTCGACCGTTAACGATGTACAAACCCGGCTTCAGCTTCGGCGCCGCCTCCTTCACCGTCGTGTTGCGGAACAGCACTACACCGTTCATCGAACAGATTGTGACGCGCATGTCACTGTCGGCGAATATCGCTTCCAGTCCACTTACTACCGTCGTCGTGCCGTGAACCTCAACATCGTGAGCCGGCATTGTCGCCGGAATCTCGATGTCCCAGCCGTTGAACTCTCTGTCTGCCGCAATCTCCGGGTCGGGAACGCTTATCGTTGCGCCGTACTCCAGCGTCTGCTCTAAGTAGAGTTCGCCGTCAAGGTATACCGTCAGATGGTAAGAGTTGATAGAGAACGTACCCGTCACCTCTACATCCTTTGCCGGCATCGTCTCAGGCAGACCCTGCCAGCCTGAGAACGTGTAGCCCTCCTTCTCGGGAGCTGGCTCGGCTACGATAGCTGTGCCGTAGTCTACCTCTACCGACTTGTACTCTGCGCCGTCAACTTTATACGTGAGCGTGTACTTGTTCACGGTGTAAGAACCCAAAACCACGATGTCGTGCGCTGGCATTACAGCAGGAACATCCTGCCATCCGGCGAATGTATGTCCTTCCTTGGCTGGTGCTTCGGGAGCTACAATTTCTTCGCCGTAAACGACAGTCTTGCTCTCGATAACCTCCTCACCAATCTTGAAGACAGCCTGGTAAGAGTTGATAGAGAACGTACCTGTCACCTCTACATCCTTTGCCGGCATCGTCTCGGGCAGACCCTGCCAGCCGGAGAACGTGTAACCCTCCTTCTCGGGAGCAGGCTCGGCGGTGATAGCTGTGCCGTAGTCAACCTCAACAGACTTGTATTCTGCGCCGTCAACCTTGTACGTGAGCGTGTACTTGTTCACGGTGTAAGAACCCATAACCACGATGTCGTGCGCTGGCATTGTCGCTGGAACGTCCTGCCATCCGGCAAACGTGTGGCCTTCCTTGGCTGGTGCTTCGGGAGCGACAACCTCCTCGCCGTAAACGACGGTCTTGCTCTCGATAATCTCCTCACCAATCTTGAAGACTGCCTGGTAAGAGTTGATTGAGAACGTACCCGTCACCTCTACATCGTGAGCCGGCATCGTCTCGGGCAGACCCTGCCAACCTGAGAACGTGTAGCCCTCCTTATCGGGAGCTGGCTCGGCGGTGATAGCTGTGCCGTAGTCAACCTCAACAGACTTGTATTCTGCGCCGTCAACCTTATACGTGAGCGTGTACTTGTTCACGGTGTAAGAACCCATAACCACGATGTCGTGTGCTGGCATCATCGCTGGAACGTCCTGCCATCCGGCGAATGTATGTCCTTCCTTGGCAGGTGCTTCGGGAGCGACAACCTCTTCGCCGTAAACGACGGTCTTGCTCTCAATAACCTCCTCACCAATCTTAAAGACTGCCTGGTAAGAGTTGATAGAGAACGTACCTGTCACCTCTACATCCTTTGCCGGCATCGTCTCGGGCAGACCCTGCCAGCCTGAGAACGTGTAGCCCTCCTTTTCGGGAGCTGGCTCGGCGGTGATAGCTGTGCCGTAGTCAACCTCTACAGACTTGTATTCTGCGCCGTCAACCTTGTAAGTAAGCGTGTACTTGTTCACGGTGTACGAACCCAGAACCACGATGTCGTGCGCTGGCATTGTCGCAGGAACGTCCTGCCATCCGGCAAACGTGTGGCCCTCCTTGGCTGGTGCTTCGGGAGCGACAACCTCTTCGCCGTAAACGACGGTCTTGCTCTCGATAACCTCCTCATCAATCTTGAAGACAGCCTGGTAAGAATTGATTGAGAACGTACCCGTCACCTCTACATCCTTTGCCGGCATCGTCTCGGGCAGACCCTGCCAACCTGAGAACGTGTAGCCTTCCTTCTCGGGAGCTGGCTCGGCTACGATTGTCGTGCCGTAGTCAACCTCTACCGACTTGTATTCTGCGCCGTCAACCTTGTAAGTAAGCGTGTACTTGTTCACGGTGTACGAACCCAGAACCACGATGTCGTGCGCTGGCATTGTCGCAGGAACGTCCTGCCATCCGGCAAACGTGTGGCCCTCCTTGGCTGGTGCTTCGGGAGCGACAACCTCTTCGCCGTAAACGACGGTCTTGCTCTCGATAATCTCCTCACCAATCTTAAAGACTGCCTGGTAAGAGTTGATTGAGAACGTACCTGTCACCTCTACATCGTGAGCCGGCATCGTCTCGGGCAGACCCTGCCAACCGGAGAACGTGTAGCCCTCCTTCTCGGGAGCTGGCTCGGCTACGATTGTAGTGCCGTAGTCAACCTCAACAGACTTGTATTCTGCGCCGTCAACCTTGTACGTGAGCGTGTACTTGTTCACGGTGTAAGAACCCAGAACAACGATGTCGTGTGCCGGCATTGTCGCTGGAACGTCCTGCCATCCGGCAAACGTGTGGCCCTCCTTGGCTGGTGCTTCGGGAGCGATAACCTCTTCGCCGTAAACGACGGTCTTGCTCTCGATAACCTCCTCACCAATCTTGAAGACAGCCTGGTAAGAGTTGATAGAGAACGTACCCGTCACCTCTACATCGTGTGCCGGCATCGTCTCGGGCAGACCATCCCAGCCGGAGAACGTGTAGCCCTCCTTCTCGGGAGCTGGCTCGGCTACGATAGTAGTGCCGTAGTCTACCTCAACAGACTTGTATTCTGCGCCGTCAACCTTGTAAGTGAGCGTGTACTTGTTCACGGTGTAAGAACCCATAACCACGATGTCGTGCGCTGGCATTGTCGCTGGAACGTCCTGCCAACCGGCAAACGTGTGTCCTTCCTTGGCTGGTGCTTCTGGAGCGACAACCTCTTCGCCGTAAACGACGGTCTTGCTCTCGATAACCTCCTCACCAATCTTGAAGACAGCCTGGTAAGAGTTGATAGAGAACGTACCCGTCACCTCTACATTCTTTGCCGGCATCGTCTCGGGCAGACCATCCCAACCTGAGAACGTGTAGCCCTCCTTCTCGGGGTTAGGCTCGGGAGTAAGAGCTGTGCCGTAGAGCACGTCCGACTCCTTGTAGCTGACGCCGTCGAGAGTGTAGGTGAGATGATAGGACGTGAGAGCGAACTCAGCAGCAAGCGTCACATCCTCCTTGCCAACGACAACAGAACGCGGGTTGTCGGAAACGCCGTCCGACCACTGCACGAAGTGATGACCCTCGGCAGGAGTAGCGGTGACAGAAAGCGTGGTGCCCTCAGCCAAGCGTCCGCCAGACTCGCTGACCGTTCCGCCCTCGCCAGCCGACAGCGTAACGTCGTGATAGATGATGATCTTCACCTCGTAGGGCGAAGACGGATAGCCCAGACGCGCGTTGGACGAGAATGCAAAACTGACATTCTCTACATCCTTCACCTCGCCCGTAGCCTTGTTGCGATAGCGGAACACCATCGACTCGCCACGCTCGCTGTTGCTGCGCGCACGGAGATAGAGGCAGTTGCCACCGGTGGGCAGAGGCAGCACCTCAGCCACGCCACGGCATTCGTCGCCGACGAACGTAGCCACGTCGTACTGCGTGTAATCCAACTTCTCTCCGGTGCCGAACACCACATCGAGATAAAGACTCATGTCGTAGCGGTAGGCGCTCGGATTGACGCTCCATGTGTCGGCGGCAGAAGCCGCGACACTATGGAAGAGCGCCATGAGGAGCGCGACTATCGCCATTGTATGTCTGATAATCGAACTTTTCATTGTGTATCGTTTTTATGGTTTAGCGTACGGCAATCTTATGATAGGTGTAGTGTGCGTCGCTGCATACAACAGCAACGTAGACGCCACCCGACAGAGAAGAAATGTCGATGCCACTCTCGCTGATATGTGTCTCGTGCATCACCTTCTGACCGTTGATGTCGAAGAGTTCGACACTGCTGACGTCGTCGGCAGCCACTCCGCCGATAACAAGACGCTTGCCAACAACGCTGAGACGCACGTTGCCGTCGTATGCCGTAGCACCGACAGTAGTTGTCTTGCCCACGTTGATAGCATACGGAGCATCGATGCTGCCCACGAGACCCTCAGAGAAGTCGAGCGTCGCAGTAGCAAGCACGTCAGCGCCGTCGCGGTCGGTGACATGGAGAGTGATGCGGTCGCCCACGTTGCCGTAGACGTTCATCATCAGCAGTCCGCCAGCAAGCTGACCGACACCGCGACACTCGCTGCCACAGAACGCAGCCAACAGATAGTCGGCATTGTCGGCAGCCATGCCGTCAGCGTCGCAGACGGCAGCCACAACAGCCATCACAGACGGATACTTATGCTTGTCGAAAGCAAGCGGCAGACGGTCGGCGATGCCCTGCGTGTGCTGTGCGTGAGCCTTCGAGACGATAGTAGTGTTGTAAGCCACCTGCTTCTCGGTCTGGCTCTGGTACATATAGCCCTTGCCCGGCACGAGCGTGGTGAGCGTGCCCACCCAGCGTTCGCCGTCGTACTGTGCGAAGCCGTCCTGACCGACGATAGCGTCGAGTTTCTCCACCGTAGTAGTGGCGAAAGCCTCGTCAAGAGTCATAGTCTGCTCGGCAGGATAGCCAAGCCAGTTCCAGCCGTCGCTCAGAGCGATAGGTGTAGCCGGGTTCCATGCCACGCCACTGATGCGTGGCAAAGCAACGGCAGCCGATGTCTCCACCTTGTAACTCTCAGACGCAGCGAGAGCGGAGAGCGTACCGATGAGTCCGAGCTGCGGGTCGCGTACAAGCTCCTGCGTCTGACTCTGCACACGCTGTACGGCAGCGTCGTCAGCCAGCTGCGCGGCAGTGATGCCGTCGGCGAAGCTGTGCGACATCCACGTCCAGCCCTCAGCCATGGCGATGTCCATATCCGACTTCTTCAGCGTGTAGCTGAACTCCTTCACCTCCGACACATCGTCGCTGCCCACCATTGTCATCGCCTTGATATGGGTGTCGTCGTTGATGACGATAGGCACGCTGTACTTGCGTCGGGTGCCGTTCTCGTCGCACGGACATGTGCCGTCCGTCGTGAAGTAGATGGTAGCATCCTTCGAGTCGGTAGCCAGTTCGAGCTTCGTGCCGCGATATACGGCAGTGCCGCTGGCGCGCGAAGCAGTAGGAGCCTCAGCGGTGACAATCTCGGTCATCACGTCGACCGTACACTGTCCCTTCGTCGTAACGTCGTCGATAGAGAACGAGAGCTGGGTGCGTCCCGGGAGGTCGCCCTTTATCTTCACTACCGCCTTGCCCTCAGCGTCGAGAGTGAGGTCGGTGGCGTCGAGCGATGCAACCATGTCCGACGAGTTGGCGATGTGAACGACACGTCCGGCAGCAGCCTCACTCGGCAGAGCGTAGACGGTGAGCTCCTTCTCAGCTCCGTAGAGCACCTTGGTGTTCTCGGCAGTAATCTGCTGCACCTCCTTCTCTACGTCGAGCGTCTGACTGTAGGTCTCGGTCATCGGTATGCCGGCATACGACATAACATTGCGGCTTACCATGAGGCGAATCTCGCCGGTTGTGGTAGCGAGAGCCTGCTCGGGCACGAATCTGACGCGCGAAGCGTAGCGCACAGCCTCAGCATCGTCGGGCGAAGCGTATTCGTCGGCAAGCGCCGCGTCTACGAGTTGTATCTCGCCAGCGAGCTTCTTTCCGCCAGCCGTCACGCTGATGTTGGCATCAGTAAGAGTTGTCGGGTCCATATACTTGTCGAACTGCACCTCTACACCCTCTTCGTATGCACGAGCCTCTACGACCTCAGGCTGCTTGTTCTGAGTGATTCCGACGTTCACCTCCAACTGCGGCGGCGGCACAGGCAGCCACTCGCTGTACGCGGTGAGGTATCCGTCCTTCTCGAACTTCACCTGCCAGAGTCCCTGCGGCACATCCCAACGATACATACCGTCCTCGTCGGTGAAGAGCGGGTTCTTCTGAGCATATTCCTCTGCGTTCCACATCACGATTTCCTCGTGCTTGTCGCCCCAAAGGTCCTCCACCTCTTCCTTATAGTAGATGGTGGCTTGCACACCCTCCACACGATTCTCTGGCACAGCCTCATAGACGTAGCCTGCAGGGTCGTGGTTGATGGTGAGCGGGTCGAACGGCGGACGGTTGGGAGTATACTCGTCGTTGAACATGTCGTCAGGACAGTCGGATGTGCGCCTTATAAGACTCTTCACCTCGGTGAGGTGCTCAATGTTGGTTCGAGCATAGCAGCTCTCCCAATGACTCAAGCCCTTGTCGATGCCGTACGAAACAAGATTAAGGACGAGCGAAGCGCCTAATGTCTCTGGAGCGGATGCCACTCCGGCAATGCCAAGAGCCGTATTACCCAAGTCGCCAACGCCCTTCGAAGCATCTCTTACGACGATCCATGTTCTGTACTTTTTAGCCAATGCTATGATTGACTCGACATCATTGCCAGCACAAGACTCCTTTACCGACTCGATGATGCGGGTCCATTCCTTCATACGGTCGTAGCCGACAAGGATATCAGTTCCGACAGTCCAGCCGCCGACAAAAGCGCCTACTCCACTTAATGCGTTGCCAGCAATCTTAAGGTTCTTGAGATTCTTAAGATTCTTGCCGACACTTGCTTCCAGGCTTTCTTTCTCAGCCTTTACATTCGGATTCTTATTGCCTGCAAGAGCTACGAGCTGGTCGAAATTGTCGCTGAAATATCTTGTCTGCATCGACTCGCCCAGTGCTATAGACAAATCGGCTGCGCTTAGGATATCTCCAACCTTGCCTGCCCACTCTGCATAGAGTTCTCTTTGCTCTTTGGCAACAGCATTGTAGAAGGCAGCAACAGCCTCATCCGAGTCAGCGTCGAAGCTGGCAGGAATGTCGTTGTTTCGGCTGCTCCACACATCGCCGTTAGAGTTGCGGACGGTGAAGTCGGTGTTGCCGTTGAAGCCTTCGGCTATCGACTCGAAGTTGTAATCGCCAGGCGATACATATTCTGCCGATCCCTTGTCAGAAGAGACGGAAGCCGAGATGTCGGTTCCAGGCAAAGACACGTTCGTATCATAAGGATTCGGCGCATCCTGCATGTATCGGTCTGCATCCGGATTCTTGTCCTCCTCGCGTTCGCCGAACAGTATCGCACTACCTCCGTTATAGTCGGCGTCTTCAAGTATGCCGAGGTTCACGTTTCCGCTACTTCCGTAGGCAGGAACGTCGTCGTTGCCGGTGTAGTATTTGTATACACGTTTCTTGATACGATTGACGTAAGCAATCTTCTCCTCACGTGTCACGTCGTCGCGCTTGATATATACGAAGGCGTCGTCAACGAGTTGCTTGAACTCGTCTGCCTTGTCCTTCTCGTTCGCCATCTGGTCCTCAAACTTCTTTGCGATGAGCTTAGCCTGAGCCGAGTCGTAGCTGTAGTCGCCCTTCGCAATGTAGTTGACGCTGAGGTTAACGATGCCGTTGTAGGTATCGAACTTCACGTTGGCAAACCATATCGACTTGCGGATGTCGTAACTGCAGTCGATAGTGCGCACCGAACCGTCCTCGCCGAAGATGTTCAGATACACCTCCTGCAGCACATCGGCGCTGTTGTCGGTGAAGTCGAGCGTGAACAGCACGTTGTCGGGCGTGTAGTACCACGAGTGTGAGGTGGTGCCCTTCTCGAAGTCGAACACGATTGTCGGGTTCGTATTCATGGTCACCGTCTTTATCTTCGGATAGTTGCTGATGTATGTCACGTTCTTGGTCTCGGTGAGAAGCATACTGCCCGACTCGGTCGTAATCTTCGCCGAAATTGGATACTCGTTCAGATTAAACACATTGAGCAACGTACACTCTGCACTCCAACTGCCGTTCGCCTTTGCCGTGGTGTGACCTACGAGTTCGTTGTCCGAGTATACGTCTACCTTAGAACGTGCTGGTGCCGAACCAGCCACATTGATTGTAGCCGATGTTATTATCTCGGGCACAATGATGTCGAGCGTCTTCACCTCCACGGTTGCAGAGCCGATGGGCTGCGTGAGCGTGGCGCCCTTGTAGTCGAACACTACCGATGCGGTGGCGTTGAACGTGCTGCTGGCGGTTGGTATCACGCAGAAGCGCGTCTGTGCCTGATAGTTGTCGCCGAGCTGTACGGTGAGTCGCTTGCCGCTGAGTGTGTACGGCATGAGCTTCGGACCCTGAATGACCGACTTCTCCACGAAGTCGCATGCGTCAGGAAGGTCTACAACGAGCTTCACATTGCTTATGTCGCTCTTGTATACGCCCTTGAAGTCGACAACCGAACTTAGCGTGAGATACTTGCCGTTGGTGATGCTACTCTTGTTTGAAGAGAACGAGGTTGAAGCCGTTGTGTAGCTGAACAGACTCTCGTCGAATGCCGGAACGGTAGCGTTGTGCACGGTCGCAATCTTTCCTGTCTCCACCTTTACCGCGTTCTTCACGTAGTCCTTGCCTTCGCTGAGTCCTATCTCATCGAAGGCAGACAGACGAAGGATTGAGTTCATCAGTTCCGACTGACCCATCGTGACGAGTGTGTACTCGCCGTCGTCCACATCAGCGAACGAAGCCTTAGCCTCAGCGTATGCGGTCTTCTTCAGCAATTCGCCATTGTCAGTATAGAGCATTGCTGTCACGGCGCGGTTGTCGGTCATCTCGAACGATGCTTCTATGCAGCCCTTGCCTACGATGTCGAACGTAGCCTGCGCGTGGCGGTTATCGTCCACCGTCACCATACGTTCTATCGGACTGAATGCGCCGGTCTTAGACACTACGGTAAGACGCAGTTGGTCGCCGATGTTCATGGTTTCGTCGAGCACGGTGAGCGTAGGATACTGCACCGAGAGGTCTTTCTGCTCGCGGTTCTGTGTCACGTTGAACACGCTGACAGTCACGTTGCGATGGTCGGCGTAGAAGTTCTGCGTTTCTTCCGATCCGGCTGCCTTATACGTGAATCCGTAAGCGATGCGTGCGCCTACCATCGACTTCATCACCGCCTTGCCCATTTCGCGCTGTGTCTCGTCGTCGGCAAATGCGCCGAGCGTGTCGAGCTTGTTCACGCACTCCGTAGCTGCTACGACGAGGTGTGTCTCGGGCGCAGCCAGAACAGACAAGGTCCATTGTCCGCGACGGTCGGTCTTTGTGGTGAACGTCTTTTGGAACTTGCCGTTGAGCGTCTGCGTTGCCGACACCGAAGCGTCTGCAATATATATGTCGTCGTCGTCAACAACGATACCGGTCAGGGTGATGGTGCGCAGCGGCTGCAGTTTTACAACGCAGATGTTGTTGGCACCGCTCACGCTGATTGCGGTGTCGGCAGGAGCCTTGTACGCTGTGCCGAGCTTGTCGCTGAGCGTAACGCGGCATACGAGCTGCTGTCCTTCAGGTATCTCGCCCAACGATACAGCCTTGCGCAGATATACCGTCGTGCCGTCTTCGAGCGGCTTGAGCCATTCTACGGTAGCCATCGACGTAAGGTTCTCGCCTTCGGGCGAAACCACCTTTGCCGCAACGGTGTGCAGAGGTTTCAATGTGCCGAACGCCACCTCCATGTCGTCATCCGGTATGGTTACGTTTTCGATGCGTCCTATCTCAAGTCCTGCACGCGAGTACATATATACATTATACTGCTCGTCCTTGCGCAGTCCGCTGAACGTGTATATCTGTCGGTCGGTGATGACATACTTCTGTCGCACGCCCGAGTTGATGTTCACCAGTTCGATGGTGTTGTTCTTGTAGCGTCCGTCCTTGCCTTCAGCCGGCAGGTTCACCTGCAGCATGTGTGCGTCGTTGGTGATAGGCTGAATGGTGAAGTCCTTCCAGCCTTCGGCGGCAGCATACAGCTCTACCGCCTCTTCCGGCACATAGACAATGCAGTTGGCTTTGTTCGTAAAGTTTACGAACGTCTCGTTATAGCAACTCGGCGGCTCCATTGCGTAGACGGTGAGCGCGATGAGGTTCTGGCAGTTGCCGAACACATCGTAGCCCAATTCTGAAATAGTAGCCGGAAGCGCAACCGACGCAACCGACATATTATAGAAAGCCTGATCGGGCACTTCCGTAGCGCCACCCGTGCGCGAGAGGTCGACAGCCGAAGCATTCTTGAGGCTATTCAAACAGTAGTAGTCGTCGTCCGCCATGCGTCCCTTCACAATCAGTCGATTCACGTTCTGATAGTTGTCGCTGCCCACAGTGGCGCTGAGCGCACTATAGAGGTCGCCTGGTACGAAGTCGTCGATGATGGCGAGTCCGGTAGCGGCGTTGTAATAGTTGGCGCCCGGATTGCCTGGCGACTCGGGGTCGTAGACGAGTATCGCCACGACCTGCGCACCGGCGTCAGTCATAGTAGCACTGAAGTAAGTAGACTTTTCCTCCTGCGCCACACCGTTCAACATCCATCCCTTGAAGCGGTAGCCTGTTGCGGGATAAGCCCTGACAGTATACGTCTCTCCTGACACCACCTCAGAAGCCGAGAGCGAGAATCTTGCAGCTCCTGCCGGCGACGCAATCGCCGTAAGCGGGCGTTTCAGCTTAGGCTGCTCAGGGTCTTTGGGGTTGGTAGGGTTATAGACATAGTTGGCAGTAAGCACCATGTCCGAAGCCGGCATCTCGAAGTTGTAGTAGCGGTTGGTGCTGACGGTCTCGCCGTCGCGTGTCCAGCTTCTGAACACGTAGCCCGAGTAGCTATTTGCAGAGAGGTTTACCCAATCGCCCTCCTTGTAGGTGCCTGCGCCCGAAAGCGAAGCAGCACCGATAGGGTTGCATACCACAGTGAGCTTATATGTCTTCACGGGAGGCGTTGGCGGCTGCGGATCGGAAGGCGATTCGGGGTCGTACACGATGTCTGCCACTAAGGTGACATCGGTGGCTGAAGGCATGGTGAAATGGTATTCGCCGTACTGCTGTTCAATCTGTTTGCCGTCAAGCGTAAAGCTGCGGAGTCGGTAGCCGCTGTTCAGATGTACTGTCAGATACACGCTCGAGCCGTCGGTGATGTATGCTTCACCATCGCCTCTGAACGAGCCGTATTCTGCGCTGTATGTGTTATAGTCGAGGGCACTAAGACCGCTCTTGTTGTTGGTTCTGAACGAGAGCTTGCTCTTTGCCTTGTAGGTGTATGTGGCGGATGCGACGAGGCTCACGCCGTTCGCATTGACGCACACCGCCTTTAGCGTTGCGTCTGCACCTGCCTGAATCTCCACCGGAGCGGTATAGACCATGCCGTTGTCTGCCGTCGGATTGGTGCCGTCGAGCGTGTAGCGTATGGTTGTTGCAGGATCGTTGAGGTCGGTGATAACCGCCTGGAACGTGCGGTAGAACTCGCCGCTTTCGTGCGAGATGACCGGCGCCTTCGGCTTGGGCTTCACCTCGCCCGTCGAGTTGAGATACACCTTGATGTTCTTCACGCGGAACTGTCCTTTGTTGATGTTGAACAGCACCTCGGTTGCAGCCGTGCTGCTCTCCCATGTGTACAGCTTGGCTGTGGCGTCATAGCTCACGCTGCCTACGTTGGCAGAGAGCGTGGTGGCGTCGTTCTTGTATGTCTCGGTCAGAAACTCCACCTTCGACACGTTGCACTCTTCCGGAGCGTACATAGTGACGGTGTTGCCGGTGTACACTCTGACTGCACCATTGTAATACCTCGGAGGTATCGAGTTGGTATTCTTGTCGAACACGAACGAGATGCCTGTGGCCTCGTCGTCCAGGCTCGCTACGTCGGTGCCGTTGCCGAGAGTCTGGTCAGGTACCAGCTCGACGACGGTTTGTGCCGACAGCGGGCAGCCCGCTGCCCACCCTACTATGAGCAGGGCGAGCAGCATGGCCGTTCGTTGTATGTTAATAAATAGGTGTTTCATAAGAACAAGGTTTTTACTTTATCACTGTCTTATATGTCTTCTCGCCGCATACTACGACGTAGATGCCTGCCTGTGCCTTTGTCTTGAACTCGGCGTAGCTGCCGCTGAAGACGATCATGCCGGCTGCGTTCACTACTTTCACTTCGGCGTCGGCACCTATCTCGGCTGCGATTGCGTCGATAGCAGTCAGAGGCGACTTGAAGCTTATCAGGAAGCGACCTGCCGTAGTTCCGGCTGCTGCCTCGAAGCTGTAAGCGCCCTCGCAGAGGTTCACGGTTGTGCCAGTCTCACGGTCGGTGAGCATCACGGTCCAGTCGGCTGTGTAGCGGCCAGAGAGCGTAATGGTGTACTGACCTGCCTTGGCTGTGCGGATGGCGAGCTGTGCCGTGCCGTCTGCGAACGGACGTTCGCAGATGTCGTACTTCACGTCGGCGTCTACGTATATCTCGGCGCCCGACGGCTTAGAGGCGAAGAACTTGGCTGCGTCGCGCGAGCAGTCGTAGCCCATCGATGCCTTCTCGTTCAGCACGATGCGTGTGCGGTTGTCGCTGCCGCAGCCCTCGATGGTGAAGTTGAAGACGTTGCGCTGTGCGCCGTCGATGCTGCGTGCCGGAGCATTGTTGACGCCAGGCTTCTGAGAGTCGGCCTTGGTAGCCTTGAGCGCGTCGTTGTAGTGCATACGTCCCTCGGCGCCGAACACCATCTGCTCTACGTCTATCGGTCGCTGCACGAAGAACGACTCGTAAGGACGCAGGATGATGTCGTCGTCAATAGGCGAGTAAGCCTGATAGTTATAGCCATTCCAGAGCACGATTGGCGAGTAGAACTCGTCCTTCAGCTGGTTCATGTCGAAGTAGCACGGGTATGGGTTGCCCACGAGGTTTCACGAGCGGTTGTGAGCGAACTCTGAAGCATGCTCCTCAAGCGGCACAATGATGTCGTTCGAGGTGAAGAGACGGTTCTTCGTCACGGTGTTGCGCGACGGGAACACCACCACTGCGTTGTTGTTGTTTCCGTTCTCGTTGGTGGTATTGTTGGCAGCCTGAATGATGTAGCCCTTGCCTGCCTGCAGCACGCCGTCTGCCGGCACATCCTCCCAATTGCTTGAGGCGCCTGTCTGCTCGGTCTGGTCGCCGGTTGCAGCCGCACGCTTGGCGCTGTTGTACTGGCGGATGACGTAGTCGGTGTTGTTGAGTGCATATACGTCGCTCATCTGCACGTCGTACTGGAACGAGATGAAGTGCCATTCGTTTTGCGCGAGCTTCACGGTGCAGAGCACGCTGTCGGCGCGCATATTCTCTGCGTTGTTGAGAAGTGTCGGTCGGCGGTCGTTGCAGTAGTATATGCCGTTGTTCTCGTTGATGTTATTGTTGTTGCGGTTGTAGAAGTAGTTGTTGATGGTGAATACGCCTGCCGAGAGTGTGCCGTCGCCCGAAGCGGTGAGCTGTCCGACGCTGTTGCGAGAAGAGCTCCCCCAGTAGTCGTTGTCGATGTTGTAGTCGAGCGTCATGTTCGGGTTGTCCTGCAGCACGGCGTTGTCTCCCGACTGGAGGTCGAACGTCATCGGTCGCTTGACGTAGATGTTCTTCACCGGCTCGTTGAGCGGCTTCATGATGTAGAACTCGCTCCAGTATTGTGCGTCGCGGTAGGCGTCGATGGTGAACGGAGCTATGTAGAGCGTACAGTGGTTGAGGTCAATGCCGCTGGTGAAGCTACCGGTTGCAAGCGGAGGCACGATGGCCTTGCACTTCACGGCGAGCAGGCCGCTGCAGTTCTGCAGGGTGCTGTAGCTGAAGTCTTCCACGCTCGACGGTATGGTGAGCTCGGTGAGGGCGCTACAGCCAGAGAATGCGTACGAACCTATCTTGGTAAGCGTCTCGGGCATGGTGATGCTGCTGAGGGCGCTACATCCGCTGAATGCGTTGTTGCCGATAGACGTAACCGCCTCGGGCACTACCATCTCGCTAAGTGCCGTACAATTCTCGAACGTACTGCTACCGATGGTGCGAAGCGTCGGCGAGAGCGTCACTTTCTGCAGCTGCTTGCAGCTGCTGAACACATTGTTTTCGAGAGCTGTGATGGTCTGCGGAACGGCTATTTCTGTTATTGCCGTACCGGCGAAGGCGTTTGAACCGAGAGTCTGCAGCGCGTCTGAGAGGACGGTGGGTGCGAACATGCTGCAAGTATTGAACGCATACGATCCGATGTACGCAACCTTCGAAATGTCGAAGTCGGCGAGCTTGTAGCAGCTGTTGAATGCGTAGTTTTCGATGCGTTCAACGCCGGCGGCGTTCACCTTAGCGAGACGCTGGCAGCCGTTGAATGCATAGCTTGGTATGATCTTGAGGTTCTCGGGCAGCGTAATCTCCTTGATGGTCTTCTGTCCGTTAAGGAACGACGAAGGCAAAGCCTGGAACGTAGCGTCGGCGAGATCGAGACAGCGCAGACGTGTGAGCTTCTTAATGTTAGAGAGGTCGGTATCGTTGAGCGCACCTATCACCTTCACGTTGATGCCCTGGCTCCAGTCGGCGTCGGTCATCTCGATGTAGGTCTGTGCGAACTCGCCCTTGCGCTGCACGTTTACGGCGAGCCAGTCGAAGTCCCAGCCCTCGGGCTGCAGGTCGGCGTTATACCAATTAGAGTTGGCGCTATACTGGTCGTAAGCCTCCTTGGCTCCGATATATACAACGTAAGACGACGGAATGCTCCAGTCGGTTGTAGGCATGTTGCCCTTCATGTGCAGCTCGTTGAGACGGCACATCGAGTTGTTCCAGTTGAGATATATCTGGTCGTAGCCGGCGGGCACGGCGAGCGACTTCAGGTTAGACGCTTTCTCGAATATGCGATATGATGTTTCGTAGTAGTTGCTATTGCCGGCAGAGGTGATCTGCATGACGCTACCGTTCTCGTACGGTGTCGATTCGGGCAGCTGTATGCTGTCCTGCTCAGTGAATATCTCTACGACACAGAAGCGGTCGCCGTTCTTCATTATGCTGAAGTAGTCGCCTTCACGTTCGCCTGCTATCACCCAGCTGTTCTGGATTCTCGGCTCGGGATAGAACGACTGCTCCTCGCCGATAAGCACGCGCTTTGCGCCAAGGAACGTATAGTTGCTGCGGTCGAGTCCGTAAGGCAGGTGCAGGTAGATATTGCTCAGGTCGGCATCTCTCATTATTGTGGTGTTGCCGGTCACGGCGAGGTCGGTGATGGCTGAGCCTTCGAAGTTGAGATACAGCTGCGGCACGTTCGTGAGGTCGAGCGTGGTCACGCTCTGTGCCTTAGACCAGTCGAAGCGGCTCTTTCTTGCGTTGCCGAATATCTCCACCTTGTGCTTCACGCCGTCGAGCACTACGCTGTCGGGGATGGTTACGGTGGTGGCAGTAGAGCGGATGCCCTCAACGGCAAGCATTCCGTCGTAGTAGTCGAGCGTGAGCGTGGTGAGTCCGTCGTCGCACGTTGCCTCAAGCACCTTCAGCTCCCAGCCTTCGGCCTTCAGCTCGGCAGAGTTCCATGCGTCGTCGTACTTGAAGTCGTTATACGATTCCTGCGAAGCGATGTACACGCTCATGCCCGAAGACAGGGCGTACTGCGTCTCGGGTTTAGCGCCCTTAATGTGAAGCTCGGTGAACGGCGCTGCTTCCCAGTCGACAAAGAGTTTCTGACAGCGTTCGGGGAGAACAACCGACTTGAGGTTGGGCGCCTTGGCGTAAAGCGCCTCCGGAGTGGCGGTGTGCTGCGCGCCGAACTGTGTGATGTATATTTTGTTGCCATACCAGCTGCTTGTAGTCGGCAGAACTACGCTCTCTTCCTGCGTGATGATCTCAACCAGGTTGAGGTAGCCCATGTTGTTCATTACGCCGAAGTATTCGCCCTCGCGCTCGCCGGGCATGATCCATGCGTTGTCAAATGCCGACTCGGGATACTCGGGCTGCTCCTCGCCGATGAGGATGCGCTTGAAGTTGAAATCCTTATACGGCGAGCGCAAATAGCCGTAAGGCAGATGCAGATAGATATCGCCCAGATAGCCGTAGCTGTTAATCGAGCAATAGGTGGATAGATAGAGGTCGGTTACGGAAGAACCGCCGAACAGCAGATTCACATTCTTCACACCGCTGAGGTCGAGCGAGGTGACGCTCTGCGAGCCCGACCAGTCGAACGAGTCGAACTTCGGCTTGCCGAACAGTTCTACTACGTACTCCTTATCGTTTATAAACACGCTGCTCGGAGCTACAAAGGAGGTAGCCGTGGTGTTCATGCCCACCATGCACAACGTATCGCCGGCGAGATACAGGCCGAGCGTCGTCACGGTGTCGGGGCATACTATGGTGTAGGCGTTGGCAGCCATGTCCTCGGTGATGCCAAGACCAGGCAGATTCTTCTCTGCGCTCCACTTCTCTGCCACGAGAATATCGCGAGAAGAGTAGAACGCGTTGTCGTGCGACTTGATGACGGTGCTCTTGTCGCTCTTCTGAACGATGAATCCAAGATACATTATCTGCCCCTCGGCCATCCAAGTGTTTACAGAGAAATCGCTTGTATAGTTATTCTCGGCGCTAAGCGTCACTTCTGTCGAATTGGCGATATACAGCGAATTATCATTATCTGATGTATAGAGAATGCAAGGCTTTACGATAGCATCGCCGTCAGCCTCCAGCCGGCCGCTGAAGCTGTACATGTCCTTATACGATGCTACCCATGAGTCTACGCCGTCCTTCTGCTTCGTAAGCAGGACGTTGAAACTGAGATCGCTACCTGTAATCTCCATGACATTAGAGGCAAGATCAACAGTCACGTAGCCATTGTGCGCCAGCGATGTGCCGTCATCGAACTTCCACAAGTCGACCACCTGTGTCTGCTGGCTGCTCTTCAGCTTCTTCATGCGGGCTGTCTTGCCGCTGTCGGGCACTCTGTTGCGTGCCAAGGCGAGACTCGCCTCGTCTATCTTCATGTCGTTTAGCGACTTGCCCTGCTTTTGGGAGGCAGAACTTAACATTTGCTTTAGTTGACTGATGGGGCCTTGACCGGTTGCGGCGAAGGCGAGTGTACACAGAACGGCTGCGAACACACCCAGAGTGATAAGCGTTCTTTTCATTGTGTTGAGTTTTTGGATTGTTTATGTTGTTTCTATCTAATTTCTGTATTGACGTGCCTTAAACCTCTATTCCAACTTCTGCATTGACGGCGTGAACGCTATTCTGATTGATACATTGACGGCGTATAACGTTGCAGCCTACTCCTTGTGCAGGGGCATCAACGTCTATTATTGCACAGTTAGGGTTTATGGTTTCTGGGGTTGTCTAGTTTTTTACTTAATTCGGGTTTAGTTTTTTATTTAATTACGGGTTTAGTTAGCTTTTAGTTTCGGGGATTTTAATAAGTTTTCGTTTAGTTCAGTCTATTCTTGTTCTACAGAACAAGCACACATAGGGAGCAATTAAATCTCAAGGTCTAGTCAGTAAGCAGGCGCAAAAGCCTGTCATTTGCAAAGATAGTATATTTTTTAATACAATGCACATTTTCTTCAACTTTTTTTTCGCACTCCAGTTTTCATATCCCTCTCCCACTGCGTTTTACAAGCCCAGCCACCACCTTTTCCGCTACATTGGCAACGAGCGGTTCGTGGTAGAGCGGGCTAACAATGCAAAGATAAAGGTGGCCCGTCCATTCTATTTTTAAAATACCTTTCAAATTCATGCATAAGGATGACGGACGAATCGCCCAAATCATCTCTTGAGAAGAAAGACCTGCAGTAGTTCTCCATCTTTTCGCTTATCTCCACCAAGATGGCATTTTGCTCGTATTCCTTGATGCCTGCCTTCGCCCTCGCTATATACGGGTTCATGATTTCGGCTATTCCGTCGTCCATCTCCACCATCAAATCATCGAGCGAGACTTTTGCAGAGGCAGGCTCCGCAGAGTTGCGGTTGGTAGCAGTACGCTCGAATGCTTTAAAAGAATGGCATAGCTGTCAGAGTCAGACAGTCCGAAGTCAAAAGCAATTCGTACTGTCCTCTTCCGCGATAATCCTCGGCAAGTGTTTTCAGCACAAACCACTGACCATACTTCCTTGCCTTCACGATAACAGTATACTTTGAAGAAGCAATTTCTTCAAAGTCGCTGTAAGTGTTAGTCATCAAACCGTTAGGGGCAGTAAAGAAGTCGGAAGTAGTGCGGCTCATCGTTGTTTCTTGTTATTTAGTGAAGGATATTATTAATAAAAGGTAGCAGGTATGTATGAAAAAAGCGATATGGCAATCTCCGAACAGAAATCTCCATATCGCTTATTATTATCTTGCCTCAAGCCGCATCAGCACAGCCCAAAGCGATTAGTATTCGTCCTCGTTGAAGAGGAAGTCCTCTTTTGTGGGGTAGTCGGGCCATAAGTCCTCGATGCTTTCATAAACATCACCCTCGTCCTCAATCTCCTGAAGGTTCTCAAGCACTTCGAGCGGAGCGCCAGAACGCATAGCATAGTCGATGAGTTCGTCTTTAGTTGCTGGCCAAGGGGCGTCTTCCAACTTGGAAGCCAATTCAAGTGTCCAATACATAGTCGTAAGTTTTAAATGTCGTACTTTAATATGTTTTTTCTAAGAGCCGCGAGGCACTGTTCTTCATGGATTGCCACCCTGCTCTAACCGATTGCAAAAATAGTAAATTTTGCGTTATTTGCAAGAGATATAGAGTTTTTTTTCGTCTATGGATGAAATAAAGTTTAAATTGAGAGCCAAAACAAAGAAATAGTCAGACAGACGGTTTACATATTGCATCGCGAGCGGGTCTACTAGATACTGGTGCGACATGGCTACCATGCTGCGCTCTGCCCTGCGTGTCACGGTGCGGCAGATGTGCGACTCTGCTGCTACAGCGCATCCTCCAGGCAGAACGAAGGTGGTGGGCTCGGGAGTCTGCTGCTGGAGCGTGTCGATTGAGCTTTCGAGCTGTGCGATGTCGGCAGCTGTGAGGTGCGAGCTCATCGTGTAGTCGGGATTCGACAGTTCGCCGCCGATATGAAACAGCAGTTGCTGTACGCGTATGAGCACAGCAGATTCTCGTTCGGGCACGCCGAACGAGAGGAGCAGACCTATATGGGCGTTCAGCTCGTCAAGGTCGCCACACACGGCGATACGTATGTCGTCCTTCGACACACGCTTGCCACCTACAAGTGAGGTCTGTCCCGTGTCACCATGTCGTGTGTATAGCTTCATAGGCATCGTTCTATTTAATGGTTCTTGTCGATATACTGATGGGGCGTGAAGTCTAAAAGTTTACAATGTAATTAGTCTTGTGGCGGTCGGTATCGAAGAAGGCAATGCCGCAATAATAAAGATCGTAGCTCACACTCACCTTCTCACTTTCTACAAGGCGCTGCCACATTCGCGAAGCCACGGGGTTGGTGCAGATATCCTCTACGACGAACACAGACTCTTGGTCAGATTCTGCGAGCGCAATCTCAAGAAAGTCGTCGCAGCCGTCAATCGGACAGATTCTCATAAGACGTGCATTGAGTGCGTCGACCACCTCATTATAGACATTAAGCACTCGTGTCGCACAGCATCCATGCTTTACGTAATCGGCAAGCAGACTGCTCTCCTCGCTATAATCGACCATCTGCTTAGTACGGCAGAAATTGGAGAGACGGAAATAGAGCTCCATACGCTTTCGCGTCAGCCAATCGAGCGCAGGGTACTTCATGCGCAAATCATCGTAGGCATAATACGGATAGTGCTCGCTGATGACATAGCGTATGAAACGATATGCCGACGGCGACTGCACCCCGAGACCACGACTGTGCGACATTCGGCGTAGCCAGATGAAATAACGCTTGATTGAATTCATAGATGCTATTGATTTTACTAATACAAAGATATAGATTTATTATTGAATAGCTTTTGTTTATACATGATTTGTTGTATTTTTGTAAGAAATAAATACATTGAAGCTATGGAACAGATATCTACACGACAAGTAAAGGTTCTTAACTACCTTTCAGAACACAACATCCCATTCACCTGTTACAACCACCCCGAAGGCAAAACCATCGAGGAAGCGAAACGATGGTGGAAGGACGATGGCAGCATTCACTGCAAGAACCTCTTCTTCCGCAACCACAAAGGCAACCGCCATTATCTCGTATGCTTCAACTGCGACCACGATCTCGCCATTCACGACCTGGAGCATCTGCTGAAAGAGTCGCTTGTAAGCAAGGGACTGCCTTCATGCGGCAAACTGTCGTTCGCTTCGCCTGAGCGTATGATGAAGTATCTGGGCTTAGAACCGGGCAGCGTCTCACCATTCGGACTCATTAACGATACCGATCATCATGTTCATCTGTTTCTTGACGCAAACCTGCTGCAAGCAGATACATTGTCATTCCATCCCAACGACTGTCGCGGCACCATCGTAATAAGCCGACATAACTTCGAGAAATATCTCACAAGCGTTGGCAATACATACGAATACATCAAACTATACTAAATATCTGCAAATACAAATAGGTTGCAGAAAAAAATCTGCCATATCTTCCAGCAGCGGCGCAGCCAATTGGCTTTGAAGTGATTAAAGGCTGGAAGATGCAGGTTGCATCTACCAGGATTTGAAGACATCTACCAGGATCATGGGGTGCAGCAGTCTCAGCTGCACCAACCAAGCTTCGGTTGGTACACGTATTGATCAATTGGTGCACTTCTTGCTCTGGCAAGCGGCAAAGCCGAGCGGAGACAAGTGCACCAACTTAAAGTGCACCAACTGAAGGATACTTCTTAAACAAGGGTGTGTGTCAGGTGTATCAAAACTATAAAATAGTGGCGGAGGAATAACTCTCCTACGGATACAAAAAAAGG
>ENA-UOJA01000207-UOJA01000207.1-human-gut-metagenome-genome-assembly--contig:-C19-NODE-207-length-60558-cov-7.642662_pt1 | contig 60558 bp, 52 predicted proteins | sample MGYA00242337_ERZ723884 | MGnify/ENA metagenome assembly ERZ723884
AGGATTTGCCTCCTTGTTTTGCGAAGCAAAATCCAATTTTACAAAGTAAAATTTTTCCTCTGAACGAGGAGAGGATTTGCCTCCTTGTTTTGCGAAGCAAAATCCAATTTTACAAAGTAAAATTTTCCCTCTGGACGAGGAGAGGATTTGCCTCCTTATTTAAAAAAGCTATGGTAGCTTTTAGCTATCATAGCACTTCAATTTATGACTTTCTACCCAAAAATGATTATTGAAAATTTTTCTCAATTTCAGGCAAAAATACGACACGGTTAATCTTCTGTTTGTCAATATAACCACATGCCTTTAAACCTTCGAGAATTACGGTATTCCAGTTCTGTCCCGACAGACAGCACACGGAATGGTCATCTAGTTCAATCCTGCACCCTTCCGTTTCTCCTGGCTTTCCCTCCGGCGGACAGGAAACACGATACATATTTTTGCGGCTAATGGCGCCGGTCTCTTCCAACAGGTTAATCATCCGGTAAACAGTCGCTACCCCCATTCCAGGGTCTGACTGCACTGCTTTATAATAAATCTCCTTACAGGAGGCACATTCCTCATTTAAAATAATGTCAAGAAGGATTTTTCTCTGCTTTGTAATCCGGCAGCCGCTTTCCTTCAGACGTTCAAGAATAATCTCTTTCTCTACATTTGTTCTGTGATAATTAACAGTCTCCTCGCATCCGTTGCTCTGATTCGTCGGTCTCACTGTGTTCCCCTCCTCCTCATTCAATGTCAATGGTCTCGGAAAAATTGAGTCCTTCCTGTCTCTTTATTTCTTTGAGTTAGTATATGCTAACTTGTAAAACTTGTCAATGTGTTTTTTCATTTTATCTATCACCTTTTTGAAAACTTTGCATATACTAACTACGAATATTTCCAAAGAACGGAGAACTCTATGTGCGGAATTGCCGGTTTTACAAATTTTGACTGCGACCTGATAGTCAAAAAACCTTTCTGGGAAACCATCCTTACCCAAATGCACGAATGTTTAAAACACCGCGGCGATGACAGCCACGGCATCTTCCTTGCGCCACATGCGGGACTCTCCCACGCCAGACTCTCCATCCGTGACATTAAAGGCGGCTCCCAGCCAATGACAAGACGGATTGGCTCTCGCTCTTACACAATTGTCTATAACGGAGAAATCTATAATACAGATGAACTGCTCCCGGAGCTTAAAATGGCAGGATATACCTGCACCACCACCTCCGATACGGAGGTTCTTCTCTACGCGTACCTCCACTATGGACCGGCTTTCGTTTCCCGTTTAAATGGTATCTTTGCCTTTGCCATCTGGGATGACAGCGCAAATTCCCTGTTTTTGTGCAGAGACCGCATGGGCGTCAAGCCACTCTTTTATGCCCGTCGGAATGATTTCTTTTTGTTTGGTTCTGAACCGAAAGCACTCTTTTGCCATCCCGACTGCACCCCTGCAATTAATGATAACAGTCTGCGCGAAATTCTTGGCGTGGGTCCTGCCAGAACACCTGGAAATGGTGTGTTTTCGGATGTCTATGAGGTTCTTCCCGGACACACACTGACCGTTACAAAAGAAGGAATTCAGGATACCTGTTATTGGGAACTAACCAGTCATGTCCATGAGGACGACTATCAAAAAACCGTGGAAAAAACATCCTTTCTTGTCCGGGATGCCGTGCGCAGACAGATGGTTTCCGATGTTTCAGTCTGCACGTTTCTCTCCGGCGGTATCGACTCAAGTATCGTGACTGCGCTTGCTTCCAATTTTATGGAAGAACATGGAGAAATTTTAAACACCTTTTCGTTTGATTTCACCGAAAATGACCGGTATTTCCAGTCCAACTCTTTCCAGCCGGAACGGGACCTTCCTTATGTAAATATCATGCTGTCACGCTACCACACGCATCACACCTATCTCGAATGTGACCAGAAAACCCTTGTGGACACACTCGACCTTGCTGTGGATGCAAAAGACCTGCCAGGAATGACAGATGTAGATGCTTCTTTGCTTTATTTCTGCTCTCTGGTCAAACAGCACAACAAAGTTGCATTAACAGGAGAATGTGCCGACGAAATTTTTGGCGGCTACCCGTGGTTCTACAGAGAGGAGCTTTTAAACCGTGACGGCTTCCCGTGGTCTGCAGATATCTCGGCCCGCACTCCGTTTCTTGCCCCGGATGTCATAAAACGCTTACAGCTCGTCGAATATTCCCACGCCCGCTATGAAGAAACCTTTTCAAAAACACCGGTTCTTGATGGAGAAAACGAAACAGAACGAAGGCGCCGTGCCGTCGCTTATCTTAACATCAAATGGTTTATGCAGACATTGCTCGACCGTATGGACCGCACCAGTATGTATTCGGGGCTTGAAGCCCGCGTCCCCTTTGCGGACCACCGCATCGTAGAATATGTCTTTAACGTTCCATGGGAAATGAAGTACCAGAACGGTGTGGAAAAAACACTGCTTCGGGATGCCACTGCCGACCTGCTTCCGCCAGAACTTTTACACCGGAAAAAAAGTCCTTACCCAAAGACCTACCACCCCGGTTATGAAAAACTTCTGACCGAGCGGCTCACTGCGATTGTGGAGGATACTTCCGCACCCATCCAGCCGCTCATTGACAAAGATTTAACAAAAAAATTCATCACTTCACACAAGGAGCTTGGAAAACCGTGGTTTGGTCAGCTCATGGCAGGTCCCCAGCTCATGGCATATTTTATCCAGATAAATGAATGGATGAAAAAATATCATTTAAGCATCTGAAAGGCAAAAATGGCACAGCCCTCACGGTCTGTGCCATTTTTTACTGTACAAACTTCTTTTTATAAACGGTGCACACAATGACTGCAATCACGGTTCCGCTTATGACGCCGGTCAGGACGTCTGTCGGGTAATGCACGCCCACATACAGTCTCGAAAGCGCAATCAAAAACGCTAACACCAATGCCGGAACACCATATTTTCTCGGACAGAGCATAAAAATTACAACTGCCGCCGCAAAAGAGCTTGCAGAATGTCCGGACGGAAACGAGAAATCCGACTGCGCCTCTATGATTCGCTGCAAGCCGTCCACCGCCTCATACGGTCTGACCCGCGCAACCAGGTTTTTTAAAATCAGGTTATTGACCACATAGGATGAAAGCAGGGACACCGCCGTCACCAGACCAATTTTTCTTGTTTTTTTCACAATCAGTAATATCACCGCAAGCAAAATCCAGCACCATCCGGCATCTCCAAGATGTGTGATAAATTTCACAACCGGGGATAAGAAATCCTGACGGACATGCTCCTGTATCCACAGAAGAATCGCCCCGTCTAACTGTAACAGAGATTCCAACATATGTAACTTCCTTTCCTTTTATCTATCTGTCTGTTACGCTATTTTAGCAAGTATTTTTCCAAACTGCAAGTGCTTATCTCGTGCCCGTCAGCACTTTGTTTAAAATATCTGCAAGCGGCACCATCGCATTTTTTGCCTCCTCAAGCGTATTCGTCTGCGCCCCGACCTCGATTAACATAGTTTTCGGACAATACTGCATGTTATAGCGGTATCCCTTCAGATAAATGCGTCTGGTAAAATCCGGGTAGTATTCCGCCGCCGCAAGCTGCATCTGCATGGAAAGCGCCAGATTATCCTGTATGTATGGGTTCGGCAGATACGTGATATCTCCCGTCTTTGTCAGCCTGCTTAACCCGTTAAAAAACATAATTTTTGCCATCTCGACTCCATTTTGTGTCGTGACGAGGCGGGTATTCTCCCCGACCCCATCCCGGTGCAGGTCAATGACAACTTCAATGCTTGGATTTTCTTCGAGAAGTTTCTCTAACGCCGGACCGGACCTGGAATATGCCGTGTCACGGTCGGTATCATAAATTCCGGTATGATGAATCACGTTTAACCCATACTGGTTTGTCAGAAGTTCCGTGAGATAATCCCCGACCCCAATGATTCCGGTGGAATAATCTCCCTCCACCGAGTCCACATATCCCTCATGCCCGTGTGTGTGATAAATCAGTATCTGCGGCGTTGACGCATCGTGATTTAGCGTCATATTTTTTACCAGAAGCTCTGTGGCATTTAATTCACTGCTCGTAATCGTCGTCGAGCTGTCCACCTGGTAAAAATTCTGAATCAGATAATCGTAATCGCCTAATTTTTCTACCGGATAATCCACCACCTTTTCTGTGGCAAGTCCTGCCGTTTCCACCGTCTCTTCCGCCTTTTCTGTCTCCCCGGCTTCTTCCCCGCCGGTTACCTCCGTTTCTGCCGCTTCCGACTCTTCCTGCTCCGATTCTTCCTGCTCCTCTGCTTCTGTCTCTTTTCGTTCTGATTCCGTGCTCTCCTCCCCGGCTTCGCTATGGGGCTTTTCATGGCTCGTACCAGTTTCCGCCTCCAAAGTTTCTGCACTGTTTTCGTCTGCCGCTTCGAGTGCCAGAATCATCTCATAAGACAGCTCACTCTCCATCTGCGTCTCATAGGAAAGCGGTGGAAGTGTGCGCTCTGTCCCATCAATAAGGAAAAAGCATCCAAGCATTGTGCTAACATCTGTAATCTGTCTGTTTTCCTGTAACGTTAAAAAAAATCCTGTCACAAGTAAAAACATCCAGATTTTTTTTCTATTCTTTTTTCTTCTATAAATCCGATACCTGTAACTTTGCATAATCCATCTTATGCACCGTCAATTCCCATTATGCCGTCTGTATTTCCAAAGGTTTCCCACCCATAAATGCGATATTTAACCCCTCCGACACCGTAAAACTTAAGCGTTTCACGGACTCGTCGATATCCTTTGGTGTCACAAACATTGCGTTTAAGTTCGGGGACAGCAGTTCCCGGATTAACTCATATTTTTCGGCATCATTTAATTCCCCGAGAGAATTTCCCACATGATTTAGGGCACTGCTCTGACTCATGGCACTCACGAGATTAAACATCGTATCATTGACAATGGTTGCTGCGTCTACAACGGTAGGTACACCAATGGAAATCACCGGCACACCGAGACTTTTTTCATTCAGTCCATGTCTGTGATTGCCGACTCCGCTGCCGGGATTGATGCCTGTGTCTGTAACCTGAATCGTCCGGTTTAACCGCTTGGTGCTTCGTGCGGCAAGGGCATCTACCGCTATGATGAGGTCCGGTTGTGTCTCCTTCATAATTCCCCGGATAATCTCAAGACTTTCCATTCCGGTCTGTGCCATAACCCCCGGAACAATGCTGCTGATGCGGTTGACCTTTCCCTCCCCAAACGCATATTTTCCATACTCCTTTAAGATGTGCCTCGTAATAAACAGATTGTCCACCACCCTCGGGCCTAACGCGTCCGGCGTCACATCCCGGTTTCCAAGTCCCACCACGAGCACCGACATTTCCTCCTTGTGCTTTGGAAGGAGTTTTTTTATGACCTTTGCAAGCTGCACAGAGATTTCCCTGTGGTAATCCTCATCCTCCTCGTCCATATTGGAAGCCTCGATGGTAATATACGTTCCCTTTGGCTTTCCCATCGTTTTCGCACCGTTTTCCGTCTCAATCACGACCGTACTGATGGTCAGATTCCTATCAATCCGCTCCTCCATAAAACGAACCCCTTTGAGTTCGACGTGATCCTCCTGCATTTTTTCCTGCGTTTCCAATGCCAGGTCTGTACGTATCTGATACATATGCCCTCCACACTTTCCCAAAATATATTTTCTGCTAGTTTTCCCGACAGGCAGCGAAACTATCCTGATTCCTCAAAAAAAAAAATTATTTTTTGAAATATCTCTTGACAGAATCTGTCAGATACCCTACAATACATTAGTGTGCTTACATTGAACTGTCCGTGTCCGGCTTTAATGTAACAATCATGAACAATTACCATATGAATTGGAGGTGTACGGATTGGCTAACATTAAATCTGCAAAGAAAAGAATTTTAGTTTCTGAAACAAGAGCTGCTAGAAATAAATCTATCAGATCTGAGGTTAAGACTTCTATTAAGAAGGTTGAGGCTGCTGTAGCTGCTAACGATAAGGCCGCTGCTTCTGCTGCTTTAACAAACGCTGTCTCTGTTATCGAGAGCGCTTCTTCCAAGGGAGTTTACCACAAGAACAACGCTGGTAGAAAAGTTTCCCGTTTGACAAAACTTGTCAACACTTTAGCTTAATTATAATAAGAACGCAGCCTTAACCCAGCTGCTAACAAAAAAGGCCAGCACCGTCATGCTGGTCTTTTTTTGCGTACCTCGCGGAGAAGAAGTTTCTGCTTCGCATACCGCATCACGCAACCTGCTAAAGCAGGCGCAAGTGTGCGTCAATCGCACACTTGATTCGCCTTGCAGCAGCTCCGCTCATGCGCTTCTGCTGTATTTCATCAGAAATATCTCCACCGCCATCTGGTCATTCATCCTGCCGGTCTTGACCGCTTCCTCCAAATCAACACCATCCCGCAATGCCTGTTTTAACTGCTCCATCGAAAATCCCTTCGCCTGGCTTACGTTGCGTCGCACGGCAAACGGCGGAATTCCTGCAATCTTTGCCATTGATGCCTGATCCATCCCTCTCGCGGACATATCTCTTACATTCAAAAGAATCTGAAACTGTCTTGAAATCAGATACATGATACGCATCGACGGTTCCTTTAACGTTAAAAGGTCGTAATAAAGGTCAAGCGCTTTTCTCTGGTTGTGCTCCGCAATCGCATTCACCATCTCAAATATCTTGTTCTGTGTCTGCTCGGTGGCAATCGCTTCCACGTCCGCCGCCTCTATCACGGGACGTCCCATCGTATAACAGATGAGCTTTTCTAACTCTCTGTCAATGTTCCCCATATCGGTTCCGGTCTTCGATAAAAAAAGCTGCATCACAGAGCCAGTGATATTCTTTCCCTCTTTCTTTAATCGCGAAAGAATCCAGCGCGTCAGAAGTTCTTCCGTCTGCGTGGCAAATTCCACCACTTTTCCGGTCTTCTGCACTGCCTTATAGCATTTTGAGCGCTTGTCAACCTCATCCTCCACAAAAATAAAATGCGTGGTAGACGGAGTCTTGGGCAGGTATTCCGCCAATCTCTCACAGGAATTTTTAAAAAATCCACTGTTTTCAATCAGAATCACTCTCTGTTCTGCAAAAAAAGGCAGCGTCTCAGCCAATTCGATGACCGCCTCCACATCCGTCTCCTTCCCCTCGAATGCGGCAAAGTTCATGTTATCATCCGGCGCTGCCATCGCATTTTTTAACTTGTCCCGGTACTGTCTGCGCAGATATGCCTCCGGACCATAGAGCAGATATGCTGTTTTTAATTGTCCTGTTTTAATATCTTCGTCAATCGTTTTCATAGCATTTATTTTACCACAGACGAACGGAAAACATCAAGCGGCTGTAAGTACTTTTCAACGACAAGCTCCTCCCCTTCTCTTGTAATGCGGATTCTGCCGCTCTCCATCGTATAAAATATGGTACTGCCCGCGTCTTCCATATTCTCTACCGCTTTCGGTGCAGGGTGCCCATAGGAATTTTCCTTTGCACAGGAAACCACAGAAATCTCCGGTGCCACAGCCCTGAGATATTCCATGGAATTTGACCCGCCGGAGCCGTGGTGCGCCACCTTATAAAATTCTGCCTGACGGAGCTTCTTTTGTGAGAGAATCCTTCTCTCCTGCGCCTCTCCGACATCTCCTGTAAACAGCCCGGTAAATCCATTTTCCTCATAATAAAAGACCAGCGAATTTCCATTCTTATCTGACGCCGTACTCTCTGCCCCCGGCGATATCAGCTCTATCCGTGCGTCTCCAAGATGCAGAATATCTCCTGCCTTTCCATACACAATATTACTTCCCGCCTTTTTCGCGAGCGCACATAAATTTTCAAACGCCTCATCCCTCTCAATGTTTTCTGCCATGAGCAGATTGAAAACCGGATAGCCCTCCTCTAAAATTTCCATCAGACCGGAAATATGGTCTGCATCCGTGTGGCTCACTGCCCAGATATCAATCTGACGGATTCCCTTTGCCTTTAAAAACGGCAGGATTCGATACTCCCCGACTTTTGACACATTGCTGCTCCCTCCATCTACAAACATCGTTATTCCATTTTCCGTCTGTAAAAAGATTCCGTCCCCCTGTCCGACATCAAGCACGTCGAGTTCAAATCCGCCGTTTCCGTGGAACAAAAGGCAAAACAACAACGCCGCTCCGCCGGCAAACAGCCGGACATTTAAAGTTCTTCCGGTATCTTTTACTTTCTTTTGTCTGTAAAGACAGGATGCAAGAAAAAGCAGCAAAAGATAATACCCTGCCATCTTCCACACCGGCGGCTGTCCGCAGATATAAACAGCCCCCGGCAGACTGCCAACTCCTTTACAGACTGTCTCATACCAGTTTAAAATCAACTGGCAGAAAAAAAGCGGCAGTTTTGCCAGATCTGGCAAAAACAATCCCAAAAGTCCGCCCACAATTCCAAGATACAAAAGCAGCGCCATAAACGGCAGTACCATGAGATTGGCAAAAATTCCATATGTCGGCTGTTCATAGTAATACCACGCCACAAGCGGTATCGTTGCAAGCTGGATGGCAGCACTTACGCCAAGCGTATCCAAAAAACTTCCTGCGATTCTTTTTAAAACTCTTTTTTCTCCACCCTTTTGTTTCTCCAGAAATCCTCCGAGATACACGACACCGGTCACTGCCGCAAAAGAGAGCAGAAATCCGGCATAAAACAAAATGGCCGGATTTTCCCAGGTCAAAGCCAGCGCCGCCGCAGAGAGTGCGCTGAGTGAATCATAGCTTCTTCCAAACACTCCTGCAAGTAACATCAGAAAAAACATCAACAGCGCCCGGTTCACAGAGGTCCCCATTCCGACCATGCCTCCATAGCCTGCCATAAGAATTCCTGCTCCCATCCCTGCCACAGCATATCCCGCTCCAAGTTTCCTTAAAATCTGATACAGGCTCATTCCTATGACTGAAATATGTAGTCCGGATATTGCTAAGATATGCGAAATTCCGGTTTTCTGATAAAGTTTTTTCTCCTCTTTCTCAAGAATACTTTTATCTCCCAAAACCATCGTGGTAAGAACGCCCGCCTGTCCTTCCTCCAACTCTTCCGCATACACCTCCGCTATTTTACTGCGAAGGGAAAAGAGCCACTCTAAGACAGCATCCGCCTCTCCATGCTCAGAAAGAATCTGCGCGTCTTTTATCTTAAAATCAATGCCTCGCGACCAATAATAAGTTTTTGCATCAAAATTTCCTTCATTCGATGCACCTTTCCAATATTCTGCTGTTCCATTTAATACAAGGGTTTTGCCGAGCTTATAGGAATCTTTCCCGACACAGACAATCACCTGATTGCACGGCACTGTTTTGTTTGATGCAGTGCCCTTTGACCCTCCTGCTTCGTCTTGTCTTTGCACATAGCAGGATGTTAGATAATAAAGATATTGATAATTTTTATATTCCTTTGAAACCAGTCTTCCCTGCACACTCACCCGTGCTCCATCCGGTATTTCCTGCAAATACGTCTGCCGAAATGTCTCTGCGGCATGATACCGCAGATTTCCAAAGAAAATTGCCGCTGTGATTTCCAGAAAAACCACCGCTGCATATAACCACCTTTTTGTTCCAAGAAAGGTGTATCCCGTACAGCCCATCAAAAGGACTGCTGCCGCTGTCACCAGATACCAGGTGCCCCCATACGCACCGAACAGGATTCCAAGTAAAAATCCTGCTGCAATCCGGCACAGCGGTCTTTTCCATACCCCCAAATTCACTCCTCCTCTGTTGTCGTATCTCCCTCAACGGATTCTGTCTCTTTCACATAACTTAAATCCCGCTCATACATATCGGACAGCTTATAACTGTCACGGTAAACTCCGCTCGTATCTCCATTCACGGAAATCTGTACTTTATTGATATTCGGAATTTCTGTCAGTGAATCTACGATTGCATAAATCACAACTGATTCATTCACCGCATAATCCTGATTGCGGAAATTATCATCCAGATTCACATAGCAGACCCCATCCACCACCGAAATATTCACCAGACGCGTTCCCTTTGGAATTACTGATTTTGCGCCTGCAATCTCCGGTCCGTCAAGAAGCTGTTCCATCACAAGTTTATCGACAGACATATTACTACTGTAGTATACATCCTGCCGCACTTCCTTGATAAGTGCATCTCCGGTCTCGTTGGAAAAATAAAGTGTTACATTCGTATTCTGAATCGAGTTAATCTGCTCTCCGGGATTTTCAATAAAGCTGTCCTCATACATCACGCCCACAATACCGCCGTCACGGTCAGTAAGCGGCATTCCGTCCACATAAAACGTCACACAGTTAATCCCTGCTATCTGCGTCATCGTCCGAACCACAGCCGCACGGCATAAAACCTCTTCCACGGCATTCATCGTACTGTAATTTGCATCAAAGTACACCGTTAAGAGCGAGCCCTCCAGACGATAATCCAAAACCTTGACATCCCCCGGAATCGTCTTTCTACACTCTACTTCCTCCGGCTCTGTGCTTAACGCATTTAATAGCTCCGGTATCAGTTCCTCACGGTCCGTACTTTCCGGTTCATAAGGCACCTTGACAATCTTGGTCTTTTCTTTATTCAGATATTCAATATGATAGGCACTGTCTGTGGTCTCTTCATTACAGCCTGCCACAAATCCGAGAAGAAGCAGAAAGAAACAAAGTGACAGCATTTTTTTTATCTGATTGCCCATATGTTCTCTCCTCTTTTCTATCCGATATATTTTAACGGGATACGCACATTAAAAATCGTGCCTTCTCCCTCCGTGCTGAATGCTTTGATTGCACCTCTGTGCATCAGCACTGCATTTCTGGTAATCGCAAGTCCCAGTCCTGTTCCGCCGATTTCCCTCGAGTGAGACTTATCTACCCGGTAAAAACGTTCATAAATATGCTCTAACGAACTTTCCGGGATACCGATTCCGGAATCCTCAACCTTCAGATAAAAATACTGATGGTCTGCATTTAGGGAAACATGAACCCATCCCTCCGGTTTGTTATACTTGATGGCATTCTCTATCAGATTGGTAAATGCCAGCGTAATTTTGACTTCATCCACATCCGCGCTTACCGGCCGGAAACTCTCCAATACCAGTTCTACCTTCTGTTTGTCCGCAATCGGTTTTAAGCGTTTTAAAATCTGCTCTAACAGTTCATTGATATTGACATTGGAAAGATTCAAATCTCCTGCCGACTTATCCATTTTTACCAGGGAAAGCAGGTCGTTGATAATCTTTGTCTCTCGGTCCACTTCATTTCCGATATCTGCCATAAACTCCTTGTACAGCTCTATCGGTGCATCTCCCATACTATTGATGGAATCTGCCAACACCTTCATGGAAGTAAGCGGTGTCTTTAACTCATGTGACACATTTGACACAAACTCCTGTCTGGAATCGTCAAGCACTTTCATCCTGCCAAGCATCCGGTTAAAATTCTCACAAATCTGAATCGTCTCCGTATAGTCATTAATTTCTAACGCATCCTCACCATATCCGGTCTGAATCATCTCAATCGACTTTGACATCTTATGAAATGGCTTTACAAGCTGTCCCGCTACAAGAACACCGAAAAAAATAACAATAAACGTACAAATCATTTCTATTACAAGTGTATTTGTCGCAAGATAAGAAAGATTCAGTTGAATACTGTCTGTGGAAACACTCACAAGCATCACGCCAAGAATATGCGCATCTTCTCCCGCAGGTCTATTCTCTGTCAGAGGAATTGCCAGTTCAATGTAGTGATTCTGTGCATCGTACTTTGTGATTTCTTCCCCGTAATAGCTTTGAATCACTTTCTCGGAAATGATGGTCTTTCCCTCATCGAGCGAGTAGGTATCTTTGACAATATGAAATTCATCATCAATAATCATGATACGCCCATCATAAATAGTAGAAAGCTGTTCTAACTGCGCATCGATATTTGAACCTGTCATATTGTTGATATAATCATTGGAAACAATCTGATTGGCGAGAATCTTCGCCTGACTTAAGATTTCACTTGTGCGGATGGAAATTGCACGGCTCTCATAGGAACCGAGCATTCCACTTCGCAGCAACACCCCCGGAATCACTCCGATTAGAATAAACAGAAGCATCAGTCTGAATTTCAGACTTTTTGCAAAATTAGTTATTTTTTTGAACTTATTCATAAATCTGCACCTTACGAATTCTTCGCGTAATAATATCCGACACCCCATTTGGTATGCACATACTTAGGCTCACTCGGATTGCTCTCAATCTTTTCCCGCAGGCGGCGGACATGAACATCTACCGTCCGCACATCTCCCGGATACTCATATCCCCATACCAGATTGAGCAGATTCTCTCTGCTGTAGACCTTGTTCTGATTTGTTACTAAAAGTTCTAATAAATCAAATTCTTTTGCCGTTAAGTTTACCTCTTTGCCAAGGATGAATAATCTCCGGCTCTCACAGTCTAACCTTAAATCTCCCGACTCAATAATCTTCGAATTCTCCTGTTTTGGCTGGCTTCCCGCGGTACGCCGCATGATTGCCTTGATTCTTGCTTTGACCTCTAAGATATTAAACGGTTTCGTAATATAATCATCTGCCCCGTATTCAAGACCGAGGATTTTGTCCATGTCATCGCCCTTTGCGGTCAGCATTACAATCGGCATGTTCGAGAATTCACGAATATGCTGGCACACTTCAAATCCATCCATTTTTGGCAGCATAATATCTAACAATACCATGTCATAATTATTTTCGGTTGCAAGCTTTAACGCTTCCTCCCCGTCATATGCGCAATCCACTTCCATCCCGTCCTGTTCAAGACTAAAGCGGATTCCCTTTACAATTAATTTTTCATCATCTACAACAAGAACCTTCTTTGCCATCTCACTTCACCTTTATACTGTCTTTGACCCGATTAAATACGCCCTCTTTGATTCCCTCTACATTCATAAGTTCTTCAACAGATGCAAAACTACCGTGTTCTGCCCGGTAGGAAACAATCTTCTCCGCTTTGCTCTGACCGATTCCCGGCAGCGTCATAAGTTCCTCAATTCCGGCAGTATTCAAATTCACTTTTCCATCTGAAATCTCTGCCGTCTCTGCACCGCCACCCACAAAAACACCTTCTGTTGCTTCCTCTTTGGTCGGAATCCATATCATCTGTCCGTCGGTAACCATCTCCGCCTGGTTTACTGCTTTGTTCTCTGCCTCTGCAAGCATCCCTCCGGCAGCCATGAGAGCCTCATAGACCCGGCTTCCCTCCGGCAGAAAATAAACTCCCGGAGCCGTCACCGCTCCACATACATACACATAACAGCCGGATACCGTCTCCTCTTTTTCTTCTGTCATCCGGCTTTCTTCTGTGGTATCTTCCCCCTCGGTCTGATTTTTCTCTGTCTCCGGGGTTTCTAAATAAACAGCTTCTTTTCTTCCACATCCCATCTGTAATAAACCCGCAGACATCAAAACAAAGAGCATAAACCTGATTTGCCCGCTCTTTGTTTTCTTCTGATATGTCGGAATAAGCTTTTTTAATTTTGTTTGATTCATCTGCATTCTTCCTCACCTTTTCCGGCGAAGAAGTCCTCAATGCCTGTTATTTCTATTTTAACGGACTTTGCGGGTTATGACAAGAGAATTTAAAAATATTTTTCTGTATTTCATCAAAGTTTTTGGTTCTGACTATAGATTTTTTAAAACGTTATTTAATTTTTCAATCATTTCATCGACATGCTCTTTTTCGATAATAAGCGGCGGTACAAACCGAAGGACATTGCTTCCTGCCGTAATGACAATTAATCCCTCCCCGAGTGCCTTTGACGCCACCTGTCCGACCGGTTTCTCGCAGACAACGCCCTGCATCAGACCAAGTCCGCGTCTTGCAGTCAGGAAATCATAAGAAGCCACCAGCTTATCGAGCTGCTCTTCCAAGTAAGGCGCAATTTCTTTTACGTGCTCTGTTATTTTGTCACGCTCCATAATTTCAAGAACCTTATTGACAGCTGCTCCCACAAACGGATTACCGCCGTAGGTTGTTCCGTGGTCTCCAGGTGCAAGTGACTTGTCTGCGACACGCTGTGTCATAAGAAAAGCCCCCACCGGAACGCCACAGCCAAGTGCCTTTGCGCTTGTCATAATATCTGGTTTCACGCCATAATGCTGCCATGCGAACATTTCTCCGGTACGTCCCATTCCGCACTGGATTTCATCCAAAATAAGCAGAATATCATGCTCATCGCAGAGTGCGCGCACCCCTTTCATAAATTCTTCCGTAGCAGGATAAATTCCGCCTTCTCCCTGTACGGTCTCAAACAAAATGGCACAGGTTTTCTCATTAATCAGTGCTTTCACGCTTTCTAAATCATTGAATTTTGCAAACCGTACTCCCGGCATCAACGGCTCAAACGGTTCCTGATAATGATGGTTTCCGGTCACAGACAATGCTCCAAGGCTTCTTCCGTGAAACGAATGTTCCATCGCAATGATTTCATGTCCGGCATGCCCGTCTCTGGTATAAGCGTATTTCTTTGCCGCTTTGATGGCGCCCTCGATGGCTTCCGTTCCGCTGTTGGTAAAAAATACGCGGTCCATTTCACTGGCACGTAGCACACGCTTTGCCGCATTCATAATCGGCACATTATAGTAAAGATTCGAGGTGTGCATCAGCGCATCCACCTGCTGTTTTAGGGCATCCTTGTATTCCTCATTGCTGTATCCAAGCGCCTCGACTGCGATTCCTGCCGCAAAATCAAGATATTTTTTCCCATCCGTATCATAAAGATACACACCCTCTCCGTGGTCTAGTACCAGCGGGAAACGGTTATAGGTATGAAGCAGGCTCTCCTCTGCTCCGTTGATGTAATCCTGTTTTTCCATACTGTTTATTTCTCCTTATAAATCACCGTGCCGATTCCGCTGTTCGTAAAGATTTCAAGCAGAAGACAATGTGCAATTCTTCCATCCAGAATATGTACGCGGGAAACGCCGTTTTCAATGGCATCGATGCAGTTGTTAAGTTTTGGCAGCATTCCGCCGCCGATAAATCCATCTCCGATTAATCCGCGTGCTTCCTCCACGGAAAGTGCAGTCATTAAGGTGCTCTTATCCTTCGGGTCCTTGTATACACCGTCAATATCCGTTAAAAATGCCAGTTTTTCTGCATTTACCGCTTTTGCAATCGCACATGCAGCATCATCCGCATTGATATTGTAGCTGTTAAATTCATCATCCATTCCAACCGGACATACAATCGGGAGAAAATCTTTTTCAAGCAGATCATATAAAACCTTCGGATTAACTTCTGTAATCTCTCCGACAAATCCGATATCCTCTCCGTTTGAATACTTCTTTTCCACTTTTAAAAGTCCGCCGTCTTTTCCGCTGATTCCGACCGCGTTGACGCCAATCTGCTGTACCAGCTTCACAAGCGACTTGTTCACCTTGTTGAGCACCATCTCTGCAATTTCCATCGTTGCCGCGTCAGTCTTTCTAAGTCCGTTGACGAACACCGGTTCCATGCCGGATTTTTCCACCCATTTGCTGATTTCCTTGCCGCCGCCGTGAACGATAATCGGCTTAAATCCTACTAATTTTAACAGCGTTACATCCTGAATGACATGGCGTTTTAATTCCTCGTCCACCATGGCACTTCCGCCATATTTTACTACAATTATCTTGCGGTTAAACCGCTGGATATAAGGAAGTGCCTCAATCAGCACTTCCGCCTTGCGCATTACTTCCTGCATATTCTTCTCTTCCATTGAAACCTCCAATGCCATCCTTTAAGAACGGTAATCTGCATTAATCTTTACATAGTCATAGGTAAGGTCACAGCCCCATGCTGTCGCAGAAGCGTCTCCCTCTTTAATATCCGCAATGGCAGTCACTGCCTTCTCCGATAAAATCTTTGTTGCCTGCTCCTCGCTGTAATCAAGCGCCACACCGTTTTCAATAATCTTTAAGCTTCCTGCCACGCTCTCAAAGTACAAATCTACTTTTTCCGGGTCAAACTGTGCACCGGAATATCCCATTGCACAAAGAATTCTTCCCCAGTTTGCATCGTGTCCGTAGATTGCCGCTTTGGTAAGGCTTGATGTGATAACGGATTTGCTTAACACCTTCGCCTGCTCCTTCGTTGCAGCGTGAATCACCTTTACTTCAAATAACGCCGTTGCTCCTTCTCCGTCTCCTGCCATCTCTTTTGCAAGCGTCTCATTGACAAAATTTAACGCCTCACAAAATGCCCTGTAGTCGTCATTCTTTTCGGTAATCTCTGTGTTTCCTGCCTGACCGTTTGCCAGGAGAAGACAAGTGTCGTTTGTGGAGGTATCACCGTCCACGGAAATCATATTATAGGTATCCTGCACATCCGCAGAGAGTGCCTTCTGTAGGAGTTCCTGTGAAATCGCTGCATCTGTTGTCACAAAGCTAAGCATCGTGCACATATTTGGATGAATCATGCCGGAACCTTTGCACATTCCGCCAATCGTAACGGTTTTTCCGCCAAGTTCAAGTTCCACCGCTACTTCCTTCTCATGGGTGTCTGTTGTCATAATGGCAAGTGCTGCCTCATGGCCGCTCTCAATTCCGCCCTTTAACTGCGGCGCCATCTGCTCGATGCCGGCACAGATTTTATCCATCGGAAGCTGCATTCCGATGACGCCCGTCGAAGCCACCAACACCTGCTCTGCCGGAATCTTTAACATAGCGCCTGCCTTTTGTGCTGTTTCAAGACAGTAGCCCATTCCCTCTTCTCCGGTACAGGCATTTGCAATTCCCGCATTGACGACAACTGCCTGTGCCTTTTTCGTCTGGGATACGACCTTCTGGTCCCACTTGACCGGAGCCGCCTTCACCAGATTGGTGGTAAAGGTTCCTGCCACATTGCAGGGTGTCTCGCTATACAGTAACGCCATATCCTTTCTGCCTGTTTTATATTTAATTCCTGCTGCCGTACTTGCCGCCTGAAATCCTTTTGCCGCTGTCACGCCGCCTTTAATCTGTCTCATAACATTCCTCCTGCTTTCTATGGATTATAACGTGTCTGATTTTCTTCGTTCAGTACACATTCATAATAGTTGACATCTTCCCTGAAACTCCATCCGAGTCCCTGCCAGAACCGGTTGCCGACTTCATTTTTTTTGAAGGCAATCAGATTGACTTTATTGATATGTTCCTTTTTTAATGCTGCAAGACATTTTTCTACCATCTGCTGTCCGATTCCGTTCTTGCGGTAGTCTTCTCTCACACACACATGGTACAGACATCCGCGCCTTCCGTCATGCCCACAGAGAATTGCGCCCACAATTGTCTCCCCTGCAACTGCCACCATGCTGGTGGTTGGATTTCTCTTTAGAAAGCGCTCCACGCCTTCCTTTGAATCATCGATACTGCGGATTCCGAATCCGTGGATGCCCATCCACAGCTTGTGTACCTGTTCAAAATCCTCCATTGTCATCACGCGGATGACGATTTTTTCATCTTTCATTTTCGGTTCTGCTCCCTTTATGTAAATCCGTTGTCTTATGGAAACATCGGTACGAGTTCTAGTCCCTCTGCCTCATCAAATCCAAAGAGAAGGTTCATATTCTGGACTGCCTGACCCGCAGCTCCCTTCACAAGATTGTCAAGTGCTCCCATCATCACGATGCGTCCCGTGCGCTCATCAATCTTAAAGTTGACATCCACATAGTTGCTTCCTTCCACCCATTTTGTCTCCGGGCAGACATCCTTCGGAAGCACACGCACAAATTTTTCCTTTTCATAATAGCGGTCATAGACTGCCTTTATCTCCTCATAAGTCGGAAGACTGCCATCCGGCTTTCTCTTAAGACTTGCATATTCCGTTGCAAGGATTCCGCGGTTCATCGGTACAAGGTGCGGTGTAAAATTGATAAGAATCTTCTTTCCTGCCGCATAGCCAAGTTGTTCTTCGATTTCCGGCGTATGTCTGTGGCTTGTCACACCATATGCCTTGATGTTTTCGTTCACCTCGCAAAACAGGCTTGGAAGCTTTGCTCCGCGCCCTGCACCTGAGGTTCCGGACTTTGCATCAACAATGAGCGTATCCGGGTCGATAAACCCTTCCTTTACAAGCGGATAGGCGGTCAGAATCGAACACGTCGTATAACAGCCCGGATTTGCCACTAACCTTGTTTTTTCTGTAATCTGGTCACGGTTAATCTCACACAGTCCGTACACCGCTTCCTCAATAAACTGTGGACTCTTATGTTCGATTTTGTACCATTCCTCGTAAACTGCCACATCCTTGATGCGGTAATCTGCGCTCAGGTCGATAATTTTGGTCTTTTGTAAGATTTCTTCTGTGAGGACCCCCGCCAAAAATCCCTGCGGTGTCGCCGTAAAAATCACATCCACCTGGGATGCCAGCTCTTCCATATTATCATCCTTGCAGATATCATCTACAATCGCAAACATATTCTGGTATACATCCGCATACTTCTTATCAATATAGCTTCTCGAGCCATACCACTTAATTTCTACTTTCTTATGTCCCATTAAAAGACGTACCAGTTCATTTCCTGCATATCCGGTCGCCCCGATAATTCCCGCTTTAATCATCCGATTCCTTCCTCCCTGTGTCTGATGCTTTTTATTATAGCACTTTTTTCCCAAAATGAATTTGATTTCTTCTAAATTTCGCGCCTTATTTTTATTGCATAATTATACATTCGTTCATTCATTTATGCAACCCGTTTTTTGTATTTTTTTCAACTTTTCCATTTTATACACTGTTTTTACATTCCTGTATCTTAGTTTCTTCTTTTATAATAGGACGGTCATTTCGGTCACTTCGTCATTTTTACTCATGCCACTGTGTTTTTATAAACGAAAAATGTATATTTTTTCACTTGCTTTTCAAAGAAAGGTGTTGTATATTTATCCTAGTACCGCAACTGAAATGGTTGCAGTCAGTACGTAACTCTTACGAAGAAAGGATGTATTCCCATGAAAGAAAAAGTTATTTTAGCTTACTCAGGCGGTCTTGATACCACTGCCATCATTCCCTGGTTAAAGGAAAATTACGATTATGAAGTCATCTGCTGCTGTATCGACTGCGGACAGGAAGAAGAGCTTGACGGACTCGAAGAAAGAGCCATCTCCTGCGGTGCTTCCAAATTATACATTGTCGATATCATCGATGAATTCTGCGAAGATTACATTATGCCATGCGTAGAGGCAAATGCAGTTTATGAAAACAAATACTTATTAGGAACCTCCATGGCACGTCCGCTGATTGCAAAGAAATTAGTAGAAGTTGCAAGAAAAGAAGGCGCAACCGCTATCTGCCACGGTGCAACCGGAAAAGGAAACGACCAGATTCGTTTCGAACTCGGCATCAAGGCACTTGCTCCTGACCTTAAAATCATCGCTGCATGGCGTGATGACAAGTGGAATATGGATTCCCGTGAAGCAGAAATCGAATACTGCAAGGCGCATGGCATCCATCTCCCATTCTCTGCTGACACCAGCTACAGCCGCGACCGCAACATCTGGCATATCAGCCACGAAGGTCTTGAGTTAGAGGACCCGGCAAACGAGCCTGACTACGACCATCTTTTAGTACTCGGCGTTTCTCCGGAAAAAGCACCGGATGAAGGCGAATATGTTACGATGACCTTTGAAAAAGGTGTTCCGACTTCTGTCAATGGCAAACAGATGAAGGTTTCCGATATCATCCGTGAATTAAACCGTCTCGGCGGCAAACACGGCATCGGCATTGTCGATATCGTAGAGAACCGTGTTGTCGGCATGAAATCCCGTGGTGTATACGAGACACCGGGCGGAACCATCCTGATGGAAGCTCACCAGCAGTTAGAGGAGCTGGTATTAGACCGTGCAACAATGGAAGTAAAGAAGGACATGGGCAACAAACTCGCTCAGATTGTCTACGAAGGAAAATGGTTTACCCCTCTGTGTGATGCTGTCAAGGCATTTGTTTCCTCTACCCAGGAATATGTCACCGGAGAAGTGAAATTCAAACTCTACAAGGGCAACATCATCAAAGCCGGAACCACTTCCCCATACTCTCTCTACAGTGAGTCCTTAGCAAGCTTTACCACCGGCGACCTCTATGACCACCACGATGCAGAGGGCTTTATCACTCTGTTTGGTCTGCCGCTTAAGGTTCGCGCAATGAAGATGGGTGACAACAACAAATATAATCAGTAAACTATCTGTGCCGTAAGGCGCACTAAAAAAGGAAAAAAACGTCCGATTGGTATAAAGGAACATACCAGTTGGACGTTTTTTAATAACAGAATGTTCACAAGTCGAACCTTCTATTGTTCCGTTTATTCTCTTGTATACAAAACAGACTCTACCAGCGCGTAGCCACTTTCTTTTTCCTTGTTTCCGATGCAGAATACACCGTTTTTCACACCGACCCAGCGCCCCGGAACAGCAAAAAGGCTGCCTGCTTCCCGGTAAGTGCTGCCATCTGTGCTGTACTCAATCAAAACCTTTTCCCGTGGGAATCCTTTTTCCGTCTCACTTAAATCCTGCGTTCCATCCCGTTTCACCGTATATCTCACAGAAATTGTTTCACTTTCCAGTGTTCCAAGCGAAACCTCGCTCTCCTCGGTGTGGTCAACTAAAATTTTGCCATACTTCTGCTCTCCGCTCACATAATAGGCATAAAGTGCTCCCGCTTCTCTTCTGACTGCAAGGACACCGTACCGCACACCCATGGAAATGACACCAGCTTCTTCTCCCTCTTTAAGATGTGAGAGGTCAAGCTTTGTCACACAGCAAAATTCCGGTGCCGGCCACTTTGCAAGCAACAGGTTCGGCACATCCCCGTAAGGGCGTTCTGCCGGGACAGCGTTTAACCGCAACGCATTTCCGGTAAGCGCATACCAGTCCTCTTTCGGGTTCGCATTCCACTGCCACTGTACGCCAAGCTCCTTTCCGGTAAAATCATCCGAGGTAACCGGCTCCGTGCGCTCCCTTGTCACTGTTCCTACATTTGGCTTACGGTATTCCATGACCGGCTCTCCGTAATCGTTTCCATCCTTTGCCACACCGATAATTGGCCAGTCGTTCTCCCAGTGCATCGGCTGCAAATGTGTGATTCTTCCGGCACTGTATACGTCCTGAAAATGTAAAAACCAGTCCTCTCCGGTCACGGTATCCACCCAGGCTCCCTGGTGAGGGCCGTTTACCGGGCTGTCTCCCTGACGCATCACAACCTTGTATTCATACGGACCAAACACATTTTTCGAGCGCAGTACGGTCTGCCAGCCGATTTTGACACCGCCTGCCGGGGCAAAAATATAATACCAACCGTTTCGCTTGTACATTTTAGGACCTTCAATCGTCACCTGGTCATTTTCATTTCCGTCAAAAATTTTGACCTCGTCTCCGATTAATCCCATCCCGTCCGGCTGCATTTCTATCATATGAAGCACACTCTTATAGCCGATACGGCTCTTTGCCACTCCTGCCACAAGATAAGCCCGTCCATCCTCATCCCAGAATGGGCACGGATCAATCCAGCCTGCCCCCCGACGGATATTGACCGGCTTGCTCCACTCGCCAAACGGGTCTGTCGCAGTACACATATAGATTCCCTCATCCGGCATCGGGAAGCATGCAAAATAAGTTCCCTCATGATAACGGATTGCCGGTGCCCACACACCGCATCCGTGAACCGGTGTGTCATAGCGCTTCTCCGGCAGTTCCTTTAAGATATAGTTGACAACCTTCCAGTTGACAAGGTCCTTTGAGTGCAACAACGGCAATCCCGGCACATTGGAAAAACTCGATGCAATCATAAAATAATCCTCACCCACACGGATTGCATCCGGGTCGGAATAATCCGCATACAACACCGGATTGCGGTAATTTCCATTGCCAAGGTCTCCATTCCAGATTTCGTTCATAGTTGTTTCCTCCCTTAAAACTTCCATTCACTTCTGTTTTTATTTTATCGCTTTTTGTATTTTTTTCCTGCCAGGAACGAGATTTTTCTTGCCAGATATTGCGGTTTTTACTTTTTTCCAGTATAGTAAAATCATCCGGAAAAGGAGGGTCTCTTTTCATGAAAAGCATCTATCAAAACCGCACCGAACCGTTTACCATCCGCATCACCCAAAACAACAGCTATGCACCCCATCTCCACCGGGAAATCGAGTTGTTTTACGTGTTAGACGGTGAAATTGAAATCACCATCGGTTCTGCGACACAGATACTTTCTGCCGGAATGGCATCCATCGCCTTTCCAAATGTTGCACACAAGACACATACAGAAACGTCCTCCCGTGCAATTCTCGTGATTTTTCCTCCGGAGCTTTTACCGGACTATCACAAGGAGTTTTCTTCCACGCTGCCTGCGTCTCCGTTTGTGACCGCACCCTCCGACCCGAAACGGCTGCATCATCTGTTTATGGAGCTTCTTGCCTGTCAGGAAGGCACTGCTTTTAAGGCATCGCCTGCATTAAAAAAAGACGGGCTTTTGCCCGTCATAAGTTATCTTGCACTCATTCTCTGGCTCATCTTGTCAGATATTGTACTACTGCCCGGCACTACGGTATCCTCTGATATCTGTGAGGAAATTGCTGCATACTTAAACGGACATTTCACGGAGCCGCTAAGTCTGTCAGACCTTGCGTTCTCCCTCGGCTACAGTAAATATTATATCTCGCATATTTTCCGCAACAGCTTTGGCTGTTCCTATACCGATTACCTGAACCGGCTCCGCTGCGAGCACGCAATGGGGCTTTTGATGCACACAGACCTCTCGGTCACCGATGCCTGCTACGCCAGCGGATTTAACAGCCTAAGAACCTTCTACCGCTCTTTTGCGCAGGTGTACGACACTACTCCCGGAAAGCCTCACGCAGGCGCCTGATGCCTTCTTTTATTTTCTCCTCATCTAACTGTCCATAGCCTAACAATAAGACCGGTGGATTTTTCTTTGTATTTTCTTCATTTGTTGGGCAATCAAGCAGATACTCAGACAGGGAAGAAACCTTTACACCTTCTTTTCTCGCCATCTTTGACAGCTTGCTCCCACATTGCGTGGTTTTTACTCTTACAAGCACATGAAGTCCGGCGTGATCTCCGCTGATGCGCTCCACCCAGGGTTCGTTACGCAGTTCTCCAAGCAAAAAATCATGTCTGCTGCGGTAAATACCTCGCATCCGGTTTAAATGGCGCTCAAAATGTCCTTCCTCAATAAATGCGTGAAGCGCCTCCTGCTGCATTCTCGGCACGGTTGTCGAATAAAATCCACATCGGCTATGATACTGTTCTAACAGTGCGTCCGGCAGCACCATATAACTGATTCGAAGTGCCGGTGCGATGCTTTTAGAGAACGTTCCAAGGTAAATCACTTTTCCATAGCGATCCACGCTCTGAAAAGACGGAATCGGTTTTCCCCTGTAACGGTACTCGCTGTCGTGATCATCCTCAATCAGATAGCGCTCCTTACGCTCCGCCGCCCACTGTAACAACTCCAGCCGCTGTTTCAAAGGCATAACGGTTCCAAGTGGAAACTGGTGGGATGGCATCATATAAATGATATCCGGCTCTGCTTCCCCGCTTTTGGTCGCATACTGCCTTATCGCTTTTAACTGTAAGCCGCTGTCTTCTGCCGGCACCGTTACCACCCGATAACCCATATTGCAAAATGTATGGTATGCCTGCGGATATCCCGGATTCTCCATCAAAACGGTTCTGTTTTTTCCTAAAACCTGTGCCAGAAGAATTTCTAAATATTCGTTTCCGGCACCGATAATAATGTTTTCCGGACCGCAGTTAACCCCTCTTGCCTGATGCAGATAGCGGTTAATCGCCTCCCGCAACTCCAAATCCCCCTGTCCGTCTCCCGGAAGAAGCAGATTTTCTCTGTCGTCTGCTAACACATTGCGGTTGACCTTTCTCCAGACACTAAACGGAAATGCCGCCGTATCAATCGCATACGGAGAGAAATCAATCTCTGTACGGGTATCTTCTTTTCCTGTCAAAGCTTTTGGAGCCGACTTTTTCCCGGACTGTTCCTCCTTTGGCGGTTGCAGTGTCTTTCCCATATGCCCCAGCCGGTACAGCTGTGCAATATCGCACACAAAGAATCCCCTGCACGCCTCCGCACGGATATACCCTTCCGCTAAAAGCTGGTCATATGCCAGTTCCACCGTACTGCGGCTCACCGAAAGATTTTTTGCCAAGAGACGGGTCGAGGGCAGTTTTTCCCCTACCGGAATCCTGCCCTCTGTGATTTCATTTTTTATGTATTCGTAGATTTTTTCATACAGAGGAGCTGTTTTCTCCCCCTGCAAATCAATCATAATTTCTATCATACAAGTCTGCCATCAGAATTATTTTGTTTTCTTGATATCTTCAATAATCTGTTCCTTGAGCTCTCTTGCCAGATCCTTGATACGCTTAGATGCTGCCGGTGTCTGCAAAATTCTTGCAATGCACTTGGAAGACACATCGTATTTCTTGTAATGTGCGGACATAACTGCAATCAGATAATCCATGGTAGTTGCGTCCATTCCACAGATTGGGAAATTCTCACTTGCAACTGCCTTGGTAAATCCTTCGTATGCCTGCTGGTAAAATGCTTCTTCCTGCTCCTTACATTCCTTGCGAAGCTTCTCGGCATCCGGTGCAGAAGCATCAATGTTTTCTGCCTTTCCGCGTAACAGCCATGCAATCTTTAAGCAGGTGTATGCCTTCTCACTGTTCTTTCCCTTCTTGACAATGGTACAAAACAGAGCTAACTTATAGCGCTCGATTGCAGAATCATAATCAAGTACCTTTGGCTCCACATCTCCATTTCCCTTGAATTTGGAGCAGACACCCTCTTTAATGAGTTTAATCTGTGCGCTGGTAAGATGTTCAAAATAACGGTCAAGCGCTGTATAACCGCAGTACGGGCAGGATAACACACCATATTTGTTGGTATCAATGTATTCATACCGCGGACGCAGGTCAAAATCCGGCTCAAGACGCTTTACTCTGCCGTTTTTAATCAGCTTTGTCTTGAATACCTTATCACATACGGTACAACGGATTGCCTTGTCTAACAGGAAACTCTCCTCAGAAGGAATTTCTTCCTTGACTTCTCCGTTCTCCGCAACACTCTTCTTCTTTTCATCCTCGAACAGATTCGTGGTATCATCTGCCTGGATTCCGAACTTCTCAAGTCCGGCAAGTAAATTCATATTTCCATCCATTTTTTTTACCATACCTTTCTTTCTATGCGGTTGGCAGTTTAAACGAGCTCTTCAAAGAAACAATCCGGTTAAATACCAGATGCTCCGGTGTAGAATCCTTTGCATCCACACAGAAAAATCCCTGTCTTACAAACTGGAAACTGTCATAGGCTTCTGCATCTTTTAAGTTCTCTTCCAGCATACAATTTTTTAACACTGTCAGGGAATTTGGATTCAGATTCAAACTGCCATCTTCATTATACACGCCTTTTTCCTCATCTACAATATTTTCATACAGACGGACTTCCGCCGGAACTGCGTGTGCCGCAGATACCCACTGGATTGTTCCTTTTACCTTTCTGCCGTCCGGGCTGTTTCCGCCACGGGATGCCGGGTCGTAGGTACAGTGGATTTCGGTTACTTTTCCGTCCTCATCTTTTACAAAACTGTTACAGGTTACAAAATAAGCATTCATCAGACGCACTTCATTGCCCGGGAACATACGGAAGTATTTCTTCGGCGGCTCCTCCATGAAGTCCTCTCTGTCGATGTAAAGTTCTCTGCCAAACGGCACTTTACGGCTCCCCAATGCTTCATTTTCGAGGTTATTTGTCACCTCTAACTCTTCAACCTGCCCTTCCGGATAGTTGTCGATAATGACCTTTACCGGGTCTAAAATTGCCATCATACGTGGTTTCTTTAATTTTAAGTCTTCACGGATACAATATTCTAACATTGCATAGTCAACAGAACTGTTTGCCTTTGATACGCCACAGAGTTCCACGAACATCTTGATGGATTCCGGTGTAAAGCCTCTTCTGCGAAGTGCTGCAATGGAAACCAGTCTCGGGTCATCCCAGCCGTCTACGATTCCCTCTTCTACCAGACGCTTAATGTAACGTTTTCCGGTAACTACATTCGTGAGATATAATTTTGCAAACTCAATCTGTTTTGGTGGCATCTCATATTCAAGCTCACGTACTACCCAGTCATACAGCGGTCTGTGGTCCTCAAACTCCAGTGTGCAGATAGAATGTGTGATTCCCTCAATTGCGTCCTCAATCGGATGTGCAAAATCATACATCGGATAGATGCACCATTTATCACCGGTTCTGTGATGATTCATATGTGCCACACGGTAGATAACCGGATCTCTCATGTTGATGTTAGAAGAACTCATGTCAATCTTTGCACGAAGAACCTTTTCTCCGTCTGCAAACTTGCCGTTCTTCATATCTTCAAATAATGCTAAGTTCTCTTCCACACTGCGGTTAGAAGACGGATCTTCCTTTCCCGGCTCCGTCAAAGTTCCACGGTACTCTCTGATTTCGTCTGCAGAAAGGTCTGACACGTATGCCTTGCCCTTTTTAATCAGCTTCACTGCTGCTTCATACATCTGGTCAAAATAATCGGACGCGAAGAACAGGCGGTCTTCCCAGTCTGCTCCTAACCATTCAATATCTGACTTAATTGCCTCTACGAACTCTGTCTTCTCCTTTGTCGGGTTCGTATCATCAAAACGAAGGTTGAATTTTCCGCCGTACTTCTGCGCCAGCCCATAGTTTAAAAGGATGGACTTTGCATGTCCGATGTGAAGATAGCCATTTGGTTCCGGAGGAAATCTGGTGTGAACCGTTTTGCAATGGCCTTCCTCTAAGTCTTTATCAATTATCATTTCAATAAAATTCTTTGAAACTGTTTCGTTTTCCACGATGCCTTACCTCCTAGTTATATTTCTTCTTCTGTTCGTCTAAAAATTCCGCTGTATCGAAATAATCAATCTTCATGGCATGTTTTACTTCGGCAAGCGTCTTTGCAGCCTCTTCTTTCGCCACTTCACTGCCCTTCTTTAAGATATCGTATACATCCTCGATATGTTTTTCGTATTCTTTTCTTCTGGCACGGATTGGGCTTAACTCCTCCTGTACCACATTGTTTAAGAACTTCTTTACCTTGACATCGCCAAGTCCGCCACGTTTGTAGTGTGCTTTTAACTCATCAAGATTTGCATACTCTGGCAGATACTCCTCAAAATGCTTCTGATTGCTGAATGCATCGAGATAAGTAAATACCGTGTTACCCTCTAATTTACCCGGGTCTTCGATACGGATATGATCCGGATCCGTAAACATGGACATAATCTTCTTCTTAACCTCTTCCTCCGGGTCAGACAGATAGATACAGTTTCCAAGGGACTTGCTCATTTTAGCTTTGCCGTCAATTCCCGGAAGGCGTAAGCATGCTTCATTCTCCGGAAGTAAAATCTTCGGATCCACCAGTGTCTCGCCATAAACAGTGTTAAATTTGTGTACGATTTCCTTGGTCTGCTCAAGCATCGGCATCTGGTCTTCTCCTACCGGAACAACCGTTGCCTTGAAGGCGGTAATATCTGCTGCCTGGCTGATTGGGTACGAGAAAAATCCAACCGGAATACTTGCCTCAAAATTGCGCATCTGAATTTCAGATTTTACGGTAGGATTCCGCTGCAGACGGGATACCGTTACCAGATTCATATAATAAAAAGTCAGTTCTGTCAGCTCTGTCACATAAGACTGGATAAAAATATTGGATTTCGCCGGATCAATTCCCGCAGAAAGGTAATCGAGTGCTACCTCCATAATATTATCCCGCACTTTTGCCGGATTATCTGCATTATCCGTCAATGCCTGTGCATCTGCAATCATAATAAAAATCTTGTCAAACTCGCCGGAATTCTGTAATTCCACGCGACGTCTTAAGGACCCTACATAATGTCCTACATGAAGTTTTCCGGTAGGACGGTCGCCAGTTAAAATAATCTGTTCTTTCTTTTCCATACATTACCTCTATCTACCATGCGCTTTTTGCGCATACTCTTTAGACATTATACACTGAAAAGTCCTTATCAGCAAGGATTATCTTTCCTCACGGAAATAAGAGTTTCCAAGACTTGCAGGCGGCTGGCTTTCCTGTTTGTTGCGCTTGCTTGTGATAATAAGGACTACAATCGTCACAACATAAGGCAGCATCTTGCAAAGCTCCTGTGTTGCACGGTTTAAGCCCGGCAGATAAATATATAAAATATAAAGTCCGCCGAATAAAAGGGAGCCCCAGATAGCATTTGCCGGATTCCAGAGTGCAAGAATTACCACTGCAACCGCAAGCCATCCTCTGTCTCCAAATCCATTGTTTGACCAGGTTCCGCCAAGATATTCCATTACGAAGTATAATCCTCCGAGTCCCGCAATCGCAGCACCGCATACGGTTGCCACATATTTATAGCGGGAAACATTGATTCCGGCTGCATCTGCTGTTGCCGGGCTTTCTCCAACCGCACGAAGATTTAATCCGCGGCGTGTTCTCTTTAAGAAATACGTAATAAAAACAGCAAGTACAATCGCAAGGTATGTCAAAAAGCCATAAGAGAACAGCAAATCTCCCACAAAAGGGATTGCCGATAATCCCGGAATTTTTGCACGAAAAGCTGCTGCTGTCGTTGCAACCGAAATCTGGCCTACACCACCGGCAAGTTTTGAGATAGAGCCTCCGAAGAAATTACCAAATCCAACACCAAATGTGGTCAGTGCAAGACCTACCACATTCTGATTTGCACGCAGTGTAATGGTAAGGAAGCTGTAAATAAGACCACCGAATGCCGCTACAAGCAGAGCGCATACCACCGCAATCAAAAGTCCGACAAACCCATTCGGGTTTTGGGTTCCGTTCTCATAAAAGAATGCACCCATCAGTCCGGCGATTCCGCCCATATACATGATTCCGGGGATTCCAAGATTCAGATTACCGGATTTTTCGGTGAGGATTTCCCCTGTTGCGCCAAACAGGATGGCAATGCCCTGTCCAATGGCTTTCTGGATAAATGTCAAAATCAGATTCATTTATGCTTCCTCCTTCCGGTTTTTTCCAAACTCAAGCTTATAATTGATAAAAAATTCACAACCAATCAAAAAGAACAGTAAAATTCCCGTAATGATATCTGATGCGTTCTCATTGAGCCCAAACTGGGATGCAATCTGGATGGAGCCCTGCTGCATAAACACTAAGAATGCAGACACCAAAATCATCGCAAACGGATTAAACTTTGACATCCATGCCACGATAATGGCAGTAAATCCGCGTCCGCCCGCGGTACTTGTAGAAATCGTATGGCTTGCACCACTTACAATCAGACTTCCTGCAAATCCACAGATAGCACCGGAAATCATCATGGTACGGATAATGACTTTTTTGACATTGATTCCCGCATAGCGCGCAGTACTCTGGCTTTCTCCTACAACTGCAATCTCATATCCCTGTTTGCTGCATTTCATATAGATAAACATTCCAATCGTTAAAACCATTACCAGAATCACGTTTAAGCCATAGGTGCTTCCGAATACGCTCGGAAACCATCCTTTCTGTGTTGCTGCATTGATAATTCCAACCGTGTTAGACCCGGCAGGATTCTCCCAGAACACGATGGCAAATGTCACAATCTGCATGGCAACATAGTTTAACATCAAGGTAAACAACGTTTCATTTGTATTAAAATATGCCTTAAACACAGCCGGAATCAGTCCCCAGATCATACCTGCTGCTGTACTTGCCACAAAAATCACCAGCAACAAAAGCCAGTTTGGCATCGCATTGCCGCAGTATATCATCAATGCCGCACTCGTCATGCCGCCCATTAAAATCTGTCCCTCTGCACCGATATTCCAGAATTTCATCTTAAATGCCGGTGTCAGACCGATTGCAATACACAAAAGTACCATCGTCTCACGAATTGTTGTCCAGACGCGACGCTTCGTTCCTACTGCACCGTCTATAATTCCTGCATAGACTTCAAGCGGATTCTGCTTTGTGATTGCCACTATCACAAGTGCTGCCACTACAAGCGAAAGTGCTACGGCAATCAACCGGATTGCCCATGCTTTTCCCATGCTTATGGTGTCCCGCTTTACCATATGTACTGCAGGTTCTTTCGTATGAACTGTTATCTCTTTACTCATTGGTCTGTTTCTCCTCTCCGCCCGTCATCATCCGTCCGAGTTTTTCCTTGGTTGCGGTTCTTGCATCTACCACACCGACTGCTTTTCCTCCGCACAATACCAGAATTTTATCACATAATTCCAGCAGTACATCGAGGTCTTCCCCTACACAGATGACTGCCACACCTTTCTCCTTCTGCTCATTTAAGAGGTTATAAATCGTATAGGAAGAGTTGATATCGAGTCCACGCACCGGATACGCTACCATCAGTACCGTTGGATTTGACGCAATCTCACGTCCCACCAGAATCTTCTGCACATTTCCGCCGGATAATCTCCGAACCGGTGTTTCCACACCTGGTGTTACCACCTCAAGCTTGTCGACAATCTCTTCCGCTAACTTTTTCGGAGCCTTACGGTCTGCAAAGAAATGTCCGCCCTCTTTATAGCTTCGAATCATCATATTATCCGTCAAATCCATGGAACCGACTAATCCCATGCCAAGTCTGTCCTCCGGGACGAAAGAAAGTGTTATTCCAAGTTTTTTGATTTCTTCCGCCTTCATGTCCGAAATCTTTTTGATTTCTCCGTCCGGTGCGTCGTAAAGAATCTCACCGCTTTCAATCGTCTGAAGTCCTGCAATAGACTCTAACAACTCCTTCTGACCACTTCCTGCGATTCCAGCCACACCGAGGATTTCTCCGCTGTATGCCGTCATGGACACTTCCTTAAGGACATTCATGCCCTCCTTATTCCGACAGGTAACACCGCGCATCTCAATCCGTTTCTCGGCGCCTACCGGCTCTGTACGGTTAATATCGAGCACTACCTTTTCTCCTACCATCATTTCAGTTAAAGAATCCACGGTAGCCGTCTTTGTCTCTACCGTTCCGATATATTTTCCCTTGCGGAGCACGGCAACGCGGTCGGATAATTCAAGTACCTCGTTTAATTTGTGTGTAATGATAATAATGGATTTTCCGGCATCCCGCATATTCCGAAGAACCTGAAACAGTTTTTCCGTCTCCTGCGGCGTTAATACAGCGGTCGGCTCGTCCAGAATCAGAATATCCGCACCGCGGTACAATACCTTTACGATTTCAACGGTCTGTTTTTCCGAAACAGACATATTGTAAATTTTCTGAGCCGGATTTAATTCAAACCCGTATTTTTCTGTCAGCTCGCCGATTTCTTTTTCAATCTGTTTCATGTTGAGACGCTGTTTTCCCGAAAGACCCAGGACAATGTTTTCCGCAGCCGTCAGAACGTTGATAAGCTTGAAATGCTGATGAATCATTCCAATTCCAAGGGCGAATGAATCTTTTGGAGAACGAATGGTCACTTTTTCCCCATTCACAGAGATTTCCCCCTCATCGGGAAAATAAATTCCGGAAAGAATGTTCATCAACGTAGTTTTTCCACTACCATTCTCTCCCAGGACAGAAAGGATTTCCCCTCTCCTTAAGGTGAGATTCACATTGTCATTTGCAATCACCTCACCAAACCGTTTTGTTACGTTTTTCAATTCAATCGCATTTATCGATTCCACAAAATAATCCTCCTCTAACGTAAAGTTGCGGAGCTGCAGAAAACATGAGTTTTCCGCAGTTCCGCTGTATTTATCATGCTGACAATTCTGATTTGGTTTATTGTACAGAGGTAATACCGTCAATAATAATGTCGAATGACGGAGCAGATGCAAGTTCTGACTCGTGGTAGTATCCGTCAGAAACATAAGCCTCATATTTTGCATAATCGCCACCCTCAGCAATCAGATCCTCTAAAGAAGAACCATTTACGGTAAATGTAGAGGTATCAAATACATGGATGGAGCCGTCAATAATACCAGCTTCCACTTCAGAAACCTTCTCAGCAGTTCCCTCTGCGACTGTATTGCTGTTTAAATCTGTAATTGCGACAGCGCCCTCTGCAAATCCCTTGCACCAGTCTGTATCAATTGCTTTTCCGTCAACAACACACTGTACTGCATATGTATAGTAAGGACCCCAGTTGTTTGCTGCGGAAGTCAAAGCACTGTCCGGAGCAACAGAAATCATATCAACATTGTAGCCGACACATGGGACACCTTTTTCCTGGCAGGCACTCGGTGCTCCGGTGGTATCTGCATGCTGGCTGATTAAAACACATCCATCATCGATAAGTTTGGTTGCAACTTCTGCCTCAGCAGACATATCTGCCCAGCTGTTCGTGTACTGTACTTCCATCGTTGCTGACGGACATACACTTTTTGCACCAAGATAGAAAGAAGTAAATCCGGAAATAACCTCTGCATACGGGAATGCACCTACATAACCGATTTTTGCAGTATCTTCGGTAATCTCGCCATTTGCAATCATCTCATTTAATTTCATTCCGGCAACAACTCCGGATACATAACGTGATTCATAAATAGAAGTAAAATAATTATGCATATTGGAAAGTCCGCTTCCTGCTGCCTGATAACCAGTTGCATGGCAGAACTGTACCTCCGGGAATTCTGCCGCTGCCTGTAACACATAGGACTCGTGGCCAAAACTTGTTGCAAAAATAATATTGCATCCCTGATCTGCAAGATCCGTTACCGCATCTGCACAGGACTCGTCCTCCGGAATCAGGGTCTTCTCAATTATTTGAGAATCACTTAATCCAAGTGCTTCCTGCATCTCGTCAATACCTGCCATATGTGCGGCAGTATAACCTTCGTTCTCATCGCCGATGTAAATGACACCAACCTTAACATCTGATGCTGCTACTCCTGCACCGGCATCGTTGCTGCTTTCCTGTTCGGTAGAGCCTGCTGCACTGTTATCTCCCGCAGAAGCATTTCCGCTGTTGTCAGAGCCACATCCTGCTGCCAGAGAAACAGTAAGACCTAACGCAAGTAATACACTCAATGTCTTTTTCATGAATTTTTTCCTCCTCATGTGTTTTTCACGAAATACAAACTCAATTTATCACACTCTATTTTTTGCGTCAATAGACTATCTTCCCTATTTCTGGAAAATATGAATGATTCCCTGGTCATTTAAATTTTTTAGTAACGCAGCTGCCAGAGGTGCCCCAATCATTCCTGGAATTCCAAAGAATTTGAGCCCAACAAACATACAGGGAAGCGTGACAATCGGTGAAAGCCCTATCTGCTTTCCAACTAACTTCGGCTCCACCACATTGCGGATAACGGTAATTACCACATAAAGCACCAGAATTCCGGCTCCCATGCGGATATCTCCGACAATGATGGCAATCACGCCCCACGGCACTAGCACGGTTCCTGTTCCAAGCACCGGCAGGATATCGAGCACCGCTATCACAAATGCTATCACAAGCGCTCCTTCCACCCGTAGCAGCAAAAGTCCCGCAAAAAGTTCTGCAAATGTAAGTGTCAAAATAATGCCATACGAAAAAACAAACCTGCCAAACATATGAAGCATATTTTTTTTGCAGTCAAATATCAATTTTCTTTTTTTATCCGGAAACTGTCTTGCAAGAAATGCCATCATCGTATGATAATCAAGTTCCATAAACACTGTAGCAATCACCGTAAATAACACCTTTAAACAGATGCCGGGGATTCCCATGGCAGCCTCCGAAAGCTTTTTCACCACACTGTCGTTCACTCCGTCCAACACTTTTCCTGCCCGTTCCAAAAGCCCCGATGTCTCCCTGCCAAATAGTTTTGCCGTCTCCCCATCCATTCCAAAAAATGCCGTCTCCACCCGCTCAGCAATGCTCTCAAGCGCCGGAAGCATCGTGTCCGTCAGAAAAGATGCTGCCCCAAGCATTGAGTCATATGCCAACGTTATGATGCGGGCACCCAAAAGATAGCAGAGCACCCCCACCGCCGCATACAATAGCAGTACACATCCCACCGCCGCAGCGCCTCGCTTCAGACGGCATTTTGCTGCAATAAAATCGACCGGCTTTGTCAACAATACTGCCACAAGAAAAGCGATTGCAAACGGAAACAGCACCGACCCAAGCAGTTTCAAAAGAAACACTGCCCCTGCAATCCATACTCCCCAGTATGCAACTCCCGTTAAAAATTCCCGCTGTCTGCGTATCTTCTCTTCCCGTTCCATTCCGTTTCCTTCCATGCAGCCTCAATTCATTTTATGGTTCTTCCTCTTTATCATTCCCACTTCCCGCACAACTATGAAAAGAATCCTGCCGTGTTTTCTACAACGTAAAATACCCTCCTTACTGGTTTGTCCAGTAAAGAGGGTATCTGTCACTTTCGTATGAAACTTCTGAAGAATAAATTATTCCGGTAATCTCATGATATAAATACTGTTTGGCTTATCAACCTTTATCATCGGTCCATTTACCAGAGAGTAACCCTTTTCATAGTTAATCTTATAGGTAGCAATATCGTTTGAGCTGTTGTTTAAGGTCAGATAATGCTTCTCATCCGGGAAGATTGCAAGCATCTTCGGATAGTCACTGTTTACACGGCTGTGGAATACTTCCTTTAACATTCCGGTCTTCTCGTCAATCTCAAAGCAGACAACTGAGTTAATTCCGGCGTTGCTGCAGAACAGATATTTTCCGCTCTTGGAAATCTCCATACCGGAAGCAGCACAGATATCTTCATCCTTCGGTGCCATTGTGGTGATGGTCTGAATCTTCTCAAATACCGGCTGATTCTTCTCTACACGATAACTGTATACTTCAACCTCATTTAAAAGTTCATAAAGAATGTAAGCAAATTTGCCGTTTCGTGAAAAACGAATCATACGTGGAGCAGACTCCAGCGGTCCACGGATAATATCGTCTAACTCTAATTTACCTCTTTCGTAATCAACACGATAAACCTTTACCTGGTCAAGTCCATTGTCAACGGCACATAAGAATTTCTGGTCCGGTGTCAGCTTCACACAGTCCACATGCGGAGTAAAATTGCGCTGTGCAATGCTTCTTCCCATTCCCTTATGGAAAACACCGTCTGCTATCTCACCGATGCTTCCGTCTTCCTTTAACTGCATCATTGTGACACGGCCGTCATGATGACCTCCAACAAAAAGATAACGGTTCTCATCATCCACTTCTACATAGCAGCCACGCATTCCGCCAATCCACTGCTTATTCATCGGCTCAAGGTCACCATCCGGCAGGATTTTAAATGCTTCCACACCTTCATCGGCAATGGAGTATAAAAATTTCTTGTTTTTTGAAACTACAATATCAGAAGGGTTATTGATTGGTACGACCTTCCTCTCCTGTAACTGTCCGCCTTCCACATCTACATCGTAGATATGGATTCCCACACTGTTCTCGTGTGTATAGGTTCCCACATATGCAACGTACTTCTCCTGTTTCATCGGTCAATCCTCCTCTTTTCTGCGCAAAATATCGTATAACTCTAACGGCTGCCCAAGATTGATATATAATACCTGTTTCGGATGCGGTGCAGATTCCATTTCATTTCCATCTTCGTCTACAATCCGCTTTACTGTAACCGTCAAATTCTCTCCATCCGGCTTCATGACCTCAATCTGCTCTCCGACCGAGAATTTGTTTCGCTGCTCAATCCGGTAGAGTCCTTCCCCATTCTGCTCTCCTACGATTCCAAGGTAGGTGTATTCCTTCACATACGTATTGCTGTCGTAAATCTGCGCCTCTTCTGATGGCTTTCCGAAGAAAAATCCGGTCGTAAACTGACGGTATGTGCAGTTTGATATCTGGTCAAGATACCATGGCAGATGTTTCTGGTAATTCTCCGGTGATTCCAAATAATCATCAATTGCCTTCCGGTAGGTCCGCGCTACAGTTGCCACATATAGTGCTGTCTTCATTCTACCCTCTATTTTAAAACTGTCAATACCTGATTCCATCAATTCCGGAATATGTTCAATCATACATAAGTCTTTGGAATTAAAAATGTAGGTGCCGCGTTCATTCTCATATACCGGCATATATTCGCCCGGCCTTGTCTCCTCAACAATCGCATATTTCCAGCGGCACGGGTGTGTGCATGCTCCCTGGTTTGCGTCTCTTCCGGTAAAATAATTGGACAGCAGGCATCTTCCGGAATAGGAAATGCACATCGCACCGTGCACAAACGTCTCTATCTCAAGGTCATCCGGGATGTTTGCACGGATTTCCTTGATTTCCTCTAAGGAAAGCTCTCTCGCCGAAACCACACGCTTTGCCCCTAATCCGTACCAGAACAGGTAGGTGCCATAATTCGTATTGTTCGCCTGTGTACTGATATGGCGCTCAATCTCCGGACATACTTCTTTTGCAATGGTAAAGATTCCCGGGTCTGAAATAATCAGTGCATCCGGTTTCACAACATCTCTTAACTGTGCAAAATATTCCCGTACCCCTGCCAAGTCTTTATTATGCGCAAGAATATTTGCTGTAACATAAACTTTTACACCGTGGGTGTGTGCGAACTCCACGCCTTCTTTCATTTCTTCCAGTGAAAAATTTTTTGCCTTGGCACGAAGCCCAAACACTTCGCCCCCAATATATACTGCATCTGCTCCATACATGACTGCAACTTTAAGCACCTCCAAGCTGCTTGCAGGTATGAGCAATTCCGGTTTTCTCATTTCTCATTCCGTCCTTTCCTGGTACTGACTGTAATTCCGTCTCCAATCGGCAGCACGGAGGTCACCAGATTCTCATGGTGGGTCAGTTCATACAGATAATCCCGCATTCTCTTATGGATGGTACGGTTTCTTCTGGTCACTGCAAACCGGGACTCTATAATGTCTCCGTCCTGTAATACATTGTCTGACACCAGCACGCCGTCCTCTGCAAGAAGTCTTAAAATCTCCGGCAGGAAATGAATATACTGTCCTTTTGCCGCGTCCATAAAGATAAAATCATACGGTTCATTCAATGTTTTAAGCACTTCCGCGGCATCCCCCTCTAGCAGGGTTATCATGCCGTCTTTTCCTGCCCGTTTAAAATTTTCCCGTGCAATCGGAATCCGCTTTTCATAATTCTCAATTGTGGTAATTTCGCAGCTTACCGGGTTGTATTCTGCCATTAAAATGGCAGAAAATCCCACTGCGGTCCCCACTTCTAAAATACGTGCCGGTTTTTTTATCGCAAGGATAAGCTTTAAAAAGCTCTGCATCTCCTTGCGGATAATCGGCACGTAGGTATCGATTGGTTCTTTTTCAATCTCATCTAAAATTGTTGTATTTCCTGTATCCAACGAATTAATGTAGGTTACAAGACGTTCCTCTACAATCACGTTTCTGTGGTTTCCTCCTGTTTTGCCGCCATAACCGATATCATATCACGCGCATCCATGGAAGTATTTAAGGTGTAAACTCCAGGATTGAGCTTTCCGGAATAAGCAGACAGTTTTAACTGTACATAAAAAAGCAGCTTATCCCGAATGAGCCCTTTTTCTTCCAAAAGTTCCCCAATTTCCATTTCTGACATATCTGCGCCAATCTGTAATACAACATCTCTGCCAGGCTCTGCATCTACCGGGCTTTCCGTAAATACACGATACCCGAAATCGTAACAGTAATTTCCCAGTTTCACCAGTCCCATCACAATCAAAAGTGCTACCAGAATGGAAAAGCTGATGCTCACAATTTTGAAGACAATCCTGTTGATATCCATCTGTCTACCTCAATGTTTTATACTTCCATGATAATTGGCATAATCATCGGTCTTCTCTTGGTCTCTTTCCATACGAAATCACCAAGGGAATCTTTTATCTCATTTTTAATCTTGCCCCAGTCTGTAATATTCTTGTCCATGCAGTACTGCATCTTGTCCTCTAACAGCTTCTTTGCTTCTTCCATCAGACTCTCTGCACCGCGCACATACACAAATCCACGAGACACGATGTCCGGTCCCGCAAGCACCTGTCCGGAACCACTCTCCAGTGTCAAAACTACAATAATAATTCCATCTTCCGCAAGATGCTGTCTGTCACGAAGTACGATATTTCCGACATCACCGACACCAAGACCGTCTACCATGATATCGCCGACATGAACCTTTCCGGTCACTGCTGCGCTCTCATCATCAAGTTCTAAAACATCGCCGGAAGAAAGAATAAAGATGTTGTCCTTCGGGATGCCAAGCTCTTCTGCCACTCTCGCCTGTGCAATCAGGTGACGGTACTCACCATGTACCGGGATTGCATATTTCGGGCGAACCAGGGAATAAATCAGCTTGATTTCTTCCTGGCAGGCATGACCGGATACGTGTACATCCTGGAAAATAACATGTGCACCTTTCATCGAAAGCTCATTGATGATACGGGAAACTGCTTTTTCATTTCCCGGAATCGGGTTGGAGCTTAATACAATCGTATCATTTGGTTTAATTACAACCTTCTTGTGGATGCCGGATGCCATACGGGACAGCGCCGCCATATTCTCACCCTGGCTTCCGGTCGTAATCAATACCGTCTGCTCGTCCGGGTAACGCTTTAATTCTTCAATATCAATTAAGGTATTATCCGGAATACTGATATAGCCAAGCTCGGATGCAATTCCGATGATATTGACCATGCTGCGACCCTCTACGCCTACTTTTCTTCCGTGGCGGTATGCAGTATTGATAATCTGCTGCACACGGTCTACGTTTGACGCAAATGTCGCAATGATGATTCGACGGTTTTTGTTGTTTGCAAAAATCTCATCAAATGTGCGTCCTACGGTCTTTTCTGACATGGTAAAGCCCGGGCGCTCTGCATTGGTACTGTCGCACATAAGTGCAAGTACACCTTTCTTGCCGATTTCCCCAAGACGCTGTAAATCAATCGCATCTCCGAATACAGGCGTATAATCTACTTTAAAGTCTCCGGTGTGAACCACGGTTCCTGCCGGGGAATAGATTGCAAGTGCTGCTGCATCCTGGATGCTGTGGTTTGTTCTGATAAACTCTACACGGAAGCATCCCAAATTGATATGTTGTCCATATTTGACAACCTTGCGTTTTACCTTGGTGAGCATATTGTGCTCTCTTAATTTGTGCTCAATAATTCCGATAGTAAGTTTTGTCGCATAAATCGGCACATTGATGTCACGAAGAATATATGGGATTGCTCCGATATGATCCTCATGTCCGTGGGTGATAAAAAATCCCTTTACACGATCAATATTGTCCTTAAGATATGTCACATCCGGGATGACAAGGTCGATTCCGTACATATCATCCTCCGGGAAGGACAGACCGCAGTCCACCACAATAATACTGTCTTCATACTCAAAGGCAGTAATGTTCATTCCAATCTGCTCAAGACCACCCAATGGGATAATCTTCAGCTTTGAAGTTTTTTCTTTTTTCAAAATATTACCTCCGTCTTGTTTTATTTCCGTTCTGATTTTTCGTTCTTTTTTAGTACTCAATATCGGCGTCCTCAATCAATTCCGCAAATATTTTTCCGATGGCAGTAAGTTCTGCTTCCTCTTCTACCAGTTCATATATCACATCATCCTCTTTGTCTGCGATTTCGCGCAGAATGTATGCATCACTGTCTCCGTCCTCTTCTTCGGTCACAAGAAGATATTTCTGACCGTTTAACTGTGTCTCCTCCATAACAAAAAATTCAATTTCTTCGTTTGTGTCCGGGTCCACAAAAATTACTTTTTCCATATATACTCCTATCTACTCTCCCACTTCATTACTTTCATCCTTATGCAATGCGAGATAATCCAAATATCCCTGTAATATAAAAACTGCGGCAATCTCATCCACATAGCTTTTGCGGTCCTCGCGTCTTATTCCCGCTTCCATCATGTAATTGTCAGCAGCTACAGTTGTAAGCCGTTCATCCCAAAGTATTACCGGAAGTCCGGTGCGCCGCTCTAACATCTCTTTAAATTCCTTTGTTTTCTCGCAGCGTTCTCCTTCAGTATTGTTCATATTCTTCGGATAGCCTAACACAATCCGGTCTGCCTCATACTCTGAAACAAGGCTCTCAATCCGTGCAAGTGTCTGCCGAAGCTTGTTCGGCGACTGTCTCCGCACAATCTCAACTCCCTGCGCAGTAAGCAAAAGCCCGTCACTGACAGCAACTCCCACCGTCTTCGAGCCAAAATCCAATCCTAAAATTCGCATAAAAAACCTTTCATAACAGTCCCCTGTTACCTAATACTAAGCCCACTTGTTATTTCTGATGTATGCCTTTAGCACTTCTTCCACCAGTTCGTCACGTTCAACCTTCATAATCAGGCTTCTTGCATTATTATGGCTGGTGATATAAGTCGGATCTCCAGACATAATATATCCAACAATCTGATTGACCGGATTATAACCTTTCTCACTGAGCGCATGATATACGATTTCAAGCACATCGCTCACTCGTAATTCCGGTTCCTTTTCTACTTTAAAATATTGTGTATGATTGATATTCTGCATCACTGTCACGCCCTTATACCTGCTAAATACGCATTGCTTATTTTATTTTAATATAGATTGTCCTAAAATTCAACCACTATTTCCAAACCATTCCAATACCACTTTATGAAATCTCGTAAACTGCACCGTCAAGACAGCCTTTTACAATCCCTGTATGGAAACGGTTGGTAAGGTCCTCTGTCGTCTCATACGCAACCTTGACATATTCCTTTGTGAAACCCACAAAATAGGTTTTTCCACCGATAACCGCTGTCTCTTCCATCAAGGCTGTTGTCTCTGTTCCGACATAATACTCTCTGAATTCTTCAGACATTCTCTGTTCTAAAGCAATGAGCTTTGCGCTGCGTGCCGTCTTTTGTTCCTCCGGTATCTGAAGCGGCATTTCTGCTGCCTTTGTTCCTGCTCTCTTGGAGTATTTAAAAATGTGCATTTCATAAAATCCGATTTTCTCAAGATAACGCTCTGTTGTTTTAAACTCTTCCTCCGTCTCCCCCGGAAATCCAACGATGACGTCCGTCGTGATTGCCGGATGTTTAAAATACTTCCGGAGAATGTTACAGCCCGCTTCATATTCTGCAGTATCATACCGGCGGTTCATGCGCTCTAACACGGAATCACAGCCGCTCTGTAAGGACAGATGAAAATGCGGACAGATTTTTCCCATGGAAGAAAGTTTTTCTGCAAATTCTTCTGTCACAATCCTTGGCTCTAAGCTGCCGAGTCTGATTCTTTCGATTCCTTCTACCTCATGCACTAACTCTATCAGATGTAACAGGTTATCTCCCGTATCCACTCCATAGGAACTCAAATGGATTCCGGTGAGTACCACCTCTTTATAGCCTTTTGCAGCAAGTCCCCGGATTTCTGCAAGCACGTCATCAGCCTTTCTGCTTCGCACCCTTCCCCTTGCAAATGGAATGATACAGTAGGTGCAGAACTGGTTACAGCCGTCCTGTACCTTGATAAATGCTCTTGTATGCTCTGCGGTACGGCTTAAGGTCAGTTCTTCATATTCCTGTTTCTCGTGATTAATATCTGCAACAGACGCCTCTTTGGAATGTGTGCGTTCAAATTCTTCCAAAAGCCCTGCAAGCTCATGTTTTTTATTATTTCCAATCACGATATCCACGGTGCCGTCTTCTAAGATTTCTGTCTCCCTGGTCTGCACATAACAGCCTGCCGCTACGACGACCGCTTCCGGATTCATCTTTCTGGCGCGGTGAATCATCTGTCTTGACTTGCGGTCTGCGATATTGGTAACCGAGCAGGTGTTAATCACATAGACCTCCGCCTCCTCGGAAAACGGTACAATTTCGTATCCGGCTTCTTCAAGGCACTGCTGCATTGCCTCGGTCTCATAAGCATTTACTTTACAGCCCAGATTATGCAAAGCTGCCCTCTTCTTTTTATTTTCCAATTTTTCTTATTATTCTCCTATTCTAAACACGTATTTTGGGTTGACTTTTTCCTCAAAAACCATTACTATTAAGCTAGACTTGAACAGTAAATTCTAAGGAGGTTTTTCACTATGAAAACAGTACAGATTTCTTTAAATTCCATCGACAAGGTAAAATCCTTCGTAAATGCAATTACCCAGTACGAATTTGATTTCGATTTAATCTCTGGTAGATATGTCATTGATGCAAAATCTATCATGGGTATCTTCAGTTTAGATTTATCTAAACCAATTGACCTTGCAATTCATGCAGAGAACAACCTTGATGAGATTATGGAAACTTTAAAGCCATACTTAATCTAATTCGTGTGACTTTAGACAGCGAGCAGGATTTCCTGCTCGCTGTTTTTTGTGTAGCTCGCGGAGAAGAAGTTTATGCTCCGCCACCGCCCGCACACACACTTTTTTATGGCTCTACGTGAATCACTTCTACCGTGTCGATTGCTTCCTGCATCAGCGCGTCAATCTTCTCCGCGAGTTTCTTTTCATCGTTATGGATGACATTGAGGCTTGGCTTTGTCACCGGATGTTTTGCTACAAATATCGTACAGCAGTCTTCATATGGCAGAATCGATGTCTCATACGCATCAATTTTTTCCGATATCTCAATAATCTCCTGCTTGTCAAATCCAATTAACGGACGGTATACCGGCATCGTGCACACTTCATTGGTAGCTGCAAGTGACTGCATCGTCTGGCTTGCCACCTGACCGATGCTCTCTCCGGTAATTAATCCGAGACACTTGTTCTCTGTTGCAAAATGCTCTGCCAGTTTCATCATATAACGGCGCATGATAATCGTTAATTCCTCATGCGGACACTGGTCATAGATGTAAAGCTGGATATCCGTGAAATTCACCACATGCAGATTAATCGGACCGGTGTAGCGGGAAATAATCTTTGCAAGGTCCACAACCTTCTGTTTTGCACGCTCGGAAGTGTAAGGCGGTGCATGGAAATAAGTCGCATCAATCGCAACACCCCTCTTGGCAATCATGTAGCCTGCAACCGGGCTGTCAATTCCGCCGGACAGTAACAGCATCGCCTTTCCGTTGGTTCCAACCGGCATACCACCCGGTCCCGGAATAATGGTGGAATATACGTTAATCTGGTTGCGGATTTCAATGTTAATCATCACATCCGGCTTATGAACATCAACAGATGTCTCCGGGAATGCATCTAAGATACGCTCGCCCATCTGTGCATTGATTTCCATGGACTCAAGCGGATAATTTTTTCTGGCACGGCGTGCATTGACTTTAAACGTAAAATGCTTGTCCGGGTATACCGTATCAATATAATGGATGACTTCCTCTGCCAGGCGGTCAAATCCCTCATCCTCAAGCAATACAACCGGACAGATTCCAACGATTCCGAACACACACTTTAAAGCGGCAATCGTCTCGTCATAATCATACTCGCCCTCTGTCTCCACATAAATTCTTCCCTGTTCCTTGCGGACACGGAATTTTCCGTCCACTTTTTTTAAGGCTTTCACAATCTGTGCCACCAGCGCATCCTCAAACAGATAACGGTTCTTTCCTTTGATGGCAATTTCTGCATATTTAATTAAAAATGACTGATACATAGTTTTATCCCTTTCTCCGATAACGCCGCAGTCTTGGCACTGCCTCCTGCATTGCCGCAATCGCATAATCGATTTCTTCCATGGTGGTATTGACACAAAAACTGAAACGGATGGTCGAATCCAACAGCTCTTTTGGCAGTCCGATGCTCTTTAACGTGCTGCTCACGGACGGTTTGTTCGAGGAACAGGCACTTCCTGCCGATACATAAATCTGCTTTTCTTCCAATGTATGAAGCATGACCTCACTGCGGACACCGTCCACGCTCACGCTCACAATCTGGGGTGCCGAATCTCTGCCCGTGCAACCGTTTACCGTCACGCCTTCCATCTTTGTCACTTCTTCAACAAAGTGTTCTTTTAAGGCGTACATCCGCTCTATTTTCTCATCAAAATTTTCGTAAATTTCCGTTGCTGCTTCGCCTAACGCTGCCACGCCCGGCACATTTTCGGTTCCGGAACGCATCCCTTTCTGCTGTCCACCGCCGTAAATAATCGGTTTGATTTTGACCTTGTCACGGATATAGAGAAATCCGGTGCCCTTTGGTGCATGAATCTTATGCCCACTGACCGAAAGGAGGTCAATTCCAAGCTTTTTCGGATAAATCCGGTATTTTCCATATGCCTGAATGGCATCCACATGGAAAATGGTGTTCGGATTCTTTTCTTTGATAATCTTTGCTGCTTCTGCAACCGGCTCTACCGCTCCGATTTCATTGTTTACCATCATGATGGAAACAAGAATCGTATCCTCTCCGACTGCATCCCGTAATTCCTCAAGTGAAATGTGTCCGTTCTTATCTACTGAGAGTTTTGTAATCTGGAATCCCTGTTCTTTTAAGAATTCAAGCGGTGCCGCAATCGATGCATGCTCAATTTCTGTCGTAATGATATGGTTTCCCGCACGGCGGTTTGCGAGTGCCGTACCGATTAACGCCATATTATTGGACTCTGTTCCGCCTGAGGTAAAAAGAATCTCCTTTTCTTCCGCCTTTAACGTTTTTGCGATATTGCTTTTTGCTTCTTTGATATATTCTTCCGCTGTGACACCCATGCCATGCAAAGAGGACGGGTTGCCGAAATCCTGCATTAAAATCTGAACCATCAGGTCTTTGGCACGCTCACTGCAGCGCGTCGTCGCGGAATTGTCAAGATATGCTAACATATACTTCCTCGTTTCCTACGCATCTGTTTCCAGTGCATAAATTAAAAATGCCAGTGTGGTAAATCCTGCCGTCTCTGTGCGCAGAATCCGGTTTCCAAGTGAAATCAGCTTTAATTCTTCCGCCTGTACTGCCGCAATCTCCTCCGGTGCAAAACCGCCCTCCGGACCAACCCAGATTCCAACGGTCTGCCCCGGCAAAATCCCGGAAACCGCTTCCCTGGTGGCTTCCATGCCACGCTCATTCTCATAAGGCACAAGTCTCACATCAAGTTCTTTCATCCGTGTGACTGCCTCTTTCCAGGTGATGGGAGATTGTACCGTGGGAATTAAGCTTCGTTTTGCCTGCTTTGCCGCACTTTTGGCAATCTCCTGCCAGCGCGTGGTCTTCGCCTGTGCTTTCTTTTCGTCTAATTTGACAACACAGTTTTTCATTGCAACCGGTATCACCTCATAGACACCCAGTTCCACCGCTTTCTGGATAATCAGCTCCATCTTGTCATTTTTGGGAAGCCCCTGAAACAGATAGACCTTACACGGAAGCTCTGTTGCAGACATTTCTTCCACTATCTGTGCACGCACAAGCTGCTCTGATAATTCCGTAATCGCACAGCGCCAGTTTTTTCCGTTTTCATTTGTCACGCGGATTTCATCGCCCGCCTTCATCCGCAGTACATTGCGGATATGATTGACATCGCTGCCCTCTATGAAAACCTCGTGTTCTGCCACCTGACCATCTTTTACAAAAAACTGATACATATTTTTACTTCTTTCTCGCTGTAATGCCTACCCACTCGCCCTGATGATTTACTTCTACAATTTCAAAGCCTGCTGCTTCTAATGCGGCTTTCACATCATTTTCCTTAAAATCAATGATACCGGATGTGATAAAGTAACCGCCGGATTTTAAGCGAGCCGGAATAACCGGTGCCATTGGAATGATGACATCTGCCAGAATATTAGCCACGACAATGTCATATTTTTCTGTTCCGACTTCTTCCTGAAGCTTTGTATCGTCAATCAGATTTCCAACATAGAAGTTTCCTAAGTTTTCGTCAAGATGGTTGACTTCCATATTTTCACGGGTGGATACCATGCAGTCCGGGTCTAAATCTGTTCCCACAACTGCACTCGCGCCCAGTTTTAATGCTACGATGGAAAGAATTCCGCTTCCGCATCCCACATCAAGTACCACCGGGTTTGGGTTTTCCGGCGTGTAAGATTCGTTTCCACGGATATATTTTAAAAGCTGACGGATGCAAAGCTGCGTTGTCTCGTGCTTTCCGGTTCCAAACGATACTCCAGGGTCAATCTCGATTAAGAACTTGTCCGCATCCTCCGGTTTTAATTCCTCCCAGGTCGGTTTGATGAGGATGTCATCAATATAAAAGGAGCTGAAAAACTTCTTCCAGTTGTTAATCCAGTCGAGGTCCTCCGTCTCATCAGAGGTAATGATGCCACTTCCCACATCTACAATTTTGCGCAGCTCCTCAAGACCTTTTTTTACTTCCTTTAACAGCTCTGTATGGTCTTCCCCGTCATCTTCAATGTAGAAGCTCACATGACTGGCTCCATCATCCGGCGGGAGCTCCGGCAAAAAGTCAATGAACATTTCCGCCTGATCTTCTTTGGAAAGCGGGATGTTGTCTTCAATCTCCACGCCTTCGATTCCAAGATCCATCAGCATGGAGCTCATATAGTCCTCCGCTGCCGTTGTAGTCTCTATCGTATATTTATTCCATTTCATACTGCACTACTTATCCTTTCTTTTTTCATCTCCGAACAAACATATCCAAATTACATACTATCACAAAACCGTTCCTGTTGCAAATACTGGCTGTAAGTTTCCACATAATCAATGATAAATTTCTGTCCATCGACACCTACCGACTCGTCAAACTCCTCTCCGTTGACAATGGAATTTGACAAAATGCGGATGCCCAAAAACGGGATGCCATAGGAATAGCAAAGCTGTGCCGCCGCTGCCGACTCCATGTCCTCCACCGCCGTGTGATAACGTTCCCGAAGTAACATAATCCTGTCAAGTTCATTATTCCACTCATCGGCAGAGCCAATCACACCGGACATTGCCTTTGCCGTCTGCCCGTCCCGCATCCAGTCTGTTGCCGTCACCTTTTTTGCAATGGTAAGCAGTCTCTCATCGCACGGAAATTCCGTCACCTTCCTGGTACACTGCTGCTTCCGGTCAAAAATTTCTAACGGAAGCGGCGTAAAATTCGTCCCACTGATTCCATCTCCCTCTGCTGCGTAGGAACGAATCACAGCCCCCATCGGAACCACCTTTTCCCCAAGCACAATATCCCCTCTGTGAAATCTTCTGTCATGTCCGCCGCCGATTCCCTGGTTGATGACTGCTGCCGGCTTAAAATAAGAAAGAGCAAGCGCCGTTGCCGCAGACGCATTGATAAGTCCCTGATAAGTCCGCGAAATAATCACCGGTTCCTCATATTTTCCAAGGAAACCCGTATAAAAAATCCAGTTTCCAATCGTAATCTTCTCTGCCCCCACAAGCTTTGCAATCAGATACTCCGTCTCCGTATCCATCGCCGCCTGAATTAAAAGTGCCTCTTTTTTTGTAAAATCAAACTGTTTCATTTTGTTTCCTTTCCCAATTTATACTTGACGCTTTTCCCGTTCTGTTTTAAGGTTATTCTATAGTTATCAAAAAGGAGGATTTTATCCATGGAAAAAATTGCAAGTTTCACCATTGATCATATCAAATTACTGCCCGGTGTCTATGTCTCCCGCAAGGACCACGTCGGTGCCGAAGTCATCACAACCTTTGACCTTCGCATGACTTCCCCAAATGATGAACCTGTCATGAACACCGCAGAGGTTCACACCATCGAGCATTTAGGCGCTACATTCCTGCGCAACCACAAAGACTTTAAGGATAAAACCGTTTACTTTGGCCCGATGGGCTGCCGCACCGGTTTTTATCTGCTTCTTGCAGGAAACTACGACTCCAAAGATATCGTTCCTCTGATGATTGAGATGTTTGAATTTATCCGCGATTTCAAGGATGAGGTTCCGGGTGCATCCCCAAAAGACTGCGGCAATTATCTTGACATGAACCTTGGCATGGCAAATTATCTTGCCAAACGCTACTTAGAGCAGACACTCTACGTCATCGATGATGCGCATCTGAACTATCCGGCATAATATTATAACATAACATTATAACGCAAAAAAGCGGCAAATCTCCTGATTCACCGCTTTTTATTATTCTCTTCGATTTTTCTTACGCTCTACCTTATTCTGATACATGAGCTGGTCGGCACGCGAAAGCATCCCCTCGGTGTTAATTCTGCCAGTAATTTTCTCGCAGCACGTTCCAACACTGGCACTGATTTCATAAGGTTTTTGCGTTCTTTCCGGGACTTTGCTTATATAGTTCACAAGTTTCGTCTGAAATTCCGTTGCACTGTCTCCTGTCTCGGTCTCTGAAATAATCGCGCAGACAAACTCATCACCGCCAAATCTCGCACAAAAAGCACTGTCTCCTCCTACCGCAACCATCGCGTGTGCAATGGTTGTGATTGCGAAATCTCCCTCTGCATGTCCGTAGGTATCGTTCACATATTTTAATCCATCCATATCAATCGAATAAATATGAAGATATTTTCCAAGATTTTGGTCTCTCGCCATCTGTCCGTCAAGCGCCTGATAGAATCCACGCCGGTTTAAAATTCCGGTCATGGAATCCTTCACATAAAGCGTTGCAATCTTTTCATACGCCTTTGTGAGGTTCTGATTTAACTGACTCAACTCTTTATTGTGCAAAACGGTGCTGATGGAATGGGATAAAAACATGGAAAACTCATTGTTTCGCTGTAAGCTTCGCTCATCCAGCTGATCCATTCCCTCTGCAACATAACCATATACCTTTGCTCCTGACCCAAGCAGATGCACTACAAGAATAGAAGTACTTTCATTCTCCATAATCTTTTCGATTCCAGGAATTAAATGCTCATTGATATCAAAGATTTCCCCCGGTTCCTTAAAGTCTCCGTCCAACTCATTTAAGATGGTTGCCATCTTGCGATAAGCCGGCGGAACCATGTAAACGGAAAGAAGTTCCTTTTTCACACAGGCAAAGCGGAATCCTTTTATCCAGAGTTCAATATGCTTCGGAAGGACTTTTGCGATATCCATAATATCCAGCTTGTCCAATACCTCTGACACCATATTGTTCATGGATATATTGTGCCAGTTGCAGTCGCTCACCGCATTGGAAAGTCCTGAAACGACCCTGTTCATGTCTTCCCAGGTTTCTTTTCTGCAGCCACAGGACTGCTGTTTCGATAAAGTATACTCGATAGTATAATTTTTTTGTTCGATATTTCCGCTCTCACAGAATTTGTCAATCTCTTCTATAATAAATGCAGTTGCTCCGGCATAATCCGGCTCACAGGTTGTAATGGAAGGAAAATGAATCTTTCCACATTTGATTCCGTCAAACCCGGTCACGATAATATCCTGTGGGACACGGATTCCATGCTCTGTCAGTACCGAGCATGCCGTCACCGCCATCGCATCGTTTGCGCAGACAATTGCATCCGGCAATTCCAATTCACTTTCCAGAAAGCCATTTACAGCCTTTCGCGCAGGTCTGTCCCAGAAATCTCCATAAGCAATCCGAGCTTCTTCCACCGGGATTTTATTCTCGGTAAGTACTTGCTTATAGATGTTAAGGCGATTTTCAGAACATTCATTTCCCCGGAAGCCGGCAAGCATATTAACACGCCTGCATTTGTGGTCTTCCACCACATGACGGACAACCTGTTCAAACCCGCTCACATCATCCATCGGCATATGATAGCATCCTTCTATCATGCCGCCTACGGAAAACACCGGAATCTTTTTGTCATGTCCAATCTGTGCCACTTGTTCCACAAGACTCTGATTACGGATGGTATCCGTCAGAATCACAAGTGCGCAAAGCTTCATATGCCGTGCAAGCTCATAGAGTTCTCCCTCTCCAATCGCTTCCTGCTCCCCGTCCGACTGCTGGCGATATGCAGAAAATACGGCAATTCCATAACCATTTTCCGCTGCGGTTTTCTGCAAGAAATTGCTGAATTCCAACGGAATCTGGTCAAAAATACAGGATGCACAAATTCCAATGACTTTTTTCTGTTCCATGTGTACCTCCTGAATCCCATAGTATTTTTGACAAAAAACAGGAGTTCCGCTTATCGGTATAACTCCTGTAATTTTTCGTATTCCCTGTTTATTTCCTGGATAGTCTCGGTATCGCCTGCATCATTATCGGGATGATAAATGCGAATCAAATCCTTATAACGCTTCTTTAGTGCCTGTTTGCTGGCTACCCCGATAAAAAACAATTCTCCGGAAACCCGTGGAACATCATCTACATTTACAACGGAACGTTCCTCGTGTTCCGTAACAAATTTGTAAAATTCTTTCTGCCGTTCTACCTGCTGCTTTTCATCTGCCAATTTGCGCAATTCTTCTTCCAAAATCCGCCACTTCATTTCAAACAGATGCTTTTCTAATTCTAAATTTCGTTTTTCTGCCTCAAGCCGTCTTTTTTCTTCCCGCATACTGTCCTTCTGGTGCTGCAATTCCAGACTTTGTCTGAAATGCCAGTCCTGAAACACAATCTTGGCAGATTTTCTCTTTGCAATAGACAGGTCCATGATACCCTCCTGCTGTAAAAACAACTACATCTAGGTTCCATTTCCTGTCTATCATACTTCATTTGGTTTCTTCCCTCAATAGGTCAAAAGAACTATATTTCTTCAAACGCATCCTTTAATCTGTCTTTAAAACCTTTTTTCTTCTTTCCCTTTTCGGTAGAAGAATCTCCGGATGCCGCCTGTTCGCTCCGCTTTAAAGAGCCTCCAGTCAGCTCGTCAAACTGCTTTAACAGCTCTTTTGCCTCTCCGTTTAAATTCGTCGGGGTCTGAACAATCAGCGTTACATACTGGTCACCGCGCACTGCCTTATTGCGTAATGACGGTACTCCTTTTCCTTTCAGGCGGATTCTGGTATCGGTCTGTGTTCCCGGTTTTACCTCGTAGAGCACGTCTCCGTCTACCGTCTGGATACGGATTTCTCCACCGAGTGCTGCCTGTGCAAAGGAAATCGGTGCTGTTGAATAAATATTGGTGTCCTGACGCTGCAAGGTCGGATGCTTGGAAACAACAACTTCTACCAGTAAATCGCCTCTTGGTCCGCCGTTAACACCCGGCTCTCCCTTTTCCCGGATACGGACGCTCTGTCCGTTGTCAATTCCTGCCGGAATGGACACCTTAATCTTCTTGCGGTTCTGGATATAACCTGTACCACGGCAGTCCGGACATTTCTCTTTGACAATTTTTCCGGTACCGTTACAATCCGGACACGCCTGAACGTTCTGCACTGTTCCAAAGAAAGACTGCTGGGTAAATACCACTTTTCCTTTTCCGTTACACTTCGGGCAGGTCTCCGGTGAAGTTCCCGGTTTCGCACCGGTTCCATGGCAGTTATTACATTCATCTTTCAGTACCATTTCAATTTCTTTTTCACAGCCGAAGACAGCCTCTTCAAATGTAATGCGGACGCTGGTACGTAAGTTTGCTCCCTTCATCGGTCCGTCGTTGGCACGTCTTCTGGCACCGCCGCCAAAGAAATCTCCAAAGATATCACCGAAAATGTCACCCATATCCATACCGGAAAAATCAAATCCACCTGCACCGCCGCCGGTACCGTCAAATGCAGCGTGGCCATACTGGTCATACTGTTTTCTCTTGGTGGCATCACTTAATACGGCATATGCTTCCTGCGCTTCTTTGAATTTTTCTTCACATTCCTTGTCTCCCGGGTGCATATCCGGATGATATTTTTTTGCAAGACCACGGAATGCTTTTTTGATTTCTTCATCTGTCGCCGTCTTGCTGACACCTAAGACCTCATAATAATCTCTTTTATCTGCCATAACCTTTCCTCTTTCCAATCCATAACTGCATATGGGGCTCCCGGATATTATCCGGAAACCCCTTTTTCTCTACCGGAAGCCCTGCCACATTGTGCCATCGCTCCTGTAGACTTTAAACCCCTGCCGGGCAGGATTTAAACCTCTTTGAAGTCTGCGTCTACGACGTCATCTTCCGGTGCACCTGTTGTGCTTCCTGCGCCTGCTGCACCGCTCATATCAGGACCTGCACCGTTTCCGGCTGCTCCCTGTGTCTGCTCATACATCTTTGCAAATACCTTCTGTGCGCTCTGGGTTAATTTCTCCTGTAAGGATTTTAACTCTGCCACATCAGCATCTGTCATTTCCTCTGCATTCTGGTGTGCGTCTAAGAAGGACTTCACTGCGTTCATATCGCCCTCTACTTCTGCCTTATCAGCATCTGCAAGGTTTGCACCTACCTGGTCTAATGCCTGCTGTGTCTGGAATACGAAAGCGTCTGCATCGTTTCTTGCATCAATTGCTTCTTTTCTCTTCTTATCCTGTGCTTCATACTCAGCAGCTTCTTTTACTGCCTTCTCAATCTCATCATCAGACATATTAGAGCCTGCTGTGATTGTAATGTGCTGCTCTTTACCGGTTCCTAAATCCTTTGCAGATACATTTACGATACCGTTTGCATCAATATCGAAGGTAACCTCAATCTGTGGAACACCACGACGTGCTGGCGGGATTCCATCGAGACGGAACTGTCCGAGGGACTTATTGTCTCTTGCGAACTGTCTCTCACCCTGTACAACGTTGATATCAACGGCTGTCTGGTTATCTGCTGCGGTAGAGAAAATCTGGCTCTTCTTTGTCGGAATGGTTGTATTTCTCTCAATCAGTTTTGTTGCGATACCGCCCATGGTCTCGATAGACAGAGACAACGGAGTAACATCGAGAAGAAGGATTTCACCGGCACCGGCATCTCCTGCTAATTTACCACCCTGGATAGATGCACCGATTGCTACACACTCATCCGGATTTAAGGACTTGCTTGGCTCTTTGCCTGTCAGCTGTCTTACTTTATCCTGTACTGCCGGAATACGTGTAGAACCACCAACTAAGAGTACCTGACCGAGGTCTGCATTGGTAAGTCCTGCATCTCTCATTGCATTCTGAACCGGAATTGCGGTTCTCTCTACGAGGTCATGTGTCAGCTCATCGAATTTTGCTCTTGTAAGGTTCATATCAAAGTGCTTCGGTCCCTCTGCGGTTGCAGTGATGAACGGAAGGTTGATATTGGTTGTTGTTGCGGAAGAAAGCTCTTTCTTTGCCTTCTCTGCTGCTTCTTTCAATCTCTGCAGAGCCATCTTATCATTTGAAAGGTCAACACCCTCTGCTTTCTTGAATTCATCAATCATCCACTGTGTGACTTTGTTATCGAAGTCATCACCACCAAGATGGGTATCTCCGTTTGTTGACAGAACTTCGATGACACCATCACCGATTTCAATGATGGAAACATCAAATGTACCACCACCTAAGTCGTATACCATGATTTTCTGTTCTTTTTCATTGTCAAGACCATAAGCTAATGCTGCTGCGGTCGGCTCGTTGATAATACGTTTTACATCAAGACCTGCAATTTTACCTGCATCCTTGGTAGCCTGACGCTGTGCGTCATTGAAGTATGCCGGAACAGTGATAACTGCTTCTGTTACCTTCTCACCAAGGTAGCTCTCTGCATCTGCTTTTAATTTCTGAAGTACCATTGCAGAAATCTGCTGTGGTGAATACTGTTTTCCATCGATGGTTACCTTATAATCGGTACCCATATGTCTCTTAATAGAAGAAATGGTCTTCTCTGCGTTCGTAACTGCCTGACGTTTTGCAGGCTCACCGACAAGACGCTCTCCTGTCTTTGTGAATGCTACGATAGACGGTGTTGTTCTTGCACCTTCCTGGTTTGCGATAACGGTCGGTTTTCCACCTTCCATAACGGATACACAACTGTTTGTTGTTCCTAAGTCAATACCAATAATTTTTCCCATGATTTATTTCCTCCTCATTTTCTGAAAATGAACTATGTGCTTTATTTATTATGAAGCGCTGTACCTTATGATACAACTGCCACCATACTGTGACGTACAACAGAGTCTTTATATTTGTAGCCCTTCTGTAATTCCTGTGCTACGACTCCGGATTCATACTCCCCGCTCTCCACCTGCATCACTGCATTGTGAAGATCCGGATTAAATTCCTGTCCCACCGCTTCAATTGGTGTGACTCCGATGCTCTCTAATTCAGTAAGCATCTGTTTATAGACCTTATCCATTCCGACTACAAATGCATCTTCTTTTGCATCCTCCGGCACAGCCGCAAGTCCGCGTTCAAAGTTGTCAATCACCGGAAGGAATTTCTCTACGATACTCTTTGCTCCCATATCGTACATCTGGCTTTTTTCCTTCTCTGTACGCTTACGGAAGTTATCAAATTCTGCCATCTGGCGTCTGAGCTTATCGTTTAATTCTTCAATCTGCTCATCCTTCTTGTCTTTCTTTTTCTTAAAGAATCCCTTCTTTTCACCGGAAGCTTCTTCCGATGTTTCTTCCTCTTTTGTTTCAGATTCTGTATCTGCTTCTGCGGTGTTTTCCGTTTCTTTGGAATCGGTATTTGCAGAAGTCTCCTCAGCGGTGTTTTCCGCGTCCGGAGTGGTTTCTTCTAATATTTCTTCCTTTTCTTTATTCTCTGCCATTATAAGCCACCTTTCTCTATTTCTGCTCCTTCGACTTATCTAAGATTCCGTCTAACGAATTCTTAAGAGTTTTCAGGTTGTTCATGACTTTCTCATAATCCATACGCTTCGGTCCCACAATTCCAATGGTTCCGCGTATGCCCTCGCCTAATTCATAAACCGCTGTCACAACGCTGCAGTCCTTCATCGTCTGAATTGGGCTTTCATCTCCTATATAAACCTGAATTCCTGTATTTTCTTCATTCAACAGGTTTTCAGTTACCAGGCTTGCTAACTGTTGTTTTTCCTCAAATGTGGAAATCAGTTCACTTGCTTTCTCTGAATCGCTTAACTCCGGATATTTGAAGAAGTTTGTCGTACCGCTTGTATAAATCGGGATGTCTTCCTCTCCTCCCATCGTCTCTGCCAGGGTATCAAGGACATTGCTGATAATGTCACTGTGGATTCCCGCCTGTTCCTTCAGTCTTGCAATCGTTCCAAGATTGATTTCCTGGAGTGCTAATCCATTTAAATTGGAATTCAGCAGAAGATTCAGTTTTAACATTGTTTCATTGTCAATGGGTTCTGCTACTGGAATCATCTTGTTTTTGACAAGATTTCCTTCGGTAACAATTACCGCTAGCACCTGTCCCTCATCCACATTGGAAAGCTGAATGAACTTTACTTTATTACGGTGATAGCTTGGAGCCGATACCATTGTGGCATAATTTGTATTGTTTGCAAGAATTCTTGCGACCTGCTGCAATACCTGCTCCATCTTCTCGGTATGCTCTATGACGAATTTCTTCATATCGCCAACTTCGCGTTCCTTCTCCTCCATCAGATGGTCTACGTAAAACCGATAGCCCTTGTCAGAAGGAATTCTTCCCGCGGAGGTATGAGGCTGAAGGATATATCCCATCTCCTCCAAATCTGCCATCTCATTGCGGATGGTTGCGGAACTTAAGTTTAAATCCGTGTATTTGGAAATGGTTCTGGAGCCTACCGGTTCCCCAGTATCCAGATAATTGCGGATGATCGCATTTAATATTTTTGTTTTCCGGTCATCTAATTCCATTTCGTCCATTCTATCGCCTCTGTTTTTGTTTTGTTAGCACTCGTTAATGTGGAGTGCTAACATCTATGTACTTAAGATAGCACCAACATTTATTTTTGTCAACACTAAATCATAAATTTATTTTTTGTTTATTTTTGATTTCTGCTGATTTTAAATTGCATCTTTCCTATTCTTTGTCTACAATAGACTTAGCATTTATTTTGGGGGAAATTTTTATGTATCATACAAAAAGAATTGCAGTTTTTATTTCTCATATCATGGGATACTATCAGAAACATGTCTGTCAGGGCATTGTGGACAAAGCTCTGGAATATGGTTATCTTGCAGACCTGTTCGTCTCTCTTGACGGAGAAAATCTCGGCAGCTATGGAACCGGGGAAGGTTCCATTCTCCGTCTTCCGAATTTTGATAACTATGAGGGCGTTATCTTTGCGTCTGAGACCTACGTCCAGCCGGAATTGAAGCAGGAGCTTCTTTCCACTTTAAAAGAGAGCTGTCACTGCCCTGTCATAGAGATTGCAGTGACAAATCAGAATTTTCCTGCAGTGGCACTCGAAAACAATCACAACACAGGAGAACTGACCACACATCTGATTGAAAAACACGGCTATAGACGGATTTGTTATTTAGGCTGCAGCGAGGAAGCCTACTTTTCTGACAGCCGCGCTTCTTATTATAAGGAAGCTCTTCTTTCTGCCGGTCTTGAAATTGCAGAAGAGAATCTCTGCTCCTGCAAATATTGCATAGAAGACGTAACGGCTGCCCTTGCACAATTTTCCTCGGGTTCTGGCACTCCTTATGCGGTTGTCTGTTACAACGACCGCATGGCACTTCTGCTCGCAGAGGCAGCCTTACAGGCAGGGCTCCGGATTCCGGAAGATATTGCCATTACCGGCTGTGATGACACCTGTGAGGGAACTTTTCTTTTGCCTGCTCTCACAACGGTTTCCTTCCCGGTCTACAGACTCGGTGAGACTGCTGTGGAATGTCTTCTCGCAAAATTACATGGCAAGACACTCCCTCCCGTTACCTGGGTGGCCGCTGAAACGCTCTACCGCGGTTCCTGCGGCTGTTCTACCGAGCAGACACAGGATTCCTTTTCTTACAGCAGCTCCTTAAATGAACGGATTGACTCCTTAGAGGCTTCTATTTTAAGTTCCATGCATATGTCTGCTGCAATGCAGCAGATTCACGACCTTGAAGAAGGCATGGATTTGCTGGAGCACTTTGTACGGACGATTCCCGGCTGCAATGCCTTCTATCTCTGCCTCTATTCCGACTGGGATGCCGTGGAAAACCGTATTTTAGAGCTGACCGAAACCACTTCCTCTACAGACTTGGATAACGATGTGTTACTTAAGTTTGCTATCCGGGATGGAAAACGCCTGCCGGAATGTTCGTTCCAGCGCACTTCCCTGCTTCCGGAACATATCAGCACTAAAAGTTCCTGTTCCTACATTTATACACCTTTATTTTTCGGGCAGAAATCATTTGGCTACATTGCCCAGTCCTACGAGAACAACCAGATTCAGTATAACTTTGAGCTGGTACACTGGTTTTTAAATATCAGCCAGATGCTTCGCAGCATCTGTGATGCAAAATCAACTACACTGTTAGTCCATCATCTGGAAGAAATTTACACCAAAGATGCCCTGACCGGCCTTTACAACAAACACGGCTATCTCGAGCACGCAAAAACTCTGCTTGATTCCATTGCATCAACCGAAACGCTCGCCTGCTTCTTATTTGACCTCGACGGTCTTAAGCACATTAATGACACCTACGGACACGGCGAAGGAGATTTTGCCATCCAGGTCATCGGACAGGCCCTTATCAGCGTTCTTTCCCCGCAGGATATCTGTGCAAGGTTCAGCGGAGATGAATTTTATCTGCTTCGCAGTGATTCCAATAAAAATGATGCGGATGAACTGCTCACCCGCATCGAAAAATACCTGTACAATTATAACCGTTTGAGCAGCCGGGACTACACCATTTCCGTCAGCGGCGGTTATGCCTTGACCCCTGCGCAAAACATCCATACCGTAAATGACCTCGATGCTGTCTTTGAAAAAGCCGACGAGCAGATGTATTTACAGAAAAAGGCTCATCACAATGCTTAAGCATTTTGCTGCATATTTTTGCGGTACTCGCTTGGCGAAACACCGCAGGATGCCTTAAAAATTTTCATAAAATGTTTTTCATTCTCATACCCGATTTCCTGACTGATTTCGTTGACCCGCAAGTCGGTTTCAGCAAGAAGACGTTTTGCCTCACGCATCCGGATATCTTTGATGAAATTCACGAAATTGCTCCCTGTATACTGTTTGAACGAATAGGAAAACAGGGAGTAATTCATGGAAATCTGATTCGAGACAACCGCCATATTCAAGTCTTCATTATAATGTGCCTCAATATACTCCACAGCCTGCTTCATCTTCTGTTTGTTCCGGTTTCCATCAAACTGGCTTCCAATCGCCTCCTGCAGCCAGAGGAGATAATCCTTTAATTTCACACTGTAATCATTTAGACAGTCTTCTGCAAATATCCAGCATAGATGCTCAAATGTCTCCCTCTCCATCTCTACCACATTACGGTATATCTTTTCTGTCTCCGCAAAAAATTCCCGCATACAATTTTCAAACTCCTCCGCTGAAATTCTGCCGTTTTCGGTTTCATAGAAAAGCTGTTCCCAGAGCTTTATCATTTCCTCCCGCCGGTCTGTTCCAAGAATCTGCACACGGCGAAGTCCCGCAGACTCATCAAGCAGCTTTTTTGCCTCCTCGATAAGCTTCTCCGGAATATGTTCCTCTTCCTCTACCTCCACAAAAAATTTATTTCTGCAAAATGCTTCTTTTCGCATATGAAGGCTCTCTAAATAAGCGCTCCGAAGCTCCCTGATTCCACGGTGTACCCGGCTGATTCCAAGATATGCCGGCTGAACGAGATTCTTTTTAAATAAGGGAAGCATTTCTTCCCGCATCAGAAAAATATCGTTTCCTTCCACTTCCCGCAGTGCCACAATCTGTTCATTTTCCGGCACACTTGTTTTTCCGCTGTTTACGCAGCATACCACATAATTTTTATCATAAAATTCTCTTTCATACTGCTGCTCTAGCGTTTCAAATTCTTCCTCTGTCGTACTTTCCGACAGCATCATATGCTTTATCTGCTGATAGCCAAACTTTTTGCGGTTGCGGTCACTCGCCTGTTTCTCGCTTAACTCCTTCTCAAACTTTTCGAGAATCTCTTTTATCTTCTCCCTCTCAATCGGCTTTAAAATATATTCCCGGACGCCACCACGCATCATTTCGACCGCATAAGAAAAATCATCGTACCCGCTGACTGCCACGGTAAGCGGAATATGCGGCAGATTCTGCATCTGTTTTACCAGCTCGATTCCATCCATTTTAGGCATGCGGATGTCCGTAAACATTACATCGACGTTTTGTTCTTTTAATACCTCCAGTGCCATCTCCCCGTTGCTGCACTCGATAATAACTTCCACAGGAACACCGCTTCGCTGTATCATCGTGCGGAGTCCCTGACGGATTAATTTTTCATCTTCCACAAGTAATACTGTTTTCATTGTCATTCTCCCTGTAACTTTTTGGTCTCCGGCTGCCTGTGTGTGATTGGAATACGAACCATGATTTTGGTATAACAGCCAAGCTTTGAGGCAATCTCGATTCCATACTGCTCCCCGAATGCAATATGGATTCTGTCCTGCACATTCTTAAGCCCGATCCCGTTGCCGGATCCGCCGCTTGAATCAAGTTTTCCTTCTATCTTCTGTCTGAGGCGCTCTACTTCTTCCTCAGTCATTCCACAGCCCGGATCTGTAATTTCAATAATGCAGTCATCTCCCGCAATAATTCCCTTGATGTAAATATTGGTATCCTCTGCAATCTGCTCGATTCCGTGATAAATCGCATTTTCCACAATCGGCTGTAAGGAAAGTTTCGGAATTTCCTGTTTTAACACCAGTTCCGGCAGGTTTAGTGACAGATAGATTTCATAATCGAACCGCAGATTGATAAGAGCCATATAATTTTTGATATATTCAAGTTCCTGTTCTACAAGAACATTCCCTGACACCCATTTCATACTGTAGCGCAGCAGTTTTCCAAGAGATGTCACCGCATCCGAAATTGCATATTCCTCGTTGATTTCCGCCATCATTTTAATGGATTCCAGGACATTGTAGATAAAGTGTGCATTAATCTGATTCTGAAGTGCCCGGATTTCCGAATTCTTCATCAGCATTTCCCGGTTTAAATTGTCTTCCATCAACTGTCTGATGCGCGCTAACATCTCATTTATCTGCGTTCCGAGTTCTCCCATCTCATCACTGCCGCAGTTTTCAATCACAACATTTAAGTTTCCCTTTTGTACGCTCTGGATGGATGCAAGGATTTCATAGAACTGGCGCAGCAATCGTCTGACAATCCCATTGATACCAAATCCTATCACGATTAAAAGTGCTATCATGACCGCCACAAAGACATTCCGCATAAAATAAACTTTATGTACATTCTCCGTGATATCCTCAACGGAAAGAAGCATTCCGCCAAGCTCCCGCACCCGCATATAGGAAACGACAAAATTCCGTTTTTCTGCTCTCACGTAAACGGTACTGATTTCTTCTGCGTCGTCATAAGCATCTATCATCTGTTCTAACAGCTCTTTTGAAAAAGGTTCGGTCTCATTTCCATAGAAATTTCCCTGCTCCGTCACAAACCAGCTCCATTCATCTTCTATGTCCTCATAGAGCCCCGGGAACATATTTTCCATCGTCATCGCCGCTTCAATCGTTCCGATGGGCTCATTCTCCTCATCATTCACCGGTGTCACAAGTGAAACTATCCGAAGGTTCTGATCCATGGTATAGCTTGAAAAAATATTGTCCGTGTAATCAAAATTCCAGCCAAAATAATTTTCTTTCCCTGCCCACTCCTGTTTTTTCATCCTTGACTGCCTGTAGAGAACCGGCATCATCTCCTGCACGGAATCATTTACTGCATAGACCCGCACCGCATACAATAGTGGGTTATTATACACCAGCCTCTCTAAGGAGGAAACCTTTTCACTTTTAAAGGTAAGCCACTCTTCCGTCGTAACCGGCGTTCCCTTTGCGGCAGCTTCCAACATTCCAAGCAA
>ENA-UOJA01000210-UOJA01000210.1-human-gut-metagenome-genome-assembly--contig:-C19-NODE-210-length-60031-cov-52.704415_pt1 | contig 60031 bp, 47 predicted proteins | sample MGYA00242337_ERZ723884 | MGnify/ENA metagenome assembly ERZ723884
AGTATTTTATGAATTTACCGATTTTTTGTTGCCATCACGTATATCGTTCCCTAATTTTTTTGTTGTGCAATCATCACAATAAGACTAAAGGCAATAAATCCTACCATCTTTTTATCATTCATTACTTTGCTGACAAACTAATCATTTCAAATATACGATCAACAAATTATAGAACCGACACCCAGATAGTCACAAAGAAGGCCATGAAGAGCATCATACACTCCATCAAGACTTCAAAGGATGGAAAGGGTTATGACGAGGAGGCGGACAGGCGGTCAGCCACGGCGAACGTGGCCAACCCACGGCCTCGGAAAGTGGGAGGTGCCTGCCGGATACAAGTTCTCGCGGCAGCGAGGACGCAGGAGACGGTAGGAGGGCCGAACGAAGCAACGCGGAGTGAGTTCCGCCGTGACGGATTGCATGTCGGTACAATTATTATTGGAAATTATTTGTACAATTGCTATCTTGTGGAGAAAACGTAAAACTTTATGAACTACTGCCCTAACTGTGGAAAACCTGTTACAGGAGAAACTAATTTCTGCCCTGAATGCGGAGCGCCACTTAAAATCGCGAATTATCAAAACCAGCCGGCTTCAAACAGAACCAATGAAGACAGATGGCTTATCGCATTGATTCTTTGCATCTTGGTAGGTTCATTGGGCGTTCACCGATTCTATACCGGAAACATAGTTACAGGTGTATTGATGCTTATAACGCTCGGCGGTTGCGGAGTCTGGACCATCATTGACCTTATTATGATAGCCGCCAACACCTACCGCGACGGTAACGGCAATACACTGAAATAAATATAACCAAAAATCTATGAGCTTTTGTCCAAAATGCGGAGCGCAAGTTGCAGATGGAACTACGTTCTGCCCTAATTGCGGATACAAACTGAGCGAGGCCCAGCCTGTATCGACACAATCACAATCACAACCACAACCGACAACGCCGAACCACAAGCCGTGTCCGGACAACTATCTTGTCTATGCGATTCTAACGACACTGTTCTGCTGCCTTCCTTTCGGGATAGTCGGAATCGTAAAGGCCTCTCAGGTATCAGCCAAATACCAGGCTGGTGACTACGAAGGAGCGGTTCAGGCAAGTACAGATGCCAAGAAATGGAGCCAGATTGCTCTCATTTGCGGAATTGTATGGGTTGCACTATACTTCATCATTGTTGTAGTTGCAGGAGTTTCATTGTACTAGAAAGACAGTCCTGACATTGGCGACACTGCTGCTGGCAGGACTGTTCGTTTACATCTATGCCACAGTCAGCCCGGAATCAAGCAACTTGTTTCCCAAGTGCCTGTTTCTGCAGCTGACAGGTTTTCGTTGCCCCGGGTGCGGTTCACAGCGGGTCATACATTCATTGCTCACAGGCGACATTTCCGCAGCATTCAGGTACAATGCGTTCATGGTACTTATGATACCGTACATCATAATTCTGATAACCTCATATCTTCTACGCAAGAAGCACCTAAAGATATATCTTGCAGTTTGCCACAAGGCGATAATCATTACAATATTCATCTTGGTAATCCTCTGGTGGATACTCCGTAACATCTACGGCTGGTAATCCCGCATGCAAATGGACTGCGTGTCACAGACCGGTCGGCACAAAGGATTGGCTTTTGCGGCTTTCTTGTGTTGATTGAAATGAAATTTTGGTATGCGAGAATGATTTTTCGCTCCTACGCGCCAACCAAATGCTTTTTAGGTAAGGGAAAGGTATCGGTGTTATTAGAAGGTTACAGGTTTCCGCCGGCTATTACGAATTTTATTATATCTGCTTGCGGTGGTTTTTTCGAACCAATGAGCATATCGCCAAAGCCATAAAAGCACTTGTAACTTATTGAATTATAATTTATTATATAGATTTAAGCTTGTTTTTCAATATGCTCACTCCCATAAAAAAACAGGGTGATGAGCATATTTACATTCTGCTTAAAATCGGCATAATCGGTTGGATGTCAGGTTGTTATATGGGTGTTTACAGGTTTGTCTGGATGCTCATTGGTTCAGAAATCACCTATGGCGACGCTCTTTCTATCCTCTATGAAGTTCACGTCAAAGGCAATCACGCAGATGGAGACAAGGATCTTCTGAAGAAATCGTATCACGAAATTGCGCTGCCAGCGGCAAAGGCCCGCTTTGCTCAGGTGCTTCGCAATTCGCCGCGGGCTATGTCGCTGACTGGCTATCCATCGACAAGAGAATGTCCTGCACGATATCTGATGATGCCTTGTCAATCCTTGCCTGACACACGGCACCGCAGCCGGCAAATACGCCGGCCGGCTGCACAAAGCAAACTGCGCAGCTCGGCCCAGGGCTGCTCCGCTTGCTTTGTGCCTCGGGCGCACTATGAAATGCAAAACAACCGGGATTTTACGTTGACCCGTTGGTCCCTCATTAGAGTATGTTCGTGACGGAGAAACACGAAAAAGCCCCGGAGTAAAACTCCGAGGCTTCGTGATCCCAATAGGATTCAAACCTATAACCTTTTGATCCGTAGTCAAATGCTCTATTCAGTTGAGCTATGGGACCATACCAGGTACTACGACCTTGTTATGCTTCTGCTGGTGCGTTTTCTTCCTTAACCATCACAAGCTTCTTCTCCTTAATTCTGGCCTTCTTACCAGAAAGCTTTCTGAGATAGAAGATTCTCGCTCTGCGAACGTGACCAACCTTGTTGACTTCAATCGACTCGATAAACGGAGACTGGAACGGGAAGATTCTCTCTACACCGACACCACCTGAAATCTTGCGGACAGTGAATGTCTTGGTGAATGGGGTAGCACCGCTAATCTGGAGAACTACGCCTCTGAACTTCTGGAGTCTCTCTTTATCACCCTCTTTAATCCTATAAGTAACGGTGATGGTATCACCACCTTTGAACTTAGGGAAAGATGCAGCTTTGTCGTTTACAAATGCCTGCTCTACTACTTTAATCAAATCCATTTTCTAAAATAATTTTTGCGCAACGTTACTTGAATTACAACGACAAGTAAGAGGTTACCTCGTTAATGGGACTGCAAATGTACGTACTTTTTTTGAATCTGCAAATTATTTTAGAAATTTTCTTTCATTTTATCGAAAAGATTTCTGTCTTCCCTGCTGAGATTAGGCACGAACGACTCGCTTCCGCGCATTGATTCAAGAGCAACGGCCTTTCCTCACCTTGTTTATTATCACACACTTTCAGCCCAGTTTGTCAAAAAAACATTAAATTTGAAAAAACATCCCACTGAAACAAAATAATATGGCAGAGTTAACTATAGCAAAGTCGCTTAATAAAGCATATCGCCAGGTCCCTGTGGAACGGCCAGTCTTTAACATCTTTAAAGCCCAACTCAGTAACTACTACAAGCAGATTTCCTCCATTGATACGGAAGAAAAACTCAAAGGAGACCTGATGGACTTCTTGAAATTCACGTTCTACAGCCAGAATTATAAGGTTTCTCCCAATGGGGATATAGACTGTGCCATTCACCTGGGAGTCAATGTTACAGACCCGGTTGGCGTTATCATCGAAGTAAAGAAGCCCACCAACACAACCGAAATGATTACAAAGGAGGACCTCAATCGCAAGGCTCTACAGGAACTCCTGCTTTACTACCTTCGTGAGCGACATATCAAAAAGAACATCCAGCTCAAGCAACTGATAGTCACCAATGTCTATGAGTACTTTGTCTTTGACGCTCATGAGTTTGAGCGCATTTTCTACTCAAACAAAAAGCTAATCAAACGCTTCGAGGAATTTAACGCCGGTGCTCTTACATCCGAAAAAACAGATTTCTTTTATAAGGAAATTGCAGCTGATTTCATCGCCAATGTCCTGGACCAGATTACCTACACATGGTTCGACATCCGCAAATACAAACAATTCCTCGACACTGGCAATGACAAGCGAATCATCGAACTCTTCAAATTCTTCAGCCCTGAACATCTGCTGAAAAAGCGTTTCCAGAACGACAGCAACTCTCTCAACACCAAGTTCTATAGCGAGTTGCTCTATATCATCGGACTGGAGGAAGTGGTGGAGAAAGACAGCAAGAAGCACATCATCACCCGTCGCAAGGAGGTAGAGCGCAATCAGGCCTCCTTGCTTGAAAACGCCATCACCATCCTCGACAGCGAGGATTGGCTTGACAACGTGAAAGATCGCTACTCTTTTGGGAAAAATCGACAGGAGCAGTTGTTCGGCGTAGCCTTGGCGCTCACCATCGGATGGGCAAACCGAATACTCTTCCTCAAACTTCTGGAGGCCCAGCTTGTCAAGTATCATAAAGGCGACCAGAGCTATGCTTTTATGCGACCATATGTCATCCCAGACTACGATGAGCTCAATAAACTATTCTTCCAGGTTCTTGCAAAGCGCATTACCGATCGGTCTGAAAGCATCAACACCAAATACGGTAAAGTCCCCTACCTCAACAGCTCACTTTTTGAGATTAGCCCGCTGGAGCGCCAGACCATCCGCATCAGCAGTTTGGACAACAGCGAACTGCCCCTATTCAACGGCACGGTGCTCAAAGACGGTCAGAAGCCGCGTTACGACAAACTCCCGACGCTCCGTTACCTATTGGAGTTTCTTGATGCCTACGACTTCTCCAGCGAGGGTTCCGAAGAAGTACAGGAACAGGCCAAGACACTCATCAACGCCTCCGTGCTGGGCCTCATCTTCGAGAAAATCAACGGCCACCGCGACGGTTCCGTATTCACCCCCGGTGCCGTCACGATGTATATGAGCCGCGAAGCCATCCAGCAGACCGTCGTCCGCCGCTTCAATGAGGAAATGGGATGGTCCTGCAAGGACTATGAGGCCTTGAAAAACAAGGACATCGAGGACTATGTCCAGGCCAATGCTGTAATCGATTCCCTCCGAATCTGCGATCCTGCTGTTGGCTCCGGCCACTTCCTGGTATCTGTCCTCAACGAAGTCATCTACACCAAATACGACCTCGGCATCCTCATCGACGGCTCCGGCAAGCGCATCAAGAAACAAGACTACAGCATTGACATAGAGAACGATGAACTACTTATTTCCGACGAAGACGGCAACCCTGTAAGCTATATTCCCGGCAACCAGGAGAGCCAGCGTATTCAGGAAACCCTCTTCAACGAGAAGCGCAAAATCATCGAAAACTGCCTCTTCGGTGTGGACATCAACCCCAACGCTGTCAATATCTGCCGCCTCAGACTATGGATAGAGCTACTGAAAAACGCCTACTATACAAAAGAAAGCGATTACACCGAACTGGAAACCTTGCCCAACATTGACATCAACATCAAGGTAGGCAACTCGCTCCTGCACCGTTTCAATCTTGGACAGGACATCTCCGAAATCCTCCGAAAGAGCGGCATTTCCATCAGCGCTTACCGCAAGGCTGTGAGCGACTATAAGAACGCACACAGCAAAGAGGAGAAGCACGACTTGGAGGATTACCTGCGCCAAATCAAGGGGAATCTCCGCACCCAGATTGGCCTAAAAGACCCCAAAGTGGTTAGCTTGAATAAACTGAACGCCGATTTGGACAACCTTCTGGCGCCCCAGCTCTTTGAAATCAGCAAAAAAGAGCGGGCCCAGCGCGACAAACAGGCCAAGGACCTGCAAGCAAAGATTGCCAAGATACAGGCTGAGGTGGATGAAATCAAGGATAACAAGATCTTCGTAGGCGCCTTTGAATGGCGCATCGAGTTCCCGGAAGTCCTCGATGAGGATGGCCGCTTCGTCGGCTTCGACTGCGTGATTGGCAACCCGCCGTACATCCAGCTCCAGAAGATGGGCACCGATGCAGATACCCTCCAGAAAATGAACTACGAGACCTATGAGCGCACTGGCGACATCTACTGTCTATTCTACGAGATGGGAATGAAACTCCTGAAGCCTGGTGCGCTGCTGTCGTTCATTACATCAAATAAGTGGATGAGAGCAAGTTATGGTGAGCCATTACGCAAATACTTCTCTGAAAGACAGGATGTTATTGGTTTGATTGACTTTGCCGGATATAAAGTATTTGACTCCGCAACGGTTGATGTAAACATCCTCACTGCCGCTACCAGAACACCGTCCGGATGCACAAAGGCATGTTCCATCAATAAGGATGAATTTGACATCACGAAATTGAGCGATTATGTGCAGACACATAGCCATGCGATAACGTTTAGTGCAGATGCGTGGTCAATTTTGAGCGATATTGAGTTGAGTATTAAGAATAAGATTGAAGCAGCAGGTACACCACTGAAAGATTGGGATGTCGACATATACAGGGGCGTCTTAACTGGCTACAACGATGCCTTCATCATCTCATCGGAAAAGCGTGAGGAGATTTTGGGGAATTGTGCGGATGAGTCTGAGAAACAACGTACAGCTGCTATTATTAGACCGATATTGAGAGGCCGCGATATCAAACGATATAGCTATGTGTTTGCAGAGCAGTATTTAATAGCGACATTCCCTGCAAAGCAGTATGACATAGACGATTATCCTGCTTTGAAAGACTATCTGCTTGCTATTGGAATCGAACGGCTTGAACAGACTGGCGAAGAGCATATTATCAATGGCGAACGGGTAAAAGCACGAAAGAGAACGAACAATAAATGGTTTGAAACCCAAGACAGCATCAGTTATTGGGACGAATTTTCTAAGCCAAAAATCGTATGGGCGGAGTTGTCAAGGACTGGCAACTCATTCGCATATAGTGATGACGGCGCAATGGTGCTGAATACGTGCTATATCTTATCATTCAACGATAATGAGTTTCACGAAAAAGAACTGAACACCCTGCTTGGATTCCTTAACAGCAAGGTAGCACTCTTTTACCTGGACATCATCTCCAGCAAACTTGATGAAACGGGGTGGCGCTGGCTCAAGCAGTTTGTGGAGCTGATACCAGTACCCGTCCAACTGATATTTAAAGAAGACGGCCAGTTAACGAATAAAGACTCAGCCTCAATCAATGCTCAATTATACGAACAACTTGGTCTGTCGCCAGATGAGGCTGAGTATCTTGATCACATCATCTGACTTGACTTTCAATATATTGTATCTCAGAATCGGATAGACCGTAAAATTGATAGATCAGGCTATTCAAGATGTGCTCTTCCTCCGGGGCAGAACCTTCCTGTGCAGTTATGTTGATGATCCTTTCGCACTGGTCTATTATGGCTTGAGCTATGTTTTCATCAATATTACGAGGCACGTAAAGCTGCTCTATTTTGAATTTTTTCCAGCGAACAGTGCCTACACCGGTAGTAGTGCCTATGGTTGAAAACATATATTCTGAGACCGAGCAATTCAAAAAAGCTAGTAGCACAATCAAATTATCACCAGAAAGCATAAATGTAGTTGCCTCCGGCACGTATTTGCCTTCACGGTCAAGGCAGAACTTCGTTTTGTCGGATATTTCTCCCCAGATTATTTTTGGCTGAGATAATAAGTCCAAATACGCGCAGTTCCTTAAATTATATGGTGTGTCACCTTTGTCGGCCCGATTCTCTAGTCTAAGCCAGTAATTATCAAGATGCTCTTTTATGGAAGGATAATCCTCAATATGAATGCGTTCAAGGCCTTCCTTTGTCCCATTGTGAGTATTTATAAGCCATAGCCCAGACCAGGAATAGCCGTATCTTTTTATGTCCCGGCCACGAAGAATCGGTCGTATGATTTCCGCCGTTCGCTGACGTTCCTCCTCAGTTTGGCAGGCACTCAGAATTTCATTCCGCTTGACCGAATCGATGATGAAGGCGTCGTTAAAACCGGTTTTGATGCCGTAATTGATCTGGATATCCCAATCTTTCAAGGGAGTACCGACGGCTTCAATCTTCTCCTTAATGGAACGCTCAATTTCGGATAGGATGGACCATGATTCAGATGAGGAGAAACTGGAGGAAACCGCGTGTGTCTGCACATAATCGCTCCTATAGTTTCAGAAACGAATGTATATACCTTCCCAGAGTGTTCCGATCGACCTTGCAAATCTTAGCAATCTTCCGCTGAGAAACTCCTGCCCTTAGCAGCTCCACTATGAGCATCCGCTTGGGAAAGAGTTTGCACTTGCACTCTTCTGTCTTCCTTCCAACAGGACGCCCGAGGACCACGCCCTCCGCCTTCTTCCTTGCAAGCGCCTCCTTCGTCCGTTGGCTGATAAGATTTCGCTCAATCTCTGCCGAAAGGCCGAAAGCGAAGGCCAGCACCTTGCTCTGAATGTCCTCCCCAAGCCTATAATTGTCCTTAATGGTCCAGACCCGGCACTCTTTCGTCATACAGATATTGAGAATCTCCATAATCATAAAAAGATTGCGCCCCTGCCGGGACAACTCGGCACAGATAATCAAATCGTCTTTTTGCACCCGGTTCAGGAGTTTTCCCAATTCCCGCTTGCTGTAATTCTTCGTACCGCTGATGGTCTCCTCAATCCACCCGTCAATTCTCATCGCCTCACGTGAACAGAAATTATTGATTTCAAATCTTTGATTTTCAACAGTCTGTTTGTCGCTGCTGACTCTGATGTAACCGTAAATCATACTGTAACTGTTAATATTGTGATTGTTTATAGAAAGTTGGCATCTTCACAAGAGATAAGAAGCCGAAGCTTTCAATAGCACCTCACATGGTTACAGTGTTGCTGTTTCCGGGTAGTTTTCTACTTCTTTACTACCCAGAAACCGCACTTGTCGCCACCTGATCTTTCCAATTTGCCAGACTTTTTCAAGGCCGTGAAATGATACTTGGCACCATCATATGTAAGTCCGCATAAATCAGCAACTTCCTTAATTGTTAGAGTTGGTGAAGAGCTCAGGATACGGAGTATTTTGTCCTTCATTTTCCGAGTAGTTTCCTCATTATTTTTCTGGGTAGTTTTCTGGGTAGTTTCGGACGCAGCACTACCCACATCACCATCTTCTTTCCGCTTGATGGATGTCCCGATCTTCGGACGCCAGAAAGTTACTTCGGAACACATTACGTCAGTCACCACCTCAACTTTCTCACCTGTCAGTCGTTCCCATGAGTAGATCTTATCCATTCCATAACCTGCATTGTCCGAAATCTTCGTGTATCGGAACAACTTCAGTAGAGAAGGATTGCGCGGTGCCGACTGATAACGGTCACGCAGGTGCACCATATCAACGACAATTTTGCCAGGATTTTGGAAACTGATGCGATTGTCGAACACGCGTACAGTAGGATGCATCGGAGAAAAGTATTCGGCATGGGAGCTCATTCAAAGCCTCCTTTGCCTCAAAGTCATCCCATTCGATGTCTTGAATCTTCGCTATAAGTTCCTCTCGCGTCATATCCACTTCTCTTATTTATCACGAATATAGCAATAATCAAACACACCGCGAAATCATTTACAATGAGAACACGAATACTATAACTACAAAGCAAGCTAAAATCAAAGTTCCCATATCACCATTACAGTGATCTGGGAACTCGATATTATAATATTGATGTATTATTTTAGAAATTTTCTTTCATTTTATCGAAAAGATTTCTGTCTTCCCTGCTGAGATTAGGCACGAAGGTCTCACTTTTGCGCATTGATTCAAGTGCGGCCTTCTCGTCACTCTTGAGTTTCTTAGGCAGCCATACGAGATACTTCACGTACAGGTCACCAACTCCAGAGCCATATCCTTTGACAGCAGGCAGGCCCATGCCTCTGAGTCTGACAATCGTGCCGGACTGGGTACCAGGCTCAATCTTGATCTTGTAATTGCCGTCAAGACAAGGGACGGTGGTCTCACCACCGAGAATGGCGTCAGTCACTGATATTATCTTGGTGTAGAACAGATTCTTGCCGTCACGTTTGAGAGAATCGTGCGGAATCTCTTCAATGACCACGAGCAGGTCTCCGTTCACGCCGCCGGATTTGGCAGAATGTCCCTGTCCCTGAAGCGTGAGCTGCATACCATCTTCCACACCGGCAGGAATATTCACCTTGATAGTCACTCTCTTGCGCACAAGACCGGTTCCGCCGCAGGAACGGCAAGGATTGCTGACAATCTTGCCTTCTCCACCACATCTTGAACATGTAGTATAGGTAACAGTCTCACCGAAGATGCTTCTTACCCTCCGCTGTTCCTGGCCTGTACCATGGCAGACAGGACAAGTCTGTATGTCAGAAGCATTTGCGGCACCTTTACCGCCACAGTCAGGACATTGTTCATATCGGTCGATAGACACCTCCTTCACAGCACCTTTTGCGATTTCCTCCAAAGTAAGTCTCACTCTGGTACGGATATCACGTCCACGCGGCACACGCTGGGCTCTCTGGCCACCGCCGAAACCGCCGAAGCCGCTGAACCCTCCGAAACCGCCGGAGTTGCCTCCGCCGAAATCGAACCCTGCACCGAACAGGTCCTTGAGAATATCATTGATATCAAACCCGCCGAAACCGCCGGAACTGAAGCCGCCTGAAGGTGCATTGAATCCGAACTGGTCGTATTTTGCCCTCTTGTCAGGGTCGCTCAAGACCTCATAAGCCTCGGACGCCTCCTTGAAATTCTCCTCTGCGGTCTTCTTCTCCGCATCGGTACCGCCGACCCATCTGTCCGGATGCCATTTCAATGCCATCTTCTTGAAGGCCGACTTTATATCATCCGCGCTGGCATTCTTCGGAACGCCGAGCACTTCATAATAATCTCTTTTTTCTGCCATATTCCTTACATCTCCTATATTAGAGCACAAGCAAAACGCCCTCTCTCACGAAAGAGCGGACCGACTATATTCCAACTACAACTTTTGCGTAACGCAGAATCTTGCCGTTCAGTGTGTAACCAGTCTCGATCACATCGTAAATCAGGCCCTTCTTGTCCTCTTCCTCTACCGGAACCTGAGCCACAGCCTCGTGGAAATCAGTATCGAACTTCTGTCCCTTGGCCTCGATACGCTCCAGCCCCTTGCTCTTCAGATATTTCATCAACTTGTCATATATGAGTCCGGTTCCCTCTTTGGCCGCCTCATCGCTGGACTTCTGGAGCAGCTCCATTGCCCTTTCGCAGTCATCCAGAACAGGAAGCAGACCTTTGATGGTATCGGATGCAGCCGATGAAACCAATGCAAGTTTCTCCTCAGCCGAACGTCTGCGGAAAGTCTCGAACTCAGCCATCAGACGGACATAGTCGTCCTTCTCCTTGGCGAGCTTGTCCAATGCCTCTTTCTCAGCCTTCTGGGCAGCCTCCAGCTTTTCCGTCAATTCCTTGCATTCAGAATGTTTTCCGCAGGACTCCTCTTCCTCCGGCTTGTCACAATGACAATCGGATTTTTTGTCAGTGCCTTCGCATTGACATTCATTTTCCGCCTGCTTTTCTTTCTTCTTTATTTCTTCGTCTTTTTGCTTTTTCATATCTTTTCAACCTTTTATATTTCTTCGAAAACAACCCGCACAGAGTCGCTATTATAATCACCCACAACATGTTACACGGGCAGTTTGTGCTGGGTTATCAACAAACTGCCCGCGATTGTTTCAGCAAATTGTCTGCCATCGTACAAGACTGACATTTTGTCAATGTCATTGAAAATCAGCCACGGACAGACAGGTCGCCCAAAATGTTGTTATGCAAGAAGCTTCGCCGCAGCCACTGCGCAGTTGATACCGTCAATGGCGGAAGAAACGATTCCTCCAGAATATCCTGCACCCTCACCGCAAGGGAAAAGGCCAGGCACCTGAGGACATTGATACGAATCGGCATTCCTCACGATTCTGACAGGAGAAGAAGTCCTGGATTCCACACCCAAAAGTAGCGCATCCTCCGTATAATATCCGCGCATCTTATTGTTGATCAGCGGGAAGACCTTCTGGAGACGGGATGCCACGCACTCAGGAAGAAGCTCGTACAATGGTGCAGAAACCACTCCCGGACGATAAGAAGTCTCAGGAAGGTCCTCCGACATCTGTTCCTCACAGAAATCCACCATCCTCTGGGCAGGCGCCGCGAAGCGGTTCACTTCCCCGTTTTCATCCGGAACAGCGTGGGCAGCAGCGTAATCATACATCTTCTTCTCCACGTCGTGCTGGAAATTCAGCAATGCGAAAGTACCGTACTTCTTATATTCTTCAGGCACATCATCAGGCTCCACAGAAACGACTACACCTGCATTGGCCCACTTGGAATTGCGGGCAGAATTGGACATGCCGTTGAGCACAGTATAGCCGTCCTCCGTAGATGACGGAACCAGGATTCCGCCCGGACACATACAGAACGAGAACACTCCCCTGTCATCCACCTGCTCCACGAAAGAATACTCGGCAGCCGGCATACCTGGCTCCCATTGTCCGCGGTATCTGATCTTGTTTATCAAATCCTGAGGATGTTCAACACGCACTCCCATTGCAAATCCCTTGGCCTGCAGATCCCAGCCCTTCTTGTCGAACAGTTCGTAAATATCTCTTGCAGAATGGCCTGTAGCGAGGATTACTGCCTTTGCATTGAACTTCTTCTTGCTGCCTACCGCCTCTGCACTGTCATCCACAGCCGTCACTGTAATCACACCGTCTTCGCCTCGACAGATATCTGACACGCGGGTCTGGAAATGATATTCTCCACCATGTTCCAGCACACATTCCCTGATATTTGCCACCAGTCGAGGAAGCTTGTCCGTACCGATATGAGGATGAGCGTCAATGAGAATGGACGGATCCGCCCCGAAATTCACGAACTGATGGAGCACCTCCCTGTTGTCCCCGCGCTTGGACGAACGGGTAAACAGCTTGCCGTCCGAGAACGTGCCGGCGCCACCTTCACCATAACAGTAATTGGAATCAGGATCCACGATACCCTTGCGGGAGAGTTTCGCGATGTCCGGTTTTCTGCCGCTGACATCCTTTCCGCGCTCCAGGACCACCGGTTTCAGACCCAATGTAAGGAGTTTCAATGCAGCAAACATTCCGGCAGGACCAGAGCCCACCACAATCACGGACTCAGCGTCGTGCACATCCTTGTATTCAGGAAGGTGATATTCCTCATAAGGTTCATCCTTACGGTAGGCCTCCACCCTGTAACGCACTTTCACATCGCCTCTTGCGTCTATCGACTTGTGGACTATATGACAATGCGCATCAGCATTGACCATAGTAGGCTGGTAAGACTTTGTCGGGTCAATGACATTGATCACTGCATTAGGCTTCAGGCGCAACGCCTCTGCCGCAGCCATCCTGATATCATCCAATCTCGGTTCTCGTCCCATTCTGCAGGACACTTCAAATTCTATCATCTTGTTATCGTATTATTCGTAAATCAGAAATCTGCCATTCTGGAAACCGGAGCCACATCGAGCGGAGTGCGCTCTCCGGCAAGGTAATGGTAGTAGCCGGCTATCGCAATCATAGCGGCATTGTCCGTAGTGAACTTGAACTCAGGAAGATACGTATTCCAGCCACGTTTCTGGCCCTCGGAAACTATCCTGTCGCGCAGGCCGCTGTTCGCAGACACGCCGCCGCCGATGGTAATCTCCTTTATTCCGGTCAATTTCGCAGCTTTCACGAGTTTGTCCATGAGTATGTCAATGAGGGCCTTCTGGAAACTTGCGCAGATGTCCTCCTTGTTCTTCTCCATAAAATCAGGATCCTTGGCCATCTCGTCCCTCACGAAATAGAGCAACGACGTCTTGATTCCGCTGAAACTGTAGTCGAGGCCAGGGATATGAGGCTTCGCGAACTTGAACCTGTCGGGATCGCCGAGTTTGGCCAATCTGTCAATGACAGGGCCGCCCGGATAGCCGAGTCCCATCATCTTGGAACATTTGTCGAAAGCCTCGCCCACCGCATCGTCGATGGTCTGGCCGAGAATTTCATAGTCGAGCGGACTGTTCACTTTCACGATCTGGGAATTGCCTCCTGACACCAGAAGGCACAGATACGGGAACTCAGGATGATGGTTTTCCTTGTCATATTGCTTCACGAAATCTGCAAGGATATGCCCCTGAAGGTGGTTAACCATAATCATCGGAATATCCAGCGACACGCTCAACGCCTTCGCGAAAGAAGTGCCCACCAACAATGAGCCGAGAAGGCCCGGGCCCCTGGTGAACGCTATCGCAGTAAGTTCCTCCGGCTTCACGCCGGCCTTTGCCAATGCCTGGCTTACTACAGGGACAATGTTCTGTTCGTGAGCTCTGGAGGCAAGTTCAGGCACCACTCCGCCATAATCTTTGTGAACCTGCTGACTTGCAATGACATTGGACAGAAGATATCCGTCCTTGATAACTGCAGCGGATGTATCATCACAGGATGACTCAATTCCGAGAATTATATCTGATCGTTCCATCGTATTTCAATCGTCTTTCAATTCAACCTGCAAATTTAAGAAAAGATTGTTAAATTTGTAAGTTATGCGGAATGTGGCCAAGATATTTTACTATATGACTGTCATTGCGGCAACGATATTTTTCGCTGCCCTGATTGCCGTACAGACTCCGGCCGTACAGACCCGACTCGCGGAGAAAGCCCTGCAGAGCATTGAAAATCACATCAATGGCAAGATCAGCGTAGGTAAAGTCCACATTGACCCGTTCAAGGCGATAGTGCTCCGCGACCTCGTGGTCCTAGATGCCGACCCGTTCAGGGACTCACTCGACGTGGTGGACACATTGTTCAGGGCAAGATACGTCACCGCCAACTTCAGCATCAGGAGCATACTGAAAGGCGGAAGCATCAGCATTGCCTCCGCAAAAGTCACTGACGGACTGTTTTTCCTGACCGTAGAACCGGAAAACAGGGGCTGCGCACCCGAGGCGGACACCTCAGGGACCACCAACATAAAGAGAATCTTCAAACTCGGCGGAGGAAAGGACAAAGAGCCTTCAGAGAAGGAAATCTTCAGCATCGGCAACGTGGAACTGGAGAACATGTCATTCAGAATGAGGAACTTCCGCAACGACGCATCCGATTTTCCGGACGGCTCGATGAACTGGTTTGACCTCGACGTCCACGACATCAACCTGAAAGGACGCGGACTGAGGATGAAAGGCGGCATCATGTACGGCACCTGCGACCGCATGTCATTCACCGAAAAAAGCGGGTACCAGTGCTTCCTGCTTGCCGGAGACGCACGGGTAGGCAGAGGAAAGACAATAGTGGACAACCTCCGCCTCATCGACAGATGGTCCAACATCGACATCCCGTCCATAAAACTGCTCTACAAGAACACCGACGCCTGGTCTGAATTCATCAGCCAGGTAAGGATGGAAGGCGACATCAGCAGCAGTACAGTCAGCCTGCGCACGCTCAAATATTACGCACCTGCACTCGACCAGTTCCGTATGAGCGCCAAGATAAAAGGAAAAGTGACAGGTTATGTCAATGATTTGAAACTCAGCGATATACAATTCGAGACCTGCGACGCGGACGGGTTCGTGGACTGGGACGAGCACAAGGGACGAGGCATTTCCGGAGAACTCAGCGGCTCACTCATCGGCATCCCGGACACAAGGACAATGCTCACTGAAGCAGCCGTGAAGAAACTGAGTTTCACGTCCCGCGGACTGGAAGCATTCATAAAAGGATGGGCACCGGGAGTGAAACTGGACATCCGCAAAATATGCAAAGGCGAAAGAGTCTCCTTCCACGGAAAAGTCAGAGGACCGCTCAACCGCCTGAAAGTCAGAGGAACACTCAATTCCGGCTTCGGCAAGGTCAATGCAGATGCAGACATCCGAAATGTCATCGACAAGTTCCGCCCACTGACGCTCGGAGGGGCAATATCCACAGAAGACCTGGACATCAGCAGAATTTTAGGCGAGGGCATTCCGGTAGGAAAATGCGACATGAGAACCGGACTTTCCGCCGTCATATCCGCGGACACGCTCGGAGTAACCATAGATTCTCTTAAAGTGGACGGACTGGACGTGCTCGGCTATAAATACACCAACATCGCTGCAGCCGGCACATTCAGCCAAAGCGCTTTCGACGGACGTATAGTATGCAGCGACCCGAACCTGAACTTCCTGTTCCAGGGTATATTCTCGCTGTCATCCAAAACGCAAAACGCTCTGTATCAGTTCTATGCAAACCTCGGATATGCAGACCTGCATGCCCTCAACATAGACAAGCGAAAGACATCACGCATGAGCCTGCGCACTCAGGCCAACTTCACGAGAGTCAGCGGAGAAGACATCCTGGGAAACATCCGCATTGACAATATGGTGCTTGAGGACGAGCACGGGGCTCACAATGTGGGAGACATCGAGATTTCCTCACACGCCAGCGACGACGTGAACCGTGTAAGCCTTAAATCCAAATTCGCGGACGGCTCCTTCGTGGGAAGCCGCTTCTTCAACAGTTTCATCCGGGATCTGCAGACAGCGACCACAAGACGGGAGCTCCCGTCATTGTACCGGAAAAACGAAGAGACCTGGGCCGGCAACTCATACGATGTGTCGCTCAGGCTCCACGACACACGGGATGTGCTTTCATTTTTCGCACCTGGAGTGTATGTGGCCGACAGCACAGCCCTGAAACTCGGCATTGACAGAGACGGAAAAATGTCCGCCTCGCTGAACTCCAGACGAATAGCATTAAGGGACAAATACCTGAAGAACATCAAGTTACGGATAAACAACGCTGACGGAAAACTGAGCGGAGATCTTCTCGCCGACGAGATTATGGCCAGACCGGCACTGATGCGCAAGTCCAGCGTAAAACTCATTGCCGACAATGATTCTCTCCGCATGGGCATCAGTTATGACAATGAAGAGGAACTCGCCAGCCGCGGCGAGCTTTTCCTCGACGGAATGCTGTACAGGGACGAGGACGATTCATTGTCATTGAAGACAATGTTCAGACCGTCATACATTTACCTCAAATCCAAGCTGTGGAACATCGCGTCATCCGACATTGACCTGCACGACAATCATATAAAGGTAGATTCGCTCAGGATTGTCGGGGACAACCAGGCGATCAATATAGACGGAGGCTGGTCGTCGGCAGAACCGGACACGCTCCGGGTGAGTCTGGACAAGTTCGACATCTCATTGACCAACTACTTCACCGGCAACGGGGAAATGGACATTCAGGGCCTGCTGACCGGGCGCGCCATGGTGACATCGTCCAGCATCCGGAAAGCCGGCATCCTGCTGAATCTCACCTGTGATTCGACCATGTTCGGCGGCCAGAGGGCAGGAAAAGTGAAGGTGGCCGGAGTCTGGGACGAGGGCAAGCAAGGTTTCAACTACGTGTGCCGCAACCTGCTGGACGGAAAGAAGACATTCGACGCATTCGGCAATTTCTACCCGTCAAGCAGGCAGGTGGAGGGAAACATTTCGCTCGACGGCCTCAATGCAGGATATGCCATGCCGTTCCTGAGTTCCCTGTTCAGCGAAATCGACGGCAAGATATCCGGCGACATCGCCTTCAGCGGCCCGTACAATGCACTGGATATCAGCAGCAAAGACCTCAGGTTGGAAAACACATTGCTGAAAGTGGACTTCACCAATGTCGGTTACATCACTGACGGCCCGGTATCACTGGACGGCAACGGCGTGAAATTCCTGAACGTAAAGGTCAATGACAGATTCGGCAAGACAGGTACGGTGAGCGGCAGCATCAGCTGGAACCATTTCCGCGACATGACTTTCGACACCAATATACATTTCAACGAGATGGAAGTCCTGAACCTGGCCGAGAAGGACAACCCGTTCTTCTACGGAGGCCTTTCCGCTACCGGAAACCTGTCTGTCACCGGACCGCTCAACTCGATCCTGCTGTCAGTCGATGCAAGAACCGCAGGACGTGGCGAATTCCATATCCCGACAAGTTCATCGTCCTCAAGCGGCAAGTCCAACCTGCTGACTTTCAAGGAACCGTACAGGGAAATCTTCATTGACCCTTACGAGGCGATGATGGAAAGGCTGCGCGAAAAGGAGAAACAGGCCAACAGCCTCGGCATCAGGCTTCATATCAATGCCACACCGGACGTTACTGCCAGCATTGAAATAGACAAAGACGCGGGCAACATCCTGAGCGGCAACGGAAACGGAGTCATTGACCTGGACATCAGGCCTTCAGCGGGGGCGTTCAGCATAAACGGAAACTACATCATCACGAGCGGAACCTATCATTTCGTCGCATTGGGCATCGCCAAGAGGGACTTCACCATACAGAACGGCAGCTCCGTCAGATTCAACGGCGACGTTATGGACAGCGACCTGAATATCAATGCATTGTACAAGACGAAGGCTTCTGTTGGCACGCTTATCGCTGACACCACGTCCACGGCAAGGCGGACAGTCGAGTGCGGCATTTCCATAACCGACAAGATCCGCAACCCGAGACTGGGCTTCTCAATAAACATCCCGGACCTCGACCCGACTACAATGAACAAGGTGGAGAGTGCCCTCAACACGCAGGACAAGGTGCAGAAACAGCTGTTGGCACTGCTCATCAGCAACAGTTTCCTGCCGGACGAGCAGTCGGGCATCACGAACACGTCTTCAACAATGCTCTATTCCAATGTCTCGGAAATCATGTCCGCACAGCTGAACAACATATTGCAGAAACTGAACATTCCGGTCGATTTCGGGCTTGACTATCAGCAGAATGCAAGCGGAAGCGACATCTTCGACGTGGCACTGTCCACGGCACTGTTCAACAACAGGGTAATCGTGAACGGCACCATCGGCAACCGGCAGTACAGTTCCAACACATCCGGAAGCGAGGTCGTGGGAGACCTGGACATTGACGTGAAACTCGACAAACCGGGCGCGCTCAGGCTGAACCTGTTCTCGCACTCGGCGGACCAGTACACCAACTATCTGGACAATTCGCAGAGGAACGGAGTCGGTCTGACCTACCAGAAAGAGTACGATTCCATAGGCGAATTCCTGCGCAACCTGTTCCGCAGCAAGAAAAGAAAGCAGGAACTGGAGGCTGCCAGACAGCAGGAGATACAGAACGAAAGAAAAGTCAGAATAAAAATAGAGGCTCAGGAGCCTAAGAAAAAGAGAACAAATGGAAAGAAAAAATGACAGGGGAAGACTGTTCCTGATACCGTCGCCGCTCGGAGAGAACGACCCGAAGGAAGTCATACCGGAAGGAGTATTGTCAATGCTGCCGAAACTGGACACTTACGTGGTGGAGGCGACCAGGACAGCAAGAAGATATCTGTCGGCAGCAGGGCTGAAAGGACATATACAGGAACTTGATTTTCACGAACTTAACGAGCACACCAAGCCGGACGAGGTAAGGACTCTGCTGACCTTGTTTGAAAACGGGAAGGACGTCGGCCTGATTACAGAAGCCGGTCTTCCTGCAGTGGCTGATCCCGGTGCCCAGCTTGTAAGTCTCTGCCATAAAGAAGGTATAGAGGTAGTGCCGTGCTCCGGACCGTCTTCACTTATGCTGGCGCTTATGGCCTCAGGACTGAACGGGCAGACATTCGCATTTTCAGGCTACATTCCGGCCAAGACTGACGAGAGGAGACAGGCGCTGAAATCGCTTGAGAGGCGTTCTGCCTCAGAGCATCAGACTCAGATTTTCATAGAGACGCCCTACAGGAACGAGTCTCTGTTTGCCGACATACTGAACATCTGCCAGAACAGTACCGAGTTGTGCATTGCTGCGAATATCACTATGCCTGACGCATTTATACGGACCAAGACTATTGCTGAGTGGAAGAAATTCACTGCCGGCAAGAACGAGGTCATAGGCAAGAGGCCATGCGTATTCCTCATTTTAGGACATTGAGGCATCCCTTTTAGGACATTGACATACTGCTATGACGAAAAAAGCATCATATATCACTCTCGGCTGCAAACTGAACTATGCCGAGACCTCCACATACGAAAGAAATTTCATCAGGGCCGGCTACGAATCCGTTCCATGGAACAGCAAGGCTGACCTATATATTATAAATACGTGTTCAGTGACGGAGCATGCCGACCGGAAATCCAGAAACATCATCCGCAAGATCCACAGGACCGCGCCTGAGGCGACTATTGTCGTGACAGGCTGCTATGCCCAGCTCAAACGTCAGGAAGTGGAGGCCCTGGAAGGCGTCAGCCTGGTGTTCGGCGCTGATGAGAAGAGTTCGCTGGTAAAGAGGACGTTGGATCTCATTGACGGAAAAGCCTCGGCCGGACCGGCTGAAAATGAGTACAGGACAATGCCTTCCGACAGCGCCACTTTCGCGGCTTACTCGAGCGGCGAGGAGCGCACACGTTCTTTCCTGAAGGTGCAGGACGGATGCGACAATTTCTGCGCCTACTGCACTGTTCCGTTTGCACGCGGCAGGAGCAGGAGCATAAGCATTGACACGGCTGTCAGCGAAGCTGAAAAGATCGCGGCCGCAGGTGTAAAGGAGATTGTGCTGACCGGGGTCAATACCGGTGATTTCGGCAGGAAAAGCGGGGAGAGTTTCCTGGAGCTGCTGAAGAGGCTTAACGATGTGGAAGGTATTGAGAGATACAGGATTTCATCGATTGAGCCGAATCTGCTTACTGAGGACATCATCGACTGGATCGCGTCAGGGACCAAGTTCCAGCCGCATTTCCATATTCCGCTCCAGAGTGGCAGCGACACGGTTCTGAAGGATGTGGGCAGGAAATATACCACAGAATTTTTCGCTGAGAAGATAGACTATATCCGCAGCAAGATGAATCCTGAGCCGGGCGAGACATATCCTGACGGCAGTTTGAAGCCTTCGGTGTTCTTCGGAATAGACGTCATAGCCGGTCTGCCCGGTGAGACTGACGAACTGTTCCAGGAGACGTACGACTTCCTCAAAAACAGGATCAGACCTGCGTTCATACATATTTTCCCTTACTCGAGAAGGGCCGGGACCCGCTCGGCAATGCGGAAGGACCAGGTGCAGGACTGCGTCAAGACCAAACGTGTGGAGATGCTTGAGGGGCTGTGCCGCAGTCTGAATGAGGAATTCATTGACTCTCAGAAAGGTGTGAAGGAGAAGGTGCTTTTCGAGGAGAGCTGCACTGACGGGAAGATGAGCGGTTACACCGGCAACTATATAAGGGTGGAACGGAATTGGGACGAATCGCTCGCGGGAAAACTTGTGGAGGTGACTTTATGAAGGCGCGGCTGACTTTTCTCGGCACTGGGACGTCGCAGGGTGTGCCTATCATAGGGTGCAAATGCGCTGTATGCCAAAGCATTGACCAGCACGACAAAAGGTTCAGATCAGCTGCTCTGGTGGAGTATGGAGGGCTGACTATCCTGGTGGATGCGGGTCCTGATTTCAGAATGCAGATGCTCAGGCAGGGGGTTTCGCACTTGGATGCGATACTGCTCACGCACAGCCACAGGGACCATACAGGTGGTCTGGATGATGTCAGGTCATTGAACTACATCGACCGCAGGGCTGCCGAGATATATTGCGAAGTGCCGGTATTGGACTCGCTCCGAGAGAGTTACGACTATGTTTTCGCTGAGAAGAAATATCCTGGCGCTCCGGAATGGCACGTGCATCTGATAGATGAGAGGCCGTTTTTCGTGGAGCCTGGAGATGATGACAGGGAGCTGGTCTGGGTGCATGATGTCGGCTACTGTTATGTAGATGCGGACGGGAACCACATCCCGACTGACAACAGGAATGCAACGCCTGCCTGTGTCGCAGATGACATTGACTTTCACGGAGGGCTTTCTTCTCCTACTGGAAAGGGGGTTGAGATCATTCCGATTCGAGGGATGCACGACAAGATGCCGGTCCTTGGGTTCCGATTCGGTGACATTGCATATATAACGGATATGAGTCTGCTGCCGGAGAGCGAATTCTGCAAGCTTAAGGGGCTGAAGCATGTTACGCTCAATACGGTAGGCTACAAGCCTCACCATTCGCATTTCTCTCTGTATCAAGCCATTGACCTTGCAAGGAAAATCGGAGCGGAGCACACTTGGCTGACTCATCTGTCTCATACTTTTCCTACATATCCGGAGTTCTGCGGACAGTTGCAGGAGATTGCTCCCGACATTGACATAAAGCCGGCTTTCGACGGGCTTGTCATCGAGGGATAGGGGCCTGACTGTGACAGACCGGTTCAGGGCCGATGCAGGACTATTTCACGACCTGTGACGGACTGCAGTTCTTCCTTACGGAATCCTTCTGCGCCTGTCAGCTCTTGTAGGGAGGCACCTTGCCGGTGTCTATAAGTTCGCGCAGAATGGTCAGATAATCAGGAGAATAGGATGCTGACGGATCAGCAAACCTGGCATTGATGTCACGGAGCGTGTAGGCGCCATGCATTGTTTCATTGACAAAAGCAGTCAGCGCCTCGGCAGTCAAATTCTTTTCATTGACTTTTTCATTGGCACCGCCGGATGGCCGGGCAGCGTCCTCAGAGGCTTTTCCTTCGCGGCAGATGTCGCAACGGCCACAGTTCGCGGACTCGGTCTGGCCGAAGTACGAAAGCAGGAAGCGGGAACGGCAGGTGTTCTCCTCACTCACGTATTCCACCATGGTTTCCATGCGCTTGTGCCAAGTCTCTTTCAACATCTGGTAGCGGGACGGGGAAAGCTTCACGTTGCCGGGCGTAAGGTGCTCACTGTGAAGGGTCAGCACATCGGCACGCTGCCCCGGAATGTATTTTATCACGTGCTCGAGGGAGAGGTTGTACAATGTCTGCCTGAGGTTCGGGACCGAAATTCCGCATCGTTGGGCGACATAGTCTTCTTCGATAGGGACCGAGAATGAAAATATTCCGTCATAGCGGCGCATAAGCACTTCCAGGACGTCCAGCATGGTCCTGTCGCTGAATTCCACATCGTACAGGTCGTCCCTGTTTACGGCTATGCGGACTCTTGTCGGGGCCTCAATGTCCTCAGTATAAGTCCAATGCCCTTCTCTTTCCAGATATTTGATCGCGTAGTAGGCAGAGGAACGGTTCAGCGAAAACCGTTTGCAGAACTCTATGAGGTCGAACCGCACCTGGCATCCAAGTCCCTGTCCGTAAGCGAAATTGCTGTTCGCGAACACCTTGTGGAATATGTCCTCCACGTATTCCAATGACGGAAACGAGACAGTCTCTATCTGCCTTAGGCGTTTCACGTCAGAGGAGTTCCACAGCAGCACGGCATATGAGTCCTTGCCGTCACGTCCCGCTCTTCCGGCTTCCTGGAAATACGCTTCCGGAGAATCGGGCATATCTGCGTGAATGACGAAGCGCACATCCGGTTTGTCAATGCCCATTCCGAATGCATTGGTACAGACCATGACTCTGGTTTTCCCGCTTTTCCACTCTTCCTGACGGAGCATCCTCAGTTCGTGGCCCAGTCCGGCGTGGTAGAATGAGGCTGAGATTCCGTGTGCGGAAAGCGCGGCTGCGAGTTCTTCAGTCTTGCTCCGACTTCTGACGTAAACGATTCCGGTGCCCTTCACGCCGTTGCAGATATTCAGCATCTGACCCATCTTATCCTCGCATTTGCGCACTATATATGAAAGGTTAGGGCGTTCGAAGCCGCTTCGGATCAATGTCTTTTCACGGAATTTGAGTTTTTCCATGATGTCGTCGGCCACTTCCGGCGTCGCTGTCGCTGTCAATGCTATCACCGGCGCTTCCACCTGATCTCGCAACTCCCCTATTTTCAGGTAGTCTGGTCTGAAGTCGTAGCCCCACTGGGATATGCAATGCGCCTCGTCAATGACTATGAAACTGAATTTCATGACCGGGATGTAGGACTGGAAGAGTCGCGTGCCAATGCGTTCTGGGGATATGTACAGAAAGCGTACGTCACCATATGCGGCATTGTTAAGGGCGAGGTCCACGTCCCAGCGGGTCATTCCGGCATAGATGGCTACGGCCTTGATGCCTCTGGCGTTCAGGTTCTGCACCTGGTCTTTCATAAGTGCGATAAGCGGTGTAATGACCAGTGCAATGCCGTCTTTCATAAGAGCCGGGACTTGGAAACAGACTGATTTTCCGCCGCCTGTAGGAAGGATGGCAAGCACGTCTTTTCCGGACAATGCCGTGCGCACTATATTCTCCTGCATCGGACGGAACGAGGAATATCCCCAGTATTGTTCAAGTATGTCTATCGGCTCCATAATATATTATTACTTAGGAAAGTCGTGGTAAAACAATTTAAATTTCTTATCCTCTTCATATGGCAAATTTTTTGCATACGTTCAGGGTTGGAATTTTTACAAAAATACGAAAAATTAAGTCTGCAAATGTGGCAGTAATCATAAAATTGTCTTAATTTTGCAGGCGATTTGAAAAACGAAATCAGTTATAATATTTTAAACATATTATTTACATTATGCCAACATTGGATTTAAGCAAGTATGGAATTAAAGGTGTAAAAGAAGTCCTTTACAACCCATCTTACGAAGTTCTCTTCAACGAAGAGACAAGACCGGAGCTTACCGGTTATGAGAAAGGTCAGGAGACCGAACTCGGTGCCATCAACGTTATGACCGGTATCTACACCGGACGTTCTCCTAAGGACAAGTACATCGTTATGGACAAGACCTCTAAGGACACCGTATGGTGGAACACTCCAGAGTATCCTAACGACAACCATCCTGCTTCAGAGAAGACTTGGAAAGCCTGCAAGAAGCTCGCTGTAAAACAGCTTTCCGGCAAGAGACTTTTCGTAGTTGACGGTTTCTGCGGTGCAAACGAGAACACCAGAATGAAGGTTCGTTTCATTATGGAAGTTGCATGGCAGGCTCACTTCGTTACAAACATGTTCATCCGTCCTAAGAACCAGAAAGAGTTCGATCAGGAGCCTGACTTCGTAGTATATTGCGCAGCCAAGGCAAAGGTTGAGAACTATGAGGAGCTCGGTCTCCGTTCTGAGACTGCTGTCCTCTTCAATGTAACATCACACGAGCAGGTTATTCTCAATACTTGGTATGGTGGTGAGATGAAGAAGGGTATGTTCTCTATGATGAACTACTTCTTGCCTCTCAAGGGCATCGCTTCTATGCACTGCTCTGCAAATACCGACAAGAACGGTGAGAACACCGCTATCTTCTTCGGTCTTTCAGGAACTGGCAAGACTACCCTTTCAACAGACCCTAAGCGTCTCCTCATCGGTGACGACGAGCATGGCTGGGACAACAACGGTATCTTCAACCTCGAAGGTGGTTGCTACGCTAAGGTCATCAACCTCGACAAGGAGTCAGAACCGGATATCTACGGTGCCATCACCCGTGACGCTCTCCTCGAGAACGTAACAGTGGACGAGAACGGCAAGATCGATTTCGCTGACAAGAGCGTTACCGAGAATACTCGTGTATCTTACCCTATCTATCACATCCACAACATCGTACGTCCTGTATCACATGCTCCAGCTGCAAAACAGGTTATCTTCCTTTCAGCTGATGCATTCGGTGTACTTCCTCCAGTATCTATCCTCGATCCTGAGCAGACAAAGTACTACTTCCTTTCAGGTTTCACAGCTAAGCTTGCAGGTACAGAGCGCGGTATCACCGAGCCTACTCCTACATTCTCTGCTTGCTTCGGACAGGCATTCCTCGAACTCCATCCTACAAAGTATGCTGAGGAGCTCGTTCGCCACATGAAGAAGAGCGGTGCAAGGGCATACCTCGTAAACACTGGCTGGAACGGTACTGGAAAACGTATCTCTATCCGTGATACCCGTGGTATTATCGACGCTATCCTCGATCACAGCATCGACAGCGCTCCTACCAAGACTATCCCTTACTTCAACTTCGTAGTTCCTACAGAGCTCAAGGGTGTTGATACTCACATCCTCGACCCTCGCGACACATACGCAAATGCTGCTGACTGGGAAGTTAAGGCTAAAGACCTCGCTGCAAGGTTCATCAAGAACTTCGGCAAATACGAAGGCAACCGCGCAGGCAAGGCTCTCGTTAAGGCTGGTCCACAGTTGTAATCACTTTTCGGCTAAGGAATCGGTTATCTTTATCGGTTACTCGGCACGAAGAACATAAATCGAATGAGGCTGACCCTTTTGGGCCGGCCTCGTTTATTTTTTTCTGACCACTATTGTTTTTGCTTCCACCCCAGGTCGTCCGAAAAGTCCTTGCGAGGCTGAAATACTCCGTCCCCCTATACAAGGCCGGAATCGGATTCTCGATTCTCACTTACGAATGTTTGACTTTTCGGACAGTCCCCCCACTTTTGTCTGGCTCTCACATTTGTTTTCGACCCTCATTTGCCTTTAGGACGACTTTTGTTTCGCTTCCACATTTGTCTTTCCGACGACTTTTGATTCGCTCCATTCATCCGCCGATACTTCGTTCCTTCAGGACGACTCCTACATTCGTTTTCCACCAATCTTCGCTTTCCAGCAATCTTCGTTTTCCAGCAATCTTCGCTTACCAGCAATCTTCGCTTACGGATCTTTCACGCTCTTGTTCCTCATAATCTCGTTTATCCTGAGTTGTTTTTCGTACCAATGAGCATATCGACAGTAGTGCAAATACCTATCCAATCCGCTATCCTACAATCAGTTACACACATTATAAGCCAAACAGATAGATGCTCATCCCCCTGTTTTTTTATGGGAGTAAGCATCATTAAATGCCGGCTTAACACCACATAATAACTTATGGTTCAATAAGTTACAGGCTTTTTCACGACTTTAGGGATATGCTCATCGGTTCGGTTTTCTGCGTCATCTACGTTTTCTGCAGAGACGCTTACGAACTGTCAAGACTGCAACTGCTGGCTACGCTTACTTTTCGACGGACGGACAAAACTTGACGGTGAAGGCTGTAGCGTGCGCGCTGGGAGCGGCGAAAATCGCCTAAAGATATCGAGTCCAGAGCAACGTCGACAACTGCAAGTAACACCTGAAGGTCTCGCAAACTGAAACAACAGCCGGCAACCTATTTAATCCCCCATCCCCCTTTTCGATGGGGGCACATCAGGGACTGCTGGCTTTCCATCGCCACAAGGCTATCACTGCACGCCAGTATCTGGCAACTGACGCGTGAGCGCCAGCAGCGGCAAAAGCCCGCTCTGCTCAGGTGCTTCGCAATTCGCCGCGGACTATGCCGCTGTCCAGCTCTTAGTCACAGGACACTCTGAATCCATTCTCTACGCGAAAGAATAAACTTTTTCCGAAATTGCCCTATTGCCGGTTGCATACTACAAGTGATTTCCTTTGAGCGTACATCTAATTTAATATAATTTAAAGACTTTATTTGCGGCAAATATTGTATTCCCCATCGAATAAAACCAGCATTGCACGTGCACCTAAGGCCACTTTTTCAAATAATGCGTTTTCATTTTCTGAACACGGACAGTTTTTCCTTATTTTGCGTAAAAAAACAATGTATTATCATTTTTGCACAAACGGATTGTTGAAAAACATCATTTTCTCATCTAACGAAGACTATATCTATGGAATGAACGCCATTGCTATCTGCAAGATACAATACATAGATGTCAAGATTCTTGCTTTCTGTCTTATGAATAATCACGTTCACTTTATTCTCGACTGCGAAAAAGACGATGGACTATCATTTATGAAACACTATAAACTTCTTATCGGCAAATACCTGAAGAATAAATACGGAACAGAACGTAATCTGAACGGGGCTGATATTGGGTGTAAAGAAATGTCAGACCCTAATTATTGTGTCCGCGCCATCGCCTATGTTTTAAGGAATCCGATGTCTGCCGGTATTCAGATTATGCCTGGAGAATACAGGTGGAGTTCCACAAATTTGTACTTTGCATCACGCTCATTCGTGTTACATAATTATACACCGATATCAAGTCTGCCTGTCGTCAAAATGAGAGAAATAACTGGAAGTCGTTTTAAATTTCCTGCTGAATGGCGTATAGATATGAATGGTATGATTTTCCCAGGCGACTATGTTGATTACAAGACAGTTGAAACAATATTCGTCCGCCCTATGCAGCTTCTCTATTACATTCTTAAAAACAATGATGCCGAACTTGAAGCTGACACTGGGATATTAACCAAGAGCCGGTATAGTGATGATGAACTTTGTGCGTCGAGAGATATCTTTATTCGTGAGAAATACGGAAAGAAAAGTATTATGCAGCTATCGGTAGAAGAAAGAATATCTTTAGCTTCGATAATGAGACGGCGTTATGGAATATCTCTGCCGACATTGTCCAGGATTATACAAATAGACAGAGATTTGCTCCGGGGAATGCTGTAACTGTGAATTCACCTGCCTGAGGATTCACAGCGTTTGCAGTAAAGGAAAAATCACGATGTTGGCTGTAAATAGGAGTAGTAGTTGATTGGAACTATGAATGTTTACCCTGAGTTGTTTTTCGTACCAATGAGCATATCGACAGTAGTGCAAACACCTATCCAATCCACTATCCCACAATCAGTTACGCAACTTATCGCCCTAACAGAAAGATGCTCATCCCCCTGTTATTTTATGGGAGTGAGCATCATTAAATGCCGGCTTAACCCCACATAACAGCCTATGGTTCAATAGATTACAGGCTTTATGCAGCCTTAGGGAGATGCTCATTGGTTCCGTTTATCAGGGCGGTTTAGTGCTTTCCTCCTATTAGAGTCTATTCGCGCTTGACGAACAATCCGAAGGGTTACCAAGGCATCATCAGATGCCGGGCCAGAGTTGGCGGGCAGGGAAAGCCACGCAGAGATGGAAAGCCCGTAGGCCCTGATGTGCCCCCTTGAAAAGGGGGTTAGGGGGATTGAGACAGGTCATCAGATGCCGGGCCGGAGTTGGCGGGCAGGGAAAGCCACTGCGGCGATGGAAAGCCACGCAGAGATGGCACGTGCGGCAGCAAGAAGCCCCCGCGAGGACCAGGCCCTCAGCCTTGTTTTTTATTGGGACTCTGTCCCAAACCCTGACGCTCCGCGCGGCCTTTTCTTCCTCCACGTATTTGCTGCCGCAAATACCCGGACCCGGCCGGTCGTCTGATGACGACTTGTAGCGCAACCTGCAAATAACTGAATATCAAGCATTTAACCAAAATCAGAGTTGGATTTTTGGCAACTCTGAAAACGCCTAAAATGCTAATACATAGCCGATTACGCGCTGCGCATCGTGTTCAACATCGGTAAACTTTTTCAGGACTATACAGAAAAAACAAGGCCGATCTTTTACGGATCGACCTTGTGGATATCTAAGCCCGGCAGCCAAAAAGACTGGCCCGAAGCCGTATGACGTATTCTGATTAGAGTCTTTCGAACTTCACTGAAGGGAGTTTGGCAACACCGATGTTAGATTTGCGGGCGAAATCAGCCACCTTCACTGAGTATGGACTTGCTGAAGACGTGCCGAGTTTACCGACTGACGCACTGATACTGATAGTGCATTTACCGGAGATAGCGAAGCCGTTGCCATCTTTGAAATTGAATGTTACATCATATTTCTCACCTGATTTAGCGAACACTACTGAACCAGAATGAGGAACAGCATACGCGGTAACACCCTTAGATGTGTTATGATAGTAGATTGTCGGAATCAGTTTGACCTTCTTACCGTCATCTGTATCTTTCAATGCACCAGGAATAAAAGTATTCGGTACAAGATCAGCATTATCAGCTATACAAGGATATGTTCCTGAAAGATCAAGTGTAGTAAGATCCGCATAATCAGTATAAACACCAAGAGCAAGAACATCCTGGCCATCAGAAGTAGGACCTGTAAAATCAACCAGGGCCAATGCACATTCTTTTACTTTTTCCATCTCATATATTGTTGCCGTCGCACTTGTAAATACAGGATTTATGTCACTTTCCAATGTAGAATCAGCAGCCTTGCTGTAGTCCGCAAGGAAAACCTTGTCACTCTCAAACACTCCACTCATTGTGGATTTGTCATCAAATGTCACATTGTAGGAAACTTTAACAGTACCGTTCGACTGGAATTCAGATACAGTAAGCTCAGCGGAAACGACCGCCTTCTCATCTGTATTGCTTTCAGAAATCATATTGGCATAATATGAATTCGCGATATTGATAGTATATTCCTTATCGGTTTTGCTTGTCTTGTATGAATGACCGAGAACTGACTTGCAAGCAGTCTCGTAGTTATCACTGAAAGGCACACTGGTAACAAGTTCAACGACCTTCAGAGGATAACTCTGGAATTTACCGGTGGTCTCATTAGGAACCTGATTGAACAGGCAGACAGCAACATTAGCAAGTTTTCCGCCAGTGTTAAGGCCGTCACCATAGTAAGCGAACATAACGCTCTTTACCTCATAGCCGGAGCCGCTGACAGAAGAGCCTGAGCCTTCGTTCTGAAGAACTGAAACCACAACCGGACTTACGCCTGGAGCCTCAAAAGTAATGGAAGAAGTTCTCATTTCAGCCGTATTGTTCGCCTCAGCGGAAACTACTACAAATGAGTCACCGGTTCCTGACTGAGGAGTTACCTTCACCCAAGAATCAGCAGCTGTGGCAATCCATGACACACCGTTTGCTGAAACTGAAATTTTCTGAGAGCCGCCTTCACCATCGAGAATGACTGACCTGTCAGAAACTGAAAGTGATTTGTCATTACTGCTTGAAGAATTGCATCCTACTGCCGCAGTAACGAAGAGTCCGGCCGCAACTGCATAGGCTGCCGCACGGAGAGTGTTAAAAATAGAAAGTTTCATTATCTAATTATTAAGTAATTAACCATCAAACAACCCGCTAATATATGAATATTTTTCTAAATTCAATACATTTTAGAGCACAAAAAAAAGAGAGAGGCCGACAGCATCATAGCCGCAGGTCTCTCTCGAGTCGGATTCCAGACACGTACTACTCGTCTCCCGGATGAATCGCGCCCATAGGGCAAACACCGGCGCAAGTGCCGCAATCAAGGCAAAGGTTCGGATCAATGTGATAAACATCGCCTTCTACAATAGCACCTGCAGGGCACTCGCTGATGCAAGTACCGCAAGCTACGCACTCTGATTCAGAAATTTTGTAAGCCATAATATTAAAATTCTTTTGGTTGTTGCTTTTATACGAATGCAAATGTATGTGAAATCTGTCAAATAATCAATAGTGGTTAGATTTTTGCAGGAACTTAAGCCGCAATGATGAAGATTTACAAATATCTGGCTGCGACTATCACCGCAGCCTTATTTTCGGCGGCTCTGTACGCTCAGGTGAAAACTGACGGCAAAACCACTGAATATGACGGGATTGTGCGTTTCGACAAGACCATACACGACTTCGGCGACCTCACTGTAGGACAGGGAGAGCAGAGCTGCACGTTCACGGTGACCAACATATCTGCCAAACCGGCAGTCATATACAATGTAGTAAGCAGTTGTGGCTGCACCATGGTAAAATGGACACGCGAACCGGTTCTGCCGGGAAAGTCAGGCACCATTTCAGCCACCTACACCAATGACGAAGGCCCCTACCCTTTCGACAAGACATTGACAGTATATATTTCTGGAGTAAAGAAGCCGGTGATACTCAGACTCCGAGGGATAGTCCATGCCAAGAAACTGTCGATCAATGAATTATATCCTGAAAGAAGAGGAGTATTGGCCCTGCGCAAATCCTCTTTCCAGCTTGGAAACCTGTCTCAGGGCGGCCAGAAAAGCGACGGCGTGACCGTGGCCAATGTCGGCAACTCCCCTGTCAGGATTTCATTTACGAAAGTGTCGCCGGGACTTTCAGTCTCCGTTTCGCCGAACCCGATACCGGCCGGAGCCACAGCTAAAATGACATACATCGTCACGGCAGACAGGTCAAGGTGGGGCAGAAACACTTATTTCGCAACTCCCGTAGTGAACGGACAGCCATATAAAGCATTGAGCATAAAGGCTTTCACGAAGGAAGACTTCTCTTCCTGGACAGCCGAGGAACAGGAAAACGGAGCCCAGCCGATATTTGACGCGAGCACTTACCATTTCGGAAAAGTCCGCAAAGGCACTGCTGTCACAGCAACATTCTCCTACAAGAATATGGGTGGCAGCGGTTTTCACATTTACAAATGCGATGCGGAAAACAACAGCGTGAAAGTGCCGGCAGAGTTCATTGACACACCTTCCGGCGGAAAAAATTCTTTCAAATGCACACTTGACACTGGCAATCTCCCTGTCGGGGACAATGAAACAGCTATAATTCTGACGACCAATTCACCGCTCAGGCCTGTCATAAGCCTCTATATCGCGGGAACCATTTACCAATAGACCTATGTTCATCTTACCTCTACACATCCACGGAGAACTTCCCCACACGCCACACGATATACCTGACGCACTCATAGATGCATTCAAGGAAAGTATAGAAATCTGCGCTCTCGTGATACTGATGATGACATTGATAGAGATTTTCAATGTCTGCACTCAGGGAAAAATGTTTCACAGTCTCGAGAAGCACAAAGGCAGACAGATCGTGACTTCCGCGGCCCTCGGTCTCATACCGGGATGCCTCGGCGGATTTGCAGGCGTATCACTCTACTCTCACAGAATGATAGGGTTCGGCGCACTGCTGGCCACGCTGATAGCCACGACCGGCGACGAAGCATTCATAATGCTGGCGAAATTTCCAGGCACTGCGCTGATGATGATGTGCGGGCTTTTCGTACTCGGAATCGGCATAGGCGCATTGACAGAAATCATTGTCGGGTCAATGCAGAAGAAGGGCAAGATGATGGACATCGGCGCTGACAGGAGCAGTGACGACAATTATGAGATTCATTCCTGCGACTGCGGCCACCACCACGGGGATGAGCACAGCCATCACGGAGAGGACGGCCACGAGGACGTGGACTGCTGCCATCACCATAACGAGGACAGCTACGATGACGAGAAATGCGGACATCATCATGACGAAGCTGGCAACCATCACGAGAAATGCTGCCATCATCACGAAAAGGGCAAAGAGCACGGCAATCACGCCCAAAACCTGCGCCACTTCCTGGAAGAGCACGTATGGAAACACGTGATAAAGAGGCATTTGCCTACGATTTTCGCATGGACATTCGGCGTACTCGCGCTATTCGGGATATTGTCCATCTATATCGACATCGAGACTTGGATCAAGGGTAACATCTGGCTTATGCTCGTGATTGCGGTCGCTGCCGGACTGATTCCGGAGTCGGGCCCGCACCTTGTTTTCGTGTCAATGTTCGCCGCAGGGATTCTTCCTTTCCCGGTCCTGCTCGCCAACTGCATTTCCCAGGACGGGCACGCTTGCCTGCCGCTGATCGCCGAAAACAAACGCAGCTGGCTGACTGTCAAGCTTATAAAAACAGTCATTGCCGCAGCAGTCGGAGCGATAGCCATACTGATATACCTATAATTATTATACTATGTACAAGTACACGAAAGCTGAAGACAGATATTTTCTCAGCATTGACAATCATTGTGAAGTTGCTGCGGCATTGACCGAATTCTGCAGGAAAGAGAACATCCTGGCGGGAGAGATTTATGGTTTAGGAGCCGTGAATGATGTGGTTCTGCGTTTTCTGAACCCTGCCACCAAGAAATATGTGGACATGGAGTTCAAGGAGCAGATGGAAATGGCAAATCTCACCGGAAACATCTCCGAGAAAGACGGCAATGTGTATCTGCATCTTCACGCAACGTTCGGACGCTCAGACTGTTCCGCCATCTGCGGGCATCTTTTTTCCGCAGTCATAAGCGGGGCATGTGAACTGGTCGTGATACCTTCAAAGGCTCATCTCGGCAGGAAATTTTCCGAAGAGACAGGGTTGAACATGTACGAATTTTAACGGAAAAACCGTAAATTAGAGGATTCGATTTTATTTCGATACAAATTATTACACACAATAAAATAACATGAACAGAATCACTACACTAATTATTGCGACAGCATTGACCTTACCGCTGTCGGCAGCAGCTCAGAACTGGGCTCCGGCAGGCGAAAACATCCGTACGACATGGTCAGAGCAGGTTTCTCCTGAATCCTGCCATCCGGAATACCCGAGACCGCAGATGGTCAGAGGCGACTGGAAATCATTGAACGGACTGTGGAACTATGCCGTCACAAAATGCGGAGAGCCTCAGCCGGCAGAAAACGACGGCCAGATACTCGTGCCGTTTGCCATCGAGTCATCATTGTCAGGAGTCGGAAGAATCCTTCAGCCAAATGAGAACCTGTGGTACAGCACCACGTTCCAGGCCAAGGCCCAGAAAGGGATGAGGACGATGCTCAACTTCGACGCTGTAGATTGGAAAGCAGATGTTTATGTCAATGATATATTCCTCGGAACGCACACAGGCGGATTTACGGAATTCTCGTTCGACATCACCCCATATCTCAATGTGAAAGGCGAGCAGAAGCTCGTAGTGAAAGTCGCAGACAGCAGCGACAAGTCATTCCAGCCGAGGGGCAAGCAGGTGCTTTCGCCTAAAGGAATCTGGTACACTCCGGTTTCCGGAATATGGCAGAGCGTATGGCTGGAGACAGTGCCGGAAACACGCTTCCTGAGCTATGAAGCAGTAGCCGACATTGATACGAAATCATTGACAGTCAAGACATTGACAAAAGGAACAGCCGAAGGCGACATCATATTGGCAGAAGTGCTGGAGGGCGGCGTCGGATACTCTCCAGAGAAACCGGCCGAAAAGGTCATCGCAAGCGCTAAAGCAGCTGAAGGCAAGGCGGTTACAGTCACATTGCCGGAAGTAAAGACCTGGTCTCCTGATTCCCCGTACCTTTATGGACTGCGCCTTTCTGTAATTCGTGGCGGCAAGGTTCTGGACCGGGTGGAAGGCTATGCGGCAATGAGGGAAATTTCCGTGGTCACCGACTCGCACAACTACAAGAGAATGGCATTGAACGGAAAACCTCTGTTCCAGTTCGGCCCGCTCGACCAGGGCTGGTGGCCTGACGGACTTTACACAGCCCCGACAGACGAAGCATTGAGATACGACATCGTCAAGACTAAAGAACTGGGCTTCAATATGATACGCAAGCACATCAAGATAGAGCCTGCAAGATGGTACTTCTACTGCGACCAGCTCGGAATGATGGTATGGCAGGATATGCCGAGTATCGCGGACAACACCACCAACAAGTGGGTCTATAATAATTGGGACGAGGGCACAGACACTCCTGTACCTGACGAATGGAAGAAGAACTACTATAAGGAGTGGACCGAGATCATCGGGGCCAGGCGCTGCTTCCCTTGTATAGTCGTATGGGTTCCGTTCAATGAGGCATGGGGACAGTTCGACACGGAGAAAGTCGCTGAATACACCAAGGAACTCGACCCTACCAGACTTGTTAACTCGGCTTCAGGCGGAAACCACAGAAAGTGTGGCGACATTCTCGACGAGCACAGATATCCGGGTCCTAAACAGCGTTTCTTCGACAGCAATTACGTTACTGTCCTCGGTGAATACGGCGGAATCGGCCTGCCTCTCGAAGGACATCTGTGGCAGAAAGACCGCAACTGGGGCTATGTACAGTACAAGAACTCAGATGAGGTTACAGATGTTTACGTGGAATATGCGCGCGATCTGGAAGAAATGGTCAGAAGCGGTTTCAGCGCAGCAGTCTATACACAGACCACTGACGTGGAAGGCGAGGTGAACGGATTTATGACTTACGACCGCAAAGTCCTGAAAATGGATGAGGCGAGAATAAGGAAAGCCAACCTTTCAGTAATCGAATCCATGGAAAAGTAACTTTTCCTCACAAACAGACAAAATATGATAAAGTTGCAGACCCCGGTGGATATTCCGGAAAGCAAGATAAAAATCAGTTTCGATGACAGCATCCTGCTGCTCGGCAGTTGTTTTTCCGACAATATCGGCCTCATAATGAAGAACATGGGGTTCCGGGCCTGCACCAATCCTTTTGGAACATTGTACAATCCGGTTTCCGTCTGCAATGCAGTTCGGAGGCTGGATTCTGCTGTTCCGTTCGGCGAAGACGAGTGCGTGCAGATGGGCGCCGGATCGCAGCTGGTCTGTTCATTCAGCCACCACACCGCGGCCGCAAGGACGACAAGCGCAGAGTTTCTTGTCAATGCAAATGAATCCCTTGCCGAAGCATCGGCCTTCTTCCGCGAGGCTTCCACGATAATCATCACGCTCGGCACGGCATGGACCTTCCGGTTCAATGCCACAGGCGAGATCGTGTCCAATTGCCTGAAACGGGATGCCAAAGAATTCACCCGCGAAAGGCTTTCGCTGAAGACCTGTTCGGTACTGCTCAATTCTCTTGTCGGGAAATATCCACAGAAGCGTTTCATATTCACAGTCAGCCCCATACGGCATCTCAAAGACGGTGCGCACGGCAACCAGATCAGCAAAAGCACCCTGCTTATGGCCGTGGAATCGGTAGTTGAGAATCATCCGGATCAATGCGTGTACTTCCCTGCTTATGAGATCATGATGGACGAGCTGAGGGACTACCGTTTCTATGCAGAAGACATGGTGCACCCGTCCCAGCAGGCTGTAAACTATATATGGGAAAGATTCTGCGATTTCGCATTGCCCGAAACTGAACGGGCAACACTGGAAAAGAACAGGAAAGCATTTCTGCAATCGCAGCATAGAATCATTACGAAACCGCAAAATACTGACAAATAGATGTTTACAGTTATCGGCTGCATGTTCGGAGGCATTGCCTTCGGATGGCTCCTGAGAAAACGGGACTGTCAATGGATTTCCAAGGCGACGACCTTGCTCATATGGATTCTGCTGTTCCTGCTCGGCGTGGAAGTCGGCGGAAACAAAAAGATCATATCCGCATTGCCCTCACTCGGACTGGATGCAGTCGTGATTGCGACGCTGTGCACGGCAGGAAGCTGCGTTTTCGCATGGATTCTGTGGCAATATATAAGCAGGAGGAAATCGAGATGAAAGGCAGCCTTGTCATTATCAGTTTCTTCATCATCGGCATTGCCGCAGGACTGTCCGGCCTGATTCCCCCAAGCATATCTGAGGGCAATCTTACGTTCTATGCCCTCTGCGCCCTGCTTTTCTGCGTGGGTGCAGGAGTGGGAAGCGACAACAGTTTCATATCCAAGTTCAAGACTCTGGACCTGAGGATGTCGCTGCTTCCGGTCGGTACGCTTCTCGGTACATTGGCAGGAGCACTTGCCGCTGCTCTCCTGCTGCACGGCCGGAGTGCAACAGACTGTCTGGCAGTCGGTTCCGGCTTCGGATACTATTCATTGTCCAGTATCTTCATTACAGAGTACAAGGGAGCGGAACTCGGTACCATCGCATTGCTCTCGAACATTGTCCGGGAGATGTTCACATTGCTCCTGTCGCCGCTGCTGGTAAAAGTGGCAGGGCCATTGGCTCCGATCGCCGCAGGCGGAGTAACTTCGATGGACACGACATTGCCTATCATCATGGACTCATCCGGCAGGCAATATGCTGTGGTTTCGCTGTTCCACGGCTTTGTGCTCGAGTTTTCAATACCTTTCATCGTCACTTTCTGGTGCACCCTGTAGAGGTCTCAAAAGTCTGAAAAACCAAGTTGTAGCGGGAAACTTGACTTTATTTCCTATCTTTGTGGTAGCAACATAGAACTCCCGCTACATCATGAAAGAAGACCAAATACTCATAGAGCAGCTGAATGCCTCGTCTATTGAGGCGTTTTCGGCATTGTATGACAAGTATGCGGGAATGGTCTTCAATTTCACCCACGCCATCCTTAAAGACACTTACCTTTCCGAAGACATCACGCAGTCCTGCTTCGCCCTGATGTGGATCCGCAGGACCTCGATTTCCCCTGACGGAAACGTGCCGGCATGGCTTTATGTCGTGGCCCGCAATGCCGTGTTCAAGGAACTGCGCAGACAGGTGACCGCATCGAAATACATTGACTATGTGTCGAATAGCGACGGTGTCCGGCAGGAAGAGTTCGAGACTGGGGACACGGCCGTCATATTGGCGGAAGCTGAAGCTGCAATCGCCGCCCTGCCGGAATCTCGCCGCATGATTTACAAGATGCGCTTTATCGAGGGGCTGTCCGTCCACGAAATAAGCGAACGTCTGGACATTTCTCCCAAAACCGTGGAAACCCAGATCGCAAGGGCGAAAAACGCTATCCGTCAGAGGATTTCAGAACTTCTGATGCTAGCGGTAATCTTAAGTTGAGCAAAATTTTATAATTTTTTCAATTTTCTTGTAAGGTTTTATGGATTCTGTGGATACATATAGCAAAACCACAGAATATGGAAACCGAAAGATTTCATTCACTGATTGAAAAATACCTTTCCGGAAAGACTACAGCCGAAGAAAATGCGAAGCTCCGCGCCATGATGGACGAGGATGGTGCTGCGCAGGCTTTCGACGAATATGCATTTTCCCAATGGCAGAACGCAAGTACCGGAATGTCCGGCATCCAGAAGGAGAGAATCCGCAGAAAACTGCTTATCGGAATCAAGGCACAGAAGAAACTGCTGTTCAGAAGAATATTCAAGTGGACTGCGGCGGCTGCCGTGGTCGCCATAGCTGTCGTTACGGGATTCGTGGCAGGCAAGGGCAGAGAGGCCGAGGCCAATGTCTTTGAGTGCATCGCCGCTAACGGTCAGAAAAGCACGATTTCACTCCCGGACGGGACCAAGGTCATGCTCAACTCCGGCAGTTCGATCCGTTATGCATCTGATTTCAATGTGAAGAACCGCGACATTGACCTGAATGGCGAAGCCTATTTCGAAGTCGCCCGCAATGAAGAGATGCCGCTCGTCGTATCAGCCAGGCAGATGAAGGTCGAGGTTCTCGGAACCAAGTTCAATGTCAGGGCATACAATTCTGAACCTGAGATAGTTACGACATTGGTCGAAGGCTGCGTGAAGGCGACTGCAGACGGCAGGGAAATGCTCATGAAGCCGGCAGAGGAAATAAGCTACAATGTAAAAAGCGGCGAAATGAGGAAATATGACGCGCCGAACAAAAACCATCTCATCCCTTGGCGAGACAATGAACTCTTCTTCAACAATAACAACCTCAAGGAGATAGGAGCAATTCTCGAGAGAATGTACAATGTCAATGTCATCTTCGAGGACGAAAGCGTGACGGCCTACTCCTACACGGGACTTGTGAGAAACAGTTCTCTGAACAATGTGCTTGACCTTATCACAGCGACATCGCCGGTGGAAGCCCAGATGTACTACAACACGATAAAGTTCAGCAGACGGCGCACGGAACGCAAATAACGCCCGGGTTCCGGAATACCTGACCACCATGTAAAAACAAAACAAAACACCAAATAATGAAAGCAAAACTTTTAATCATCACGTTGTTCTTCAGCGTATTGCTGAATGCGGCACCTCTGCACGGTCAGATAAGTGTCTCATTCAAGGACGTTCCTCTTACGGAGGCCCTTGCTACATTGGAGAACGAAAGCGAGTACAGCTTCTTCTACAGTAACATGCTCCCTGACAAAGATGCGTTGGTAAGCATTGACGCGAAGGACAAGAGCATCGAATTCATCCTCGACAGAATTTTCAGCGGCCTGGCCATCTCATATGAGATAAACGGCCATCAGATCGTGCTCAGCGAGGAGAAGAAAGACATTGACAAAGAAACTAAAGAGACGACATTCAAGGCCAGCGGAACTGTCATTGACAGTACCGGAGAGCCTATAATAGGTGCAGGCGTGCTGATTGAAGGAGCAAAGGGCGGCACCATCACTGACGCCAACGGAAATTGGGAACTCATAGTACCTTCAGCCCAGACCAAGATCAGAATCAGCAGCCTCGGCTACAAGGAGCAGATCATAGTTGCCGGTTCAGCAGCTGCGAGAAAAGTGGTCCTCGCTGAAGACACTCAGATGCTCCAGGAGACCGTCGTTGTCGGCTACGGTGTCCAGAAAAAGGTAAATCTTACCGGTGCGGTGGCGATGATCAATAGTGAAGAAATGAATGCAAGACCTATTTCAAGCGTCGCTTCAGGACTTCAGGGACTTCTCCCGGGTGTGACGGTCGTAAACTCCTCATCACAGCCAGGACAGGCAAATACCACCATCAGAGTACGTGGAGTGGGAACCATCGGTAATGCCAATCCTCTGATTTTGATCGACGGTATCGAAGGTGACATCACATCCATCAACCCGGAAGACATTGAAAGCGTTTCTGTTCTGAAAGACGCTGCGTCTTCGGCTATTTATGGAGCCAGAGCTGCGAATGGCGTCCTGCTGGTAACCACCAAAAAACTTGCGACAGGAAAAGATGCTGTCACCAGCATCAATTTCTCGGCATACGCAGGAATCCAGACTCCTACCAGACTTCCTGAGATGTGCGATGCCATCGATTTCATGACACTCGACAATGAGGCCAGAAAGAATGTCGGCAGCCCTGAAGCATGGCTGCCTGAGCATTTCGACAAAGTTCGCAACAACTCCGATCCGAACTATTTCGGAAACACCAATTGGGTGGGAGAAGTTCTCAAGAAAGTGGCACCTCAGCAGAACTATTCCCTCAGCCTGAACGGAACACTCGGAAACAGCGGTTATATGCTGTCTTACAGGTATTTCGACCAGAGCGGCCTTACCGTCGGCAACAGTACCGGCGAGCGCAGGCACAACCTCCGTTTCAAAATCAACACGAAACTTCTCGACAGAGTGACGCTGGCGTCAAATGTCGGCTACACAACCACAAAGGTGACATCTCCTGTAAGTTCACTTACAAGCGGCGGCGGTGCCATATACAATGCAATGAGAATCGCACCTAATGCTCCTCTCCGCTTCACTGACGGATCATGGGCATACGGCGGCGGCAACACCAACCCGGTAGCCACATTGTATGACGGCGGCAGGATCAAGACCGACGCCGATGAACTTTCCATAATGGAAGTCGTAAAAGTGGACCTCCTTAAAGGATGGGATGTAAGTGCCACTTATAACATCACATCATACAACGGATTGAAAGATATTCTCAAGAAGACCATCACTTTCGTCAATCCGGAAGACGGCGCGACCAATACCTATCAGTCGCCGAACTCTATCAAGAACATTGATTACAAGAACATCCAGCAGACATTCATCTTGCAGACCAATTTCGATTTCAACTTCGGGAAGCACAATCTGAGCGGAGTCGTCGGAATGTCACAGGAATGGTACACCGGACGTTCATTCGAGGCCTCCAGAAACAACCTCAGCACAGAATATGAGCCGACGCTCAGTCTTGGAGATCCGGAGACCATGAGCAATGCCTCCGCATTCTCTTCATGGGCAATCAGATCAGGCTTCGGACGTTTGAGCTACAACTGGAACGAAAGATATCTGCTTGAGTGCAACCTGCGTTACGACCTGTCCTCACGTTTTCACAAAAACAACCGCGGAGGTCTTTTCCCTTCAGTCTCAGCCGGTTGGAGAATCACGGAAGAGAACTTCATGGCAGCAACCAGGAAGTATCTTGACAACTTGAAAATCAGGGCTTCATGGGGTATGCTCGGAAACCAGTACGTAGGCTCGTCAAACTACCCTTACCTCTCTGTCCTTCAGGCATATACTTCCGATGTTTCAATGATCGGAACGAAAGCTACGACAGGATATGTCCAGACCGTTCTATCCAACCCGAACCTGTCTTGGGAGAAAATCAAGATGCTGGACCTCGGATTGGACCTCGCGATGTTCCAGAACAGACTTACATTCACCTTCGACTGGTATGACAAGAAGACAGAAGGCATCCTTCTCAAATTCAACTATCCTGCTCAAATGGGTATGAAACCATCAGAGCAGAACGCCGGAAAAGTAAGCAACAGAGGCTGGGAGATGGACTTGAACTGGAGAGACCAGATCGGTGACTTATACTATGGCATCGGATTCAACCTCTCTGACGTAAAGAACAAGATTGTCGATCTCGGCGGAAACAAACCGGACCTCAGCGGCTATCAGATCAAGATGGAAGGCTACCCTATCGATGCTTTCTACGGATATGTCGCTGACGGTCTCATGACGCCTGAAGACTTCAAGATCAACAATCCTGAGACCCACACCTACAATCTCCCGAAGATTCCTGTTGTCTTGGGTTACAAATATCAGCCTGGTGACATCAAATATAAAGACATCAGCGGTCCGGACGGAGATCCTGACGGTCGAATCATGCCGGAATACGACAGGACAGTAATCGGAAGCAGCATTCCTCGCTATACCTACAGCGTCAGGGGAAATCTCGGTTGGAAAGGCATTGATTTCAGTTTCGTTCTCCAAGGCGTAGGCAAATGCGACGGTTACCTTGAGGGATCAGCCAGACATGCATTCCAGGACATGGCCGCTTACCCGCAGAAAGTCCACATGAAAAGATATGATGTAGTGTCCAATCCTAATCCGAAGGCACCATATCCTCGACTTACATACAACACCAAATTCAACCAGGAAACATTCTCGACGTACTGGCTTGAAGATGCGTCCTACCTCAGAGTCAAGAACATACAGCTTGGCTACACCTTCCCTGAAAAATGGATGAAGAAGGCAAGGATAGATAATTTCAGAGTCTATCTCTCAGGCGACAACCTCTTCACATTCAGCAAGTTCTTCTATGCTTACGATCCTGAGACACCGGTATCGAGGGGAGGATATTACCCTCTCGTCAAGACAGTGGTATTCGGCGTAAACATCACATTCAAATAGGTAGAGCAAAATAAAAAAAGTCAGATATGAAATTCAACATACAAATATTACTGATGTCCGCAGCATTGATGCTGACTTCCTGCAACGATTCATTCCTTGACAGGATGCCACACGACAGATTGACGGACGCAAACTTCTGGCAGACGGAACAGCACCTCCGCAGTGTAACCAACACGTTTACCAACAGCCTTGCCGGAAAGGAATGGCTCAACAAGACCGAAATCGCAGCAGACAGCGCTCCATGGGCGGTATCTACAGCATGGAGAAACATCGGAGGAGGATATTTCACTTCCGACATCTCCAACATCAATTCCGTTTGGTATGCGGCATACAGCGGTATCGGAAAGACCAACTATTTCCTCAACAACTACAACCGTGCAACCGGTGTAAAGGAAGAGGTAAGAGAAAGATATGCTGCCGAAGCATATTTCTACAGAGCCTACAACTACTGGATTCTGACAAGCTTCTTCGGCGACGTTCCTCTCATTACCGATGAACTCAATGTCGATTCTCCTGACGTGTACAGAGGAAGAGACAAGAGAGAAGATGTAATCGACAGAGTAACTAAAGACCTCGAGGACCACTACAAGGCTCTCCCGGAATACATTGCGGCTGGTTCGGCAGACTTCGGACACATTTCTCAGACTGCTGCTCTCGCCCTTTTGAGCAGAATCTACCTTTACAATGGAAGATATGCGGATGCCGTTTCAGCATGCGAAAGGGCAATGAGTTCCTCCTATTACAAACTCTACAGCACAGGACATCCTGAAAGCGACTACCTTGACCTCTTCACCTACAAGGGCAGAGCTTCAAGAAACAGCGAAAATCACGAAACCCTTATCGCGTTCGTCTACAACTATGATCTCGGCGAAACCGCAAGAACATCACACAACCTGTCAAGAGAATGCTGGGTACCAAACGACTATGCGAGATTCGTCCCTACTGCAAGCATGATAGAGTGCTATCTCACAAAGGACGGACAAATCTGGAATCCGGACAGCGCAACAAGCTACGAAGACGTATTCAAAGACAGAGACCCGCGAATGACTATGTCCATTCTCACCCCGGGAACAAAATGGGAAGGCGGAGCAAGCGGAGACAAGCTGAATACTGACAAAACGGTCTTCACATATCCTAAATTTGACAATTCCAAGAATGGTTGCATGACTTACACGGGCTACTACATGAGAAAATACGTAGAACCGGAAACTGTCAAGTTCGTGGGACACGATGACAACGACATCATCTTCATCAGATATGCGGAAGTGCTTCTGAATTATGCAGAAGCCAAGGAACAGCTCGGAACACTTACACAGACCGACTTGGACAAAAGCATCAATCTCCTGCGCGACCGCGTCGGAATGGTCCACATGACACTTACTCCTCCTGCAGGATCTGATATCCGCACAGAAATCAGAAGAGAGCGCCGCGTGGAACTGTTCTTCGAAGGACAAAGATACTTCGACATCATCAGATGGAAACAGGGTGAACTTCTTGGAAAGCCTCTTCTCGGAGTAAGGAAAGACTATCTGGACCAGAGCAGGCTTGAAATCAAACTTTCCGACCTCAAATGGAAGTCCGTGAACGGCAAGGATTACCTCGTTCTCGAAGCGAACAGGACATTCGACGCGGGCAAGAATTATCTTCTCCCTATTCCGTTCACACAGATGCAGATGAATCCTAACCTTGCGCCGAACAACCCGGGATGGGACTAATGAACAAATAATAACAGGAACTGCACAAAATGATAAAGTTCAGACATATCATTACACTGATTGTCACTCTGACGACATTCTTCTCACTCCAGAAAGCCAATGCCGGTGAGAGGATTCATCTGAGGGTGATGTCAATGAACATCAAGGAAGGAGCCGCATACGCCAGCCACAAGGCCGCTCCGTATGCGGAACTCATCAAAGAGTACGATCCGGACGTAGTCTGCCTACAAGAAGTGGATTACATGACCACCAGAAACGGAAAAAGAGATTTCCTCAATGAGCTCGCAGCGGCAACAGGGATGTTTCCATATTGGTGCCAGTCGTTCTCGTATCAGGGAGGCGGCTTCGGAGTGGCACTTTTGAGCAAATATCCTTTCCTCAAGGCAGAGAAGATTACCAGCACCATAAAAGGCGCGCGCGAACTTCGCAGTACCGGATGGATTTACATCTGCCTGCCTGAAGGCGGCACCGTGAGAATCGCGACCACACATCTCGCGCTGGAGAGTCCGGAAATTACAATTCAGAACATCGCTGATGTAAACAAGAAAATCTTCGGGCAAGACCGATTGACCCCGACCCTTCTGATCGGTGATTTCAACGCCACCGAAGACAGCGATCCGATCAGGTATGCCAAGAACACCTGGCAGGAAATCGGAGAAGGGACAGGATTCACCATTCCGTCAAACAAGCCGAACAGAAAACTTGATTACGTCATGGGATTCCCGAAGAAATGGAAGTCAGAACGTTATGAAATCATTGCGAGAGCAGACCTTTCCGACCATTGTTTCGTGATGGCTAACGTAATTTATGAGGAGAATTGACATGAGAAAAGTTCTTTATACAACCCTCGTCATTGCCTTGCTCAGCAGTTGCGGCAAAAACAATGAACCAGAGATAGTTCCACCGACACCACCAGCTGCTGAACTGCCTGAACCGCCGTCAGAGATGAATGCGAACAATGCATTCTGCGTCGATTACTTCACAGACCTCAAGGATGAAAACAGTTATTTCGTCCGCAGAGACATCGGCATAGCGAAGAATCACATCCTCGGCGAAGAAGGCAAAAAAGCTGTGATGTTCTTCTTCGACAGAATGGACTTCACCGTAGGAGACTCGAATCCATTCATGAAGATTTGCAGGGACAACAATATCTGGCCATATTTCGTCCAGCAGGAACCGACCGGAATGCAGGTAACGAAAGGCTGCGGAATCATCACGAAAACTGCAATTGCCGATTTCGACGGCATATACGATTCAGATGTATTCCTCGGAGGAGCCGATATACACATACAGACAGGTATTCCCGGCAGAACAACCATCTATACCAGCAGAATCGACAAGATGGCGCAGCTGGATGAAATCTTCAGCAAAAAGAGCTTGAAGCTTTCGGAAAATGCAGTCATCATCGGCCGCGTGAAGAACGGACTCGAAAAGGAACTTGAACAGAAAGTCGCATCGTATTCTTGCCGTTCATTCATTTCTAAAGGTACAGAGGGATGGAGTCTCTACGTCATCTGTCCGCCTGAATACGTTTGCAGGACCGCTGAAAGCAAGAAAACGGTAAACCTTGATTATTACAGAATTACTATCGAAAAAATAAAATTATGATCAAAAAACTCAGATTTGTCACAGCCGCTGTTGCACTTCTCTTCTGCATGAACAGCTTCGCAGGAGACGGCAAACTGCGCGTGATGAGCTACAATCTCAGATTCGGAGAGATAGCCTCAATGACGGAAATCGGGTCTTATATCAAATCTCTTGACGCCGACATTGTCGCGCTTCAGGAATGCGATTGGGACACGCATCGCGAAAGAGCTCCGAAACAGAACGGTGTGAAGTTCATCAATGAACTCGCTCACGAAACCGGAATGTTCGGAATCTATGGCAAGACCATCGATTACCGTGGCGGATATTACGGCATCGGACTTCTGAGCCGCTACCCTATCGTCCGCAGCGAAAGAGTCTTTCTTCCGAACATCGGAAAGAAGGAACAGAGGGCAATGCTCATAACAGACATCCAACTTCCTGACGGTAAGATTATTACCTACATCTGCACTCACTTGGAAGTAAGTTCCGCGGAATTGAGACTTGAGCAGGTCAAATTCATCCAGAAGAAGGTGAAGAGCATCAAGAATCCAGTATTCCTGGCAGGTGACATGAATGCCGAGCCCGACAGCCCGGAAATGGCATTCCTCAGAAAAGGCTGGGATGACCTCACGAACAGGGAACTGACATACAGTACGATGAAGCCTTCCATGAAGATAGACTACATCTACAGCAGAAAGGGCAATGGTGTAAAACTTCTCGAAACCAGCGTCTGCAAAGAAAGGCTCCTTTCCGACCACTTCCCTGTTATCGCAGACATTGAAATGGAATAAATAATTTATTATCAACCACATAAATCAACAAAATCATGAAAAAATCATTACTTTTCGCAGCAGCACTTACCATGTTGTTCGCCAGTTGCGACAAAAACGATGACAACAAGAAGGCGCTTGATGCAGATTTCAAACTTGAAACAGTACAGACTCTCGCTTATGGAGAACCTGTCGCTCTTACAGGAACGATTACCAGCAGCGCAGCCGTAACAAAGGCCGTTTTCACTGGAGCTAAAAAAGCGGCAGACGGCAGCTATAGCGTAGTCGGCGAGGCTCAGGACGGAACAGTAACAGGAACGACAGCTACAGCGGAATTCTTTGCAGACTCGAAAGAAATCAATGCCATCGAGGTAGTTCTTTCCAACGGCAGTGCATCCAAGACATTCTACTTCGACACTCCTAATGTAACTGGAGAGCCTAAGGGTGACGTATGGTTCAACGACGCAGTAGCGCTTTATCCGGACAACAAGGTTGAGAACAACGAGAACACCCCGGATAAATACCCGGACCCGAATACAGGCGCCGGATCCGACACCAAATCGTTCTTCTCAATGCACGGAGTCAAGGTGAACGGCAAGATCGAGCACGTTCTCAGCCTCAACGATGTTCTCCAGGTTGACGGAAAAGACGTCAGCTTCTGCTTTGCCAATGTTCTAAGAAAGACTACACTTATCAAACCTAATGAGACTGGTATAATAGGAAGTCAGAGAGGTTATACATTCTGTACTGCTGACAAACTCAGTGCAGGAACTGTGGGACGCCAGTGCGACGTTTACCAATATGGAAACCATAGACTCGACAAGACTAAAGCTGAAACGGAGAAAGTTTTCAAAATGCAGTATATCAGAGGCAGTTGGGGCTGGGGTGAGAAAGAAGAACTTTTCAAGGCAGTTGACGCAATTTTCTTCAAGCTCAAGAATCCGACAACAAATCTCGAAAAGATCAAGGCTTTCTACGCTCTAGGAGAAATTCAGAGAAAACTTGACAACTCTACTCTTGGTGAAACGGATCCAGAAAAAGTCACCAATATAGGTGGCAGCGGTCTTCTTCGCAAATTGCTCAATGCCGGGGATACTAGTAAGGATAAGATTAAGGAGAATTATCGCGCCGGTGACTACATCATCTTCCGTTCAGAAAGAAAGAAGGAAGGGGAAGCAAATCCACGCTACTACTATGGAATCATGCAAATCCAGCAGTTTGAGGGTGATGACACAGTAAGGGAAACTAATGCAAGTGGCCATGAATACCTCCCTGTAGAGGCAGCCGATGCGCTCTTCATGAAACCAGTCTATCTCGACATCAAGACCCAGTGCGAAATTGCAGAATAATCCTGCAGGCACAATAAAGGCGGGGAGGACTGACCTTCTCCCCGTTTTCCAAGTAATAATACTAAAATCCAAACAATCCGGTTCAGCAATGAAAAGAATCATCGGAATAATCGCATCGTGCGCAATCGTGCCGTTTGTCCTGTCCTGCAGTGGAGGCAAAACGGCTGAGGAGAATTACGTCAATGCCTCTGAAGGAGTATTGACAAGGACAATGGGAAAACTCGAAAATATTTCGCTTCAGATGAGTCCCAAGACGGCGGAAGGTCTGGACCGGTATGAAATCGAAGCCACAGGCGGCCACCTCACGCTCAAGGGCAGCAGTCCGAGCGCGATCTGCTACGCGATGGACAAATACCTTCGCGACGCATGCGGCTCGATGATATGCTGGAGCGGGAGCAAACTGAACATCCCGCAGGAATGGCCTGACTGGAAAGAAGAAGCCACATCCCCGTATCAGCTGCGTTACTTCCTGAATGTCTGCACATTCGGATACACAGCACCATACTGGAACTGGGACAGATGGTCTCAGGAAATCGACTGGATGGCCCTTCACGGAGTGAATATGCCACTGGCAAGCGTGGCAGCAGAAGCCATCGCAAAACGGGTATGGCTGCAGCTCGGTCTGGAGTCTGACGAAATCGACCGGTTCTTCACAGGAGCCGCACACCTGCCGTGGCACAGAATGGGCAACCTGAACAGCTTCGACGGCCCGCTCAACGACAACTGGCACAAATCTCAGGTCAAGCTCCAGCACAAGATACTCGACAGGATGAGAGAACTCGGAATGGAACCTGTAGCCCCGGCATTCGCAGGATTCATCCCGCCCGCATTGATGAAAAAACATCCTGAAATCGAAGCCCGGCAGCTCACTTGGGGAGGTTTCCCTATCGAAGACAATGCCTGCGTGCTCTCCCCTGACTCACCGTGGTTCACCAAAATCGGAAAACTATTCGTACAGGAGTGGGAAAAAGAATTCGGCAAGGCAAGATATTGGCTTTCAGATAGTTTCAATGAAATGAAACTGCCTGTAGAGGAAGGTGACACCGTCGGCAAGCACAAGCTGCTCGCAGAATACGGCAAGTCCATCTACAGTTCCATCACCGCCGGCGACCCTGATGCCATCTGGGTTACTCAAGGATGGACATTCGGCTACCAGCACGATTTCTGGGATCCGGAAAGCCTCAAGGCAATGCTCTCCGAAGTACCTGACGACAAGATGATCATCATTGACCTCGGTAATGACTATCCGAAATGGGTATGGCACACCGAGCAGACATGGAAAGTCCAGCAGGGCTTCCACGGAAAGAAGTGGATATACAGCTATGTGCCGAATTTCGGAGGAAAAGTCCTCCCGACCGGTGACCTGGACATGTATGCCACAGCATCGGCAGAAGCGCTTGCTTCAGAATATGCTGACAATCTTGTCGGCTTCGGCAGCGCCCCTGAAGGCCTTGAGAACAATGAAGTAGTCTATGAACTGCTTGCAGACATGGGCTGGACGAAAGACAGCATTGACATAGACAGATGGCTGGAAAGCTACTGCCGCGCACGCTACGGCTTCAGCGACGAAAGGATGAGGGAAGCGTGGAAATTATTGCACAAATCCGTATATAGTTCACTATATTCATACCCGCGCTTCACCTGGCAGACAGTGGTGCACGACCAGAGAAGAGTCAGCCGTCACGACATAAACGACGACTTCGGAAAAGCAGTGGAAATCTTCCTCAGCCTGTCGGACAAATACGCAGACTCACCTCTCTATTTCAATGACGCCATCGAATTTGCCTCACTCTGGCTCGGGGAACTCGCTGACAGACATTATGAAAAGGCCCTGAAGCTCGGACGCAATGAAAAAGGCAGGGAAGAATTGAGAAAGACCGTCGCCATACTCTCTGACGTGGACCGTCTGCTCGCTTCCCATCCTCTCCACAGGCTCGACAGATGGATTGCTGACGCAAGAAATGAAGGCAGCAGCATCGAAAAGGATCATAGGGAGGCCAATGCCAAGAGGCTCATCACCACATGGGGCGGATGGCAGGAGGACTACGCGGCAAGATTCTGGTCCGGACTCATAAAGGACTATTACATTCCGCGGATCGAAATCCATTTCTCCGAAAAGCCTGAGATGATGGAAGAATGGAAAGAAAAATGGATCAACACCCCTTATCACAGCAATACGAAACCATTTGACTCTCCTCTGGAGGTCGCAAAAGAACTCATAGCAAATGAAAAGTAGCACATTTGGGATGGCGTGGATATCACGCGCAGCCATCATTCTCACGACATTGGCACTTGTCGCTTCAGCTCTTGTCGGCTGCGGCACGGACAAGGCGACACAGACCGTATTTACAGAAAAAGAACAGGTCAATGCCGTGAAAGGCCTCATTGACAGAGTCACATCCGGAAGATCCGGCGAATTCGAAGTCCGTCTCCTCCCGCAGCGTCAGGACAGTCTCGACTACTTCGAGTTCAGCGCCGAAAACGGAAAAATCGTACTTGGCGGAAACAATGGAGTCAGCATCGCAAGCGCGCTCGGACAGTATCTGCGCGACTTCTGCGGATTCCACCTGAGCTGGTGCGGAAGCAATACCGTTCTCCCCGAAAGCCTGCCTCTGCCGGAAGAAAAGGTGACTAAAACGTCACCGTACAAATGGCGTTACTACCTGAACTACTGCACATTTAACTACAGCATGAGCTGGTGGGACTTCGACAGATGGCAGAAGGAAATCGACTGGATGGCATTGAACGGCATCAATATGCCGCTGGCCATCACCGGTCAGAACTCCATCTGGCGTAGGGTTTACCACAAGCTGGGCCTTACTGACAAAGACCTCGAGTCGTTCTTCAGCGGTCCTGCATATTTCAACTGGTTCTGGATGGGCAACCTGGACGGCTGGTGCGGTCCTCTGCCTCAGAGCTTAATGGAAAAGCACGAGCAGCTGCAGAAGCAGATCCTCTATCGTGAAAGGTCATTGGGCATGACTCCGATTCTGCCTTCATTTACAGGCCACGTGCCCCCTGCATTGATCGAAAAATTCCCTGACGTGAAGGCGAAGAACACGCAGTGGGTGAATTTTCCGAAAACCTATGTGCTGGACCCTTCCGAGGAAATGTTCTCCGAAATCGGAAAGCTGTTCCTCGAGACGCAGACAGAGATTTATGGTACAAACCATTATTACACAGCCGATACCTTTAATGAAAACATACCGCCGACAGACGACCCGGAATATCTGAAAGGGGTAAGCGCAAAGGTTTACCACGCGATGTCGGAGGTGGATCCGGAGGCCGTATGGGTTATGCAGGGATGGATGTTCCATCACGAAAGGCATTTCTGGCATGACCCTCAGATTCAGGCACTTCTGTCTGCTGTGCCGGATGACAAGATGCTGATTCTCGACCTGTGGAGCGAGAGATTCCCTGTTTGGAACCGTACCCATGCCTATTATGGCAAACCTTGGCTCTGGTGCATGCTCCAGAACTTCGGACAGAACATAACATTGTCCGGAAACGCGACTTCCGTGGCGAACGACCCTGCTGCTGCATTGGCAGACTCAACTTCCGGAAGGATGAGCGGCATCGGCCTGACTCCGGAAGGCATCGGACACACCCCTATCATCTACGCGCTCATGCTGGAAAACGTATGGAACGAAGGCAGGCCTGTGGACATTGACTCATTTATAAAGAATTATACGACAAACCGTTACGGCAAGTTCTCTCCTGCAGCGGTCGAAGCCTGGAAGGGCATTTTCGCCACTGCCTTCGAGAACAATGTGAACAATGGCGGTCACGAGTCCATCATCTCAGGACGTCCGACCTTCGTGGAGAACCCTAAGGGCTGTACCAACACCAACAAATGTTACGACCGCGTTGACCTTGTAAAGGCCTGGGAGGCACTGTATTCATGCATTGATGAACTTTCAGGGAGCGACGGTTACAGGTACGACATCGTAGATATCACCCGTCAGGTGCTAGCCGACTATGCTTCGGTGATTCAGCAGAAGTTCGCCGCAGACTATAAGAATGGTGACATGGAGGCGTTCAAGGCCAATGCAGAGGCTTTCAATGCCCTGATTTCGGATATGGACACGCTGCTGGCCACAAGAAAGGAATTCCTGCTCGGCGTATGGCTCGAAAGTGCCAAGGCCATGGGTACAAATGCCGAAGAATCAGCGCTCTACGAGAAGAATGCACGAAATCTCCTGGGCACTTGGGGCAACAAGGACTGCAAGCTTTTCGACTATGCCTGCAAGCAGTGGTCCGGTATGATGGACGGCTATTACAGGCAGAGATGGGGTCTGTTCTTCGAGGATGTCCTCGCAAATTGGGGTCACTTCGACCAGAACGAGTTTGCCAAAAAATGCAAGGACTACGAATGGAACTGGATTTCCGACACGACATGCTTCCCTACCGAGAAGAGCGGAGACGAAATCGAGGTCGTGAAAAAACTCTGGAACAAGTACAATACAGATTTGAGGCATGAATAATCTACAGCCAAACGGACGTCTCGCATCACTGGATGCGCTCAGAGGCTTCGACATGCTTTTCATAGCAGGTCTCGCCTACCTCATCAGAGCCATCTGCTGTCTGTTCCCTGGCGGGGAATCCTGCTGGCTGGAAGCACAGATGCACCATGTGGCATGGGACGGTCTGACACATCACGATACCATATTCCCGCTATTCATATTTATAGCGGGAGTATCGTTTCCGTTTTCCTACGCGAAGCAGGTAAGCGTCGGCAGGACTAAGGGCCAGATCTACCTGAAGGTATTCTGGAGAGCAGCCATGCTGGTATTTCTCGGCATGATATGCAACGGACTGCTGAAATTCCAGAGCGGACCGCACAGGTTTTTCAGTGTACTGGAGCGAATAGGAGTTGCCGGAATGCTGGCTTCCATTCTGTATATGAATTTCAAGCCATGCTGGCGGATAGTCATCGCTGCATTGATCCTGGCAGTCTATGGGGCAGTCAGCTTCATTGTGGCTCCTGATGCGCCGGCAGGAACATCGCCGCACTGTGTCGAGGGCAGTATCGCCGCGTATATCGACAGGACTTTGTTCACGGGCCGTATATACAAGGAAGGCGTCTATGAGCCTGAAGGTCTGCTGAGTACGTTCCCGGCTGTAGTTACGGCAATGCTGGGAAACTTCACCGGCGAATATCTGCGGCTCAGCAAGCACAGCGGAAACAAGAAATGCCTGTATATGCTCGCAGCAGCTGTGGTCATGACTGTCATCGGACTGGTATGGTCACATTGGCTTCCACTGAACAAGAAGCTGTGGAGCAGTTCCTTCACTCTTGTCGTGGGTGGTTATTCTGTCGCTATGCTTGCGCTTTTCTATTGGATAATCGATGTCAAGGGCTATCAGAAATGGGCTTTTCCGCTGAAGGTGGTGGGCATGAATTCCATCGCCATCTTCCTGCTGCCCAAGTTCATTGACCTGAAATATACTGTCAATTTCTTCTGCGGCGGACTGTGCAATCTCGTGGGAGAAGGCTGGGACAAGGTGCTGTTCTGGTCGGCCTATCTGCTGTTGAATTATCTGATTCTGCACTTGATGTACAAAAAGGACATATTTATCAAGGTATGAAAAAAATAGTCATCGCTTGTGATTCATATAAAGGATGCCTGTCATCCTCTGAGGTTGCCCGGGCTGCAGCTGAGGGCGTGGCCGAGGTGTATCCCGACTGTGAGATCGTCCGGCTGGCTGTAGCTGACGGCGGAGAGGGCACTGTGGATGCGCTCGTGGATACATTAGGAGGCCACCTGGAATGGGCTGAAGTCTCTGACCCTCTTGGCCGGCCTGTCAAGGCAGTTTATGGGGTGGCAGGAGATCTTGCCATCATTGAATCAGCTGCTGCCTGCGGACTTACGCTTCTGACCAAAGAGGAGCGCAATCCACTGATTACCACCACCAGAGGACTGGGCGAGCTGATATTGGCCGCCATCGACAAAGGCTGCAGACGCTTCCTCATCGGGCTCGGCGGCAGCGCGACCAATGACGGCGGAATGGGAATGATAAGCGCAGACGGATTTCTGGAAAGGGCCCGCGGCCTGTCGTTTACGGTAGCCTGCGACGTGGATACTCCATATATCGGAGTCCACGGGGCAAGCCGTGTTTTCGGTCCGCAGAAAGGGGCTTCGGAAGAGGATGTGGAAGTGCTGGAGGAAAGACTGCGCGGATATGCATTGAAAATACTGGCTGACACCGGCATTGACGTAAGCAATATGGAAGGAGCAGGTGCCGCAGGCGGTCTTGGTGGGGCTTTCCGTGCGTATTTGGGGGCGGAGCTGAGACGTGGTGTGGACATGATTCTGGACCAGATCGATTTCGATGAAGTCATTGAAGGGGCAGATCTTGTCATCACCGGAGAGGGCTGCTCGGATTACCAGACATTGAAGGGAAAAACCGCTGCCGGCGTTCTCGAGAGAGCAAGACGGATGGGGATTCCTGTCGCGCTCGTGAGTGGCGCCATCAGAGATGAGCAGATGCTCCTGAAAGGCGGTTTCCATATCATCGAGGCCGTAAGCCCACAAGGGATGAGCCTGGCTGAGGCAATGCGTCCGGAAACTGCCAAACACAATATTTACGAAACTGTCAAACGTTTACTGCTCAATGAATAGCGCAATTGCAGTTGCAATCGGTCTTACGCTTGCAATTATTCTGATACTCAAGAAATGTCACCCTGTCTATGCTCTGATTCTCGGAGCTGTAGTCAGCGGTCTTATGTCCGGATGGGGTTTCGACCTGACAATCAAGGAAATGTTTTCCGGCGTGCGGGACATCTCCCCTGCCATTGTCAGGATTCTTGCTGCCGGCGTGCTGACCGGTGTGCTGGTCAAGACCGGCGCGGCTGACAAGATAGCTCTGACCATCGTGGAGAAGGCCGGACGGCGCAATGTCTTCCTTGCATTGGCCTTGTCCGTTTTTATCCTCACCGGCGTGGGCGTATTTATCGACGTGGCTGTCATCACTGTGGCTCCGATCGCCATAATGATCGGCAAGGAGATGGGCTTGTCCAAGGGAAAAGTGCTTCTGGCACTGATCGGTGGCGGAAAATGCGGAAATATCGTCTCTCCTAACCCGAACACCATCATTGCCGCGGAAAACTATGACGCGCCGCTGTCGTCAGTTATGGCTGCGGGCATTGTCCCGGCACTGGTCGGAATGGCTGCGCTGATTTTCATCATATTGCCGATGCTGCCTGACAAGGGCTTTTCGGATATGAAGGATGCGGAGGGAACTGACTGTTCCAAGACTGATTTGCCATCATTTATGGCAAGTATCACTGGCCCGCTTGTGGCTGTGCTGCTGATGGTTCTGAGACCGGTTTTCGGCATCTCCATTGACCCGGCCATTGCTCTGCCGGCAGGCGGTCTTGCCGGGGTTCTGGCAACGCGCAAGTGGAAAAGCACGCTGGAGAGCATGAGTTACGGGCTGGAGAAGATGTCCCCGATTGCGGTGCTCCTGGTGGGTACGGGTACGATTGCGGGTGTCATCAAGGCGTCTGCGGTAAAAGACCTGCTGATAAGCCTGATTGCAGGATGGGACGGCGGTGCGGCACTGATTGCGCCTGTTTCGTCGATCCTGATGAGTGCGGCTTCGGCCAGCACGACTGCCGGTGCCACGATTGCCTCTGCTTCGTTCGCGCAGACTGTTCTCGCTGCCGGGGTCAATGCTGTCTGGGCGGCGGCCATGACCAATGCGGGCGCCACAGTCCTGGACCACCTTCCGCACGGCTCGTTCTTCCATGCCACAGGCGGTTCTATCGGAATGGACCTCAAGGAAAGGCTCCGGCTGATTCCTTACGAGTCGCTTATCGGACTTGTCCTGGTGAGCATGACGGCTGTCATGATGCTGATAATGGTTTAGATTATGAAAAGGATTTGTCATATGTTGCTCGCTGCTGCATTGTTGGCAGCGGGCTGCACAAAAGAAGATAACGGAGGCCCGATCGACGAGCTGGTAATCGGTATCAGCAGTTCTGAAAGCAAGGTTACCCTCGGAAACGAAAACGCAGGACAGTTCAGTCTCCTGTGGTCCGAAGGTGACGAAGTCGCTGTAACAGGCGATGCAGGCCAATCTGTTTTCCGTCTGAAGTCCGGTGCGGGCTCGACAAGAGGAACATTTGAATACAAAAGCGGCGCACGCGGCCACAATGTAATCAAAGATGTCATCTTCCCTGCCACCAATGCCGGAAACGTTCCTGCCACACAGAATTACACGGCAGGAACTTTCGACCCGGCTGCCATGACTCTCACGTATCACAATCCGTCCGGCACCAAAGAGCATTCGGTAATGCTCGAATGCAAGTCGAGCGTTCTGTGTTTCCAGATGAAAGGCATCGACAAGCTGAGCAGCATAGCAGTCTCTTTCAAGAATGGCAAGACCTACACCCTCAAGACGCTGAATGCGCCGGTCCTCGACAAATCCAAGGCCGCACCATTCTACATTGTCGTACCTTCGCAAAAGTCTGACCGAGTGGATGTTACATTCACATCAGCGTCAGGGTCAATGAACAGAAGCCTCCTGTCCAAGGAATTCATGTCTGGACATGTCCACCGCTTCGCCCAGCTCGAATTCAAGGCTGACAAGAAGTACAGGATCATGTCCTACAATATCGGCCAATGCTCTCAAGGCGGAAATTCAAGCACCAAGTTGATCGCCGATGTCACCAGGGAGCTCAAGGCAGATGTCGCGGTAATGAATGAGGTCAGAGGCATACCCAATGACGCGAACTCCATTGCCAAGGGCTTAGGCTGGGAAAAGTATTATGAAAGCGCAAGGCTCGGTATGGGCAACATGATTACCTATAACCCGAAGACTCTGAAGCTTATAGGCAGTCCGACCTCCCTCAAACTGAATAAACTGGAATCTTCAACTGTCAAATATAATGAGGACAGAGTTTGCCTGTTCATGGAATTTGAGGACTTTATCCTATTAGGCTCCCACCTTCAGAAAGACGCCTTCACGGTTCACGCCAAGAAGATTACCGACAAGGTCAAGGCTGAGTACGCGAAGAAAGGCAAACCGGTGATTTTCTGCGGGGACATGAACACCAGACCATACGCAGTAGAGTTGAAGGACTTCACATCCGAATGGAGAGTGCTGTCCAGAACGGACCAGTCCACATTCTACAATCCGGACCAGCCGGACAACCTGATCTGCATCGACTACATCTTCCTCTGGAAAGGCGGACCTGATGTATGGGTAACAGAGGCAAAGGTATGCAAGCAGGTGTCATGCTGCACCATCACTGATGCCTCCGACCACTTCCCTATCTACGTAGATGTCACCGTAGGCAACAGCAGCCTCCCGCTTTTAGAGGAAAAGGTGTCGCTCGGCACGTATAATGTTGTAGCAGAGAACTATCAGTGATAAACATTTGACCATTCTTACCGCAGGTTATTTTTTGAATGTTACTAAATTACCTGAAGTATAGGTAATATTACGTATTTGATATAATTCATCTTTTGTATATCTTTGGCAAAATGACTTAATGAATTATTATTCAATTTCAAACGATAACACTATGGGACGATTTTTATCCACCCTACTTATTCTCTCTTTGTCAGTTCCACTGCTCGTGAATTGCAAGAAAGATGCGCCATCTGTCGAAAGCTTCAGCATTGAGCCGTCCACGCTTTATGTCAATGACGAAGGAACTCAGCAACTTGATGTGGTAGTGCTTCCTGAAACAGCAAAAAAAGGAAAGTTCTTTTCTTCACTCGTCTGGAAATCTGATAACGAGAACATAGCGAGTGTCGATGAGAATGGTCTTGTGACCGGCAATATGAGGGGCAATACCAGAATTACTGCATCTACACCTGACGGCTCATTGATGGCGAGTTGTGATGTTGTGGTGCAACTTGTTCTTACAGATGAAAAAGATATCACTAAATACTTTGAGAAAAATTTTGCCTTGGCGTTGAACTTTGAAAACAAGATCAAGGATGCAAGCAAAATCACTTATGGTGAAGTAAAGGAAATCAAAGGATTCGACGTGCCGAATGTATATCACGAAAAAATCATCTCTGCTTCAGGACTGGAATTTTTAGAAAATATAGAAACCTTGGACCTTAGCGGTTGTGTAAATATGGAGTCGGTGAAGTTTGGCACACACGGGAAATTGAAAAAGTTAGTTGCTAAAGGCTGCCAGCTGACATCCATCGATTTACGAGGCTGCCCTGCTTTGGAAAACATTGATTTGTCCAGCAACAAATTGAAGTCTTTTGATGCAAGCGGTTTCCCGAAGTTGTATTACCTGGCGATAAATGACAATGAGCTTGAGGACATCAACCTTAATGGTTGTGTATTGTTGAAATATTTATTTATACGCGACAATAAGTTGAAAAGTATTGATATCACTTCAATTAACCCATTGAACGACTATAATTTCAATTATCTGTATAATCCTGGCGAGAACGGGGAGTTCAAGATAATCAATAAAACAGAAACTTCGCGTCTGGTAAGTTGGACAATGGTTGCCGGCGACGAGAAAAGCCGTGTATGGGCGTACAATTATTCTGACAATGCTCCTAAAATCAAGACTCAGACAGATAAAGTCTCTACAACAAATGATGTTCCGGTGACTCTATCTGTGGAGTTGGAGTCACAGTCGGCAAATGTTGAGTATTATTGGTGGCACTGCCGAGAGGCAAAGAATACGGATACAGGTCAGCTTGTGTATCAGATATACAGTAAGATTGAGGACAAGTTCGACACTGATGGTGGAGGGAACAAGTCGATTATCAGTGGCTCAAAAACCGGATCGATTACATTTACAATAGCCGGGCTTCACTATAAGAAGGGGGATGAGCTGTATATGTTAGTTGTCTATGACAAGGATGCTGCGACCATTACATATAGTAAACCTATGACTATAACATATAAGTAGATTATTGGGGCCGGGAAAAACCCTTCTGACGTGCGTAAAAACGGCTGATTTACTCACGATGACACAGTTTTCGGACATGACGTGCGCGAAAAACGTTTTATCGCGCACGTCATCCATGAAAAAAAACGTAAATTTGATTAAAGAAACAAGATTGACAACTGGAATATGTCTGAAAATAAGGTAAAGATACTTTTCGTATGCCTGCGGAATATATGCAGAAGCCCGATGGCGGAGATGATAATGAAGAAAATGGTGAAGGATGCGCGGCGTGAGGAGGAATTCGAGATAAGTTCGGCGGCTACTTCGGATGAAGTCATAGGGTATGATATTTATCCTCCGGCGAAGGAATGTCTCAGAAAACATGACATCCCGTTTCAGAAAAGAGGTGCACGGCAGGTGACTGATGAGGACTATTCATATTATGACCACATCTTCGTCATGGACTGGGCGAACCTAAGGGACATGAAACGACGATTCGGCGATGAAAAAGGCAAAATCCAGATGCTCATGTCATTGGCCGGAGAGGAACGCGAGATTCCGGACCCTTGGTACACAGGAGACTTCGAAAGCACTTACAGAGACATCTGCACGTCATTGAATAAATTCCTAAGCGAGAGTTTCTAGCTCATTTACAATCACTTCCGCTGCGGAGAGAGCCCAATCAGGGAATTTCTCGTCGCGGTGGAAGTGGCCTTTTTCCGCGAAATCCAGAAGTACTGCCCTACGTTCAGATTTCTCCGGTCATAGACGGCGCGATTCTATCTATGATCTTAGTTCTCAAATAAGCGGCGCTCATTAAGCGGGTTAAGCGGGAAGGACACGACTTCGTGGTCAAGGCTCGCGTACTCAGAGGCTTTCCTTAAGTTTAGTAACCTCCTCCAGGGACAAGTCGGTCGCCTTCGCCACGACCTCACAAGGAGTTCCCAACTGAAGCAGGTTAATCGCTACTTCCAGATTACGTTCCTCACGACCTTCTTCGCGTCCTTTCGCGAGTCCTTCTTCAAGACTTGTCTTCTTGGCGTACTCGATTTGATTGTGGGTGTCACGTGCTGTTGTCATGGCCTTTACATAATTTTGTTTGTCAATGTTGTCAAGGCTCGCGTACTCAGAGGCTTTCCTTTAGCTTAGTAACCTCCTCCAGGGACAATCCGGTCGCCTTCGCCACAATCTCACATGGCGTCCCCAACTGAATTAAGTTGATTGCTATCGCCTTACGTTCTTCCTCGCGCGTAATCTCCTTGGCGTATTCGATCTGATTGTGGGTGTCACGTGCTGTTGTCATGGCCTT